>Ga0315915_1008948_pt1 | contig 11555 bp, 6 predicted proteins | sample MpolbnodulesMG_FD_207738 | JGI IMG/M metagenome (GOLD analysis project Ga0315915, IMG submission 207738) | Medicago polymorpha root nodule microbial communities from Los Angeles, California, United States - branched nodules | ecosystem: Host-associated > Plants > Roots > Nodule | place: USA... | reverse complement strand
TGCGGGGACAGATTCCACGGCTGTGTCAACTGAATGGACTTTATCAGAGCTCATCAACAATCCTAGAGTGTTGAAGAAAGCTCGAGAAGAGATTGACTCTGTTGTGGGAAAAGATAGACTAGTTGAGGAATCAGATGTTCAGAATCTTCCTTACATTAGAGCCGTCGTGAAGGAAGCATTCCGCATGCACCCACCACTACCTGTAGTCAAGAGAAAATGTACTCAAGAATGTGAGATCGACGGGTATGTGATTCCAGAAGGAGCACTAATACTTTTCAATGTCTGGGCAGTGGGAAGAGACCCAAAATATTGGGTAAAGCCGTTGGAATTTCGTCCTGAGAGGTTCGTAGAAAATGTTGGTGAAGGTGAAGCAGCTTCAATTGATCTTAGGGGTCAAAATTTCCAACTTCTACCATTTGGGTCTGGAAGGAGAATGTGTCCTGGAGTCAATTTGGCTACAGCAGGAATGGCCACACTGCTTGCATCTATTATCCAGTGCTTTGATCTGCAGGTACCAGGCCCACATGGGCAAATATTGAAAGGTGATGATGCTAAGGTTAGCATGGAAGAGAGACCTGGTCTCACAGTTCCAAGGGCACATGATCTCATGTGTGTTCCACTCGCAAGAGCCGGTGTCGCAGCTAAACTTCTCTCCTCCTAAAACATACATGGAACAACACAAAATGTTGCATTGGTTATGTTTTTATATTGCAATGGTCTTAAAATTATAATAGTCTGCTAATTTAGTGCTTTCAATTTATGAAATCGTAATTTAGTATCTTAAACTAAAGAATGTAAGTCAATTTAGTTAATTATTTTACAGATTTGTGATTAATTCTAAAGATTTTATGTTTGTCTGAATGTAATAAACTATTCAAGGTAATATAAGTAAGTTTTTCATTATTTTTTTAAGCATATTTTTAAAGATATATTTTCATGGATAACTTTCATTTTAACAGGAAAGAAGATAACAGTTTATAACATGAGTTCAAGAGGTACTCCAACCCAATTACAAAACATCATCCATAAAAAATTAGAAATGTATAAACTTATCGCCTAAACAAACACTCTAGAGGGTTGACACACCACTCATAGAAGAGACAATGACCCTTAACTCTTCTATAGAATCACTGTCACAATTGTACCTTGATAAGACCTGAAGATTTTCTGTGACTGCAAGACTCACTTTCTATTCATTCTTTTAGTCTAGTTTTAGATAACTAAATGCAAAGGTCTTCAATTTGTGCACCATGCACTGGACTAAATTCTTAAAAGATTTCCTTAGTGTATACAACACTAAACAGTAAAAAAAATTAGTTAACTACATTTTTATAATGGTTCTGTATCTGAGTGAAAGAAGGAAAAGAGCTAGACATGAAATACTTTTCAGGATAACTTTATTATCTTTGAAATCTCAAGATAATAATATCGCCTAAAAGTCATGTTGAATTGTTGATGGTTTCAGTATATGATAGTGGCAGTAAATCATTTATTCACCTTAGCCGTCACTTTCAACATCAATATTCTAGGCTTTATTTAAGCAGAAAGGAGATAATCAAGTATACCTGTTAAGTAAAAGATACATGTAGCTCTACTCCAGAAACTTCAACAACCTTCTCATCTAACGAGTCATTCACTTTATAGATCACAGAACCAAAATAGTCCACTGTATTTACACAAGTGCTTTGGTGGCATAATCATTTAGTGTCTCTACCACTCTGGAAACATGAGATAGAATCAAAAAATCCAATAAATATTGAGGTATAAAGAATATTACAGGATTGACATACATTTATACCAGTGTAAGCATAGCAATATATCATTTATGATGATCGGATACACACCAATAGTTGATAGGATTAGTTTAGTAAAATGATATATTGTTGACTATTTTATTGCATTTCTTAATACATGACAATCATGTTGAAATGGATGGAGTTTATGAAAGACCAAAATGACGTGAAAAAAGACAATGGACTGCATCCTTATCTGAAATTAAATTAAGGGACCACAAGAATAATTTTGCCTTAAATTAATTACTAAATACGAATGGATCCCATACTGTGATTTTGTTTAATATGTATATTCGTGTGTGTTTGGATTCGCAATGAGTTTGACAGAATCAAGACGAACCACCATGATTTTGCAAAAGCTATAATTTAGCGCATCAATGAAATCATAGTGTCACTGTAATTTTGTCAAATAGAACGTGATTTCAATCATGCACGAAATATGCAACGCATTCTTTCTTTAAAAGGATCAGAGGCCTGCAATATCAAATTTTAGTACCAAATTGTTTGGGAATTGGGACTAACTTTGTATTAAGTTCTTAAGAATGACTACATTGTAAAGATTGGTCAAAAAGAAAGGGTAACTAACATGGTCTATGTGATGATGATGATGATGATAATTAAGAATTTGTAAATTAATAGTATATATTCAGAGTTGATGGTTCATTATTGTATGGTGTGGGATAAGCACATTATGGATATTAAACTTGATGATTCAGTTATATGCAGGATAAGTGTTTGATGGGAATGCAGAATGGTGATAAGAGAGGGTCTGATAAAGGAAATAGGAAAACAGAGAAAATGTCAAACCAGTGAAATCAAACCTCCACAGTTATTAGTCTTCGGCACGCCTTCCTCCACCATCTGACGGCGTCGTCACCGCCGAGTACGGTTGGATTTCTGGGGGCGGTGACAACATTCTTACAAAATGCTTATCATTACAAGCTAATTTGAGTAGCCTCTTCTATATATCATTTTTAAGAAATATGATTATTTTTATTTATTTTTTTGTCTTAAATATATGATTATTATTGTGTTAAATTTACTTAATTCAACAAAAAAAAACATTGTGTTAAATTTATAATAACGATTGTCCAAAAAATATATATATAATAACGAAAAATCATTGGAGCAAATTTTAATAACGATTGCCCCAAAAAAATATGTTATGCTCCAAGTCTTTTTTTTTTTTTCTTAAAAAATATATATGAAATTTTACTTTAGAAATTTTGGAGCTGAATGGACTGATATTGTAGAAGTATTATCATATTACACACTGAATAATTTCTACCTCTCTAAACTGGACAAATTAAAATGTTTTTGGTCAAGCAATTTAAAATCTTAGGCCGACTTAATTTTATGAAAGCATTTTCAATTAATTTGCTAGAAACAAGGACATGGAATACTCATATAGTGAAAAATTGTGATAAAGAGAAAAATGAAGAATAAGTTAAAAAGAATAATTTTCTGAAAATGTTAGATGTGTTTAGAAAATTTGTAAAACAAATGGTGACAAAAATATTAGATGTATAATCTCTTATGTTTATTAGTTGAAGTGTGCTAAAGGACGTGTTACTAGTATTAATTGTTGAATTCTTAAGAAAATCGTTGAAGTGAAAAATAAAAATATGAAATATGGGAAGTAACTGGGCCCTTTTTTTTTTTTTTTTGTTCACTTAAATGAATGGAGTAAGTGATACATTAAGAGTTAAGTTTCATTAGGTGAGCGGAACTATTTCATTATCTTGGTTTTTTTTTCATACATTAGTACCTTGTTCCACCTCCTAAAGTTTGTGACTAATTTACCTTCATTTCTTGTAATAAAATAGGTTCAGAAACAGGTTAACCCAAGAAACCAAGAGAACACACCCTTGCTTTCATTACAAGTTTAATAAATGAATGTGTGTGTTTAATCCATTTAATCCTTTCTTATTTCAGGTTGTTCAATGTGAATAGTAAAAAATATTCTTCATGTATAGACTCATAAAGATCCTTTTCCCAAAGATAATATGATTTCTTGCTACCAATCTCCATTGCATTTGTATAAATTGATACTGCTAATGTTCTCTCTTCATCTCACTCTATTGCTTAACCATTACTGCAACCTTTGAGAAACAACTAGCAATTGGAATAGTAGTTAGAGAAATGGATTATCTGGCTATATTTTTAGTTTGTTTACTTTCATTATCAAGTAAGTTTGAGCCATAGAGATTCTTTATGTTACAGTGTCTTATTTCATTAAACTAATGCAATTTTTCCTAACTCTACAGGTGCAAAAGCCAATAGCAATGTTGGTGTGAACTATGGCGTGCTTGGGAACAATCTACCCTCTCCGTATCGATCCATCGAATTACTAACAACGATGAAAGCTGGCCGTGTAAAGCTCTACGACGCCAACCCGGATATTCTAGGGCTTTTATCAACCACAAAGCTCAAAGTTTCCATTATGATCCCAAACCATGAAATCTCAGGCATTGCTGCAAACCAAAGCATAGCAGATGAATGGGTGAGGAACAATATCCTCCCATACTACCCAAATACCTTGTTCCGCTACTTACTTGTAGGAAATGAAGTGCTAAGCTACAATTCAGAACAAGGTCACAAAATGTGGCATGATCTTGTCCCAGCAATGAGAAGCATCAAAAGAGCACTCAATTCTCAGAATATAAGAGGCATCAAAATTGGCACCCCATTAGCCATGGATGTCTTAGAATCAACCTTCCCACCATCAAGCGGAACATTCCGATCCGACATAAGAGACAGTGTGATGGCACCAATGCTCAAATTCTTAGACAGAACCAATTCATTTTTCTTCATTGATGCATACCCATATTTCCCATGGTCGCAGGACCCCAATAACATTCCCCTAGACTATGCCCTCTTCAGAGGAGATTTCACCACAAGAGACCCTGATAGTGGCTTAATCTACAGAAACTTGTTAGACCAAATGCTTGATTCCCTCCTCTTTGCTATGTCGAAACTCGGATACTCCAACATCCAGCTTGTAATATCCGAAACAGGATGGCCAAACTCAGGCGACATAGAAGAAACAGGCGCAAACATATACAACGCGGCCACATACAACCGCAATCTCATCCAACGAATGACAGCAAAACCACCCATCGGAACCCCAGCACGTCCCGGTGTCCCAATACCAACCTTCCTATTCTCCCTTTTTGACGAAAACCAAAAGCCAGGACCCGGAACAGAGCGACACTGGGGCTTATTACACACAGATGGAACCCCAATTTATGAACTAGACTTAACAGGTAAAAAAACTAACACAGATTATGAACCATTACAAGCCCCAAAGAACAATGTGCCATACAAAGGTAAGGTATGGTGTGTGGCTGCAGAAGGAGCAGATGAAACAGAATTGGCAGCAGCTTTGACCTATGCTTGCAATGTAGCAAACATGACTTGTGAAGCACTTTCACCAGGAAATGAATGCTATGAACCAGTTTCAATTCCAGTTCATGCCAGTTACGTTTTTAGTGCCTACTGGGCTCAGTTCAAAAGTAGTGGAGCCACTTGCTATTTCAATGGCCTTGCTACAGAAACAACCAAAGACCCTAGTAAGTTCTACTTTACTCTCACTACAATATATACACAGTTTCACAAAGTTATAACTACACATTTCTTTTCAACTAATAACCTAATCTAATTGTTTGTGACAGGTCGTAATTCTTGCAAATTCCCAAGCATAATTCTCTAGAGACTGGCTATCATCAGATTAACAAAGAAGGATTGATTATTAAGCTTATGCATGCAATTATCTTTAGATTTCAAGAGATGTAATCAACGGCATTTAATTTTACATTGAAATAATTATATTAATGGAGATATTTATCAAGAATTTCCACATTATACAATATGACATTATCAACCCTAATCTTGATTACGTATCCAATTAGGGTTCAGAACAGATCGGAAAGTGTAATAATTAAACAAACCACAACAAAATGACAAAAAATTAGGGTTAAGAATAGATAAAGAAGCATAAGTAATGGAACAGAGAATTTAACAAAAGATGATTAATTTCATTGATTAAGCGTTAAGCACATTACAATATAACAAGATCCATAGAGAAACTTATAGCAACGGTTTGTGATTTAACTACATCATGAACCTATCTACACAAACCCTAACACAGCGAATCAACAAGATCAAGCACGCTCGCCACGGATACGCCTAGCGAGCTGAATATCCTTAGGCATGATAGTGACACGCTTGGCATGAATGGCGCAGAGGTTAGTATCCTCAAAGAGACCGACGAGGTAAGCCTCGGCCGCTTCTTGCAGTGCCGACACGGCGGAGCTCTGGAAACGGAGATCAGTCTTGAAATCCTGAGCGATCTCACGGACAAGACGCTGGAAGGGGAGTTTGCGGATGAGGAGTTCAGTGCTCTTCTGGTATTTACGGATCTCACGGAGAGCGACGGTTCCAGGCCTGAAACGGTGAGGTTTCTTCACTCCGCCGGTGGCCGGAGCAGATTTGCGAGCGGCTTTGGTGGCAAGTTGCTTCCTTGGAGCTTTGCCTCCGGTGGATTTCCGAGCGGTTTGCTTGGTACGTGCCATTGATGCTGAAAAATAACTGAAAAAGACGGTTACTAGGAGAAAAGCTTGAAGGTTGTTTTGGTGCTTTGAGATTGAGAGTGATGAGGAAGAAGAGATGAAAGTGGTGTTATATAGTGATATGATTTTGTGCAGGTTTTGAAATTTGAGAAGAGGGTGAATGGGGTGTAATTGTGGCCGTTGATTATTGGTTAATCGACGGGTGTCGATTGTTTAGAGTTGTTGATGCATGCGGATCGATGACGTGGCGTGTTGATGTGTTTGGTTTGTGTGATGAGGATCGTTGATTTGATGGTTATCGATGGTTGAGATTGAATTTTGAAAGAATCACACGGATCGGTGACGTGGCGTGTAGTTATGGAAAGTTGAAATTGAATTTGAGAGAATGACGCGGATCGATTATTTCTTGGAGGGGAAAATGAAAATGAAAATGAAAAATGAAAAAAACAATGGAAGGGAATTGGCGGGTTCAGGTTCTGAATATTGATCTTCATTTTTCTTTTCTTTTTTTGAAGAAATTCTTTTTTTTCTTTTGTCAAATGAATAGTATGAAAATTGATGTTCACACGTAGTGTTAAATTAAAAAAAATCACTAAAAGACTAAAATATTCATCCGCAGTTAACAGCCGTCGGTTGTGTATTCCTCGGCAGTTAAGTGTCGTCGGATCTATCGGCAATTAATTGTCGATGTGTTTAATTATGCAGACAGTAGTTTCTGCATAATGGTTTTCAAGTCATTTTCGACCTATTTTTACTTGTAATTCAACCACATCATTTTTCAAGAGGCAATACAACTCATACATCTTTATAATTAGTCATAAACAAGAACAATACATAATCTATTGACCATAATTAAATCAATCCGACATTTCGTTAAAATTACACAAATGTTTAAAGTTCATCAAAACATTTAAGAGTGTTTGAAATTAAACAACACATTATATATCATTACATAAAATATATATCGACATTCTACGCTTGTGTAGATGGAACGGACACACATATATAATATATTATCTTCAATCATATTCCTAAACATAAATCATACGTTATCGTCACAAATAAGTCAAAGCACATAGATGTCGTTTTCCACATGTCTTCATCTTTATCTGCTCTCAGGTCCATGCACGGCATCTGAGCAAATATGTGACGTGTATATTGATTTTCACCAAGATACTCAAAATACGTGTTAAGTTGTGTCTTCAAATCATTAATAGTGTTGGTCGGAGTTATCATAACCTTAATTGTCTTTTTGAAAGAAAAGTATCAAACACGACTTTCAATTTTTGCAACATCATACATGTTTTACTTGACAAAAGCTTTATAAAAAAAATCATACATTAGAACGAAATTAAATGAAACGTAATAACCAATAAAAAAGTATATCAAATGCGTAAACATTAATAATGAATAAAAAATTATTGCACTAGTTCCACCACATAAAAGTCATATTTTCATATATTTATATAAATTACATAATGTTAGTTATATATTGGCCACAAAAAAATTGGCATTACAGTATCGACCCCAAAAACATGTTGGTGTAATTTCTACAAAAAAAAAAAAAGATTAACATCGACAAAAAATAAGTCATATTGCATCAAATGAAAATGAATCTTCTTCATCTTCTCCAATAACTTGAAATTCTTACTTTGCTTTTTCGAAAGTGTCACACAAAATAGGTTTTGCTTCGTTTGACTCCTTTTTTGGTGGGGGCGGTTTCTCTCCCTTTTCAATATTCATGAGATCTCAAAACCTAACATGTTGCCAGATACTCAAATTCACAAGTCGATGCATCAATACTCCTATGATTGTTCCACTTCGTAGATGATGGAGGTATTGGACAACCAACTTTCAAAAAAAGAAGCACAAAATGATTGGGAATTAAGCCAAGGCACATGATGAGGTTTTTTGCTTAGCCGACGGTAGCCTTTTAGTGGGAAAATTTTTATTGAAGTTCCAATTTCATGATTTGTCAACAAGACCGCACACATATTGTAATAATTTGCAACGAAGTGTCCCATGTCCGAAAACGTCAACCACTTATCAACAAGTGTAGTGCCACCACTATTTGTGGGAGGATATAAGTCATTTAAAATGTAGTTATTGAAGTAGATAAAATAGTCACAAGGAAGGGGGGGTTTGAATTGTGACCCTTTAAAAATTATCCTGTAACTTAAAAAGTAATTCTCAAGTTGAAACTTGGAATGGTTAAGTTAATAACAGACCTTAGAACGTTATGATGTGTGAGAGTAAAAACAGTTTAACAAAGTAAATGTGTCTGTGTGTGTTTTTTGTGTTTGCAATAAGTAAAGAGTATAGGAAAGAGAAAGAACACACAAAGAGTTATAGTGGTTCATCCAACGTGGGCTAGTCCACTCCTTACAATCTTATGAGAGTTTCCACTATGATGCTTGAGATAACCTCTCAAATCCTGCACCTTACAATCTTTGTTCACCTGAACAATTACACAACCTGTATTCTCTAAGCCTCAGTAGGCTTGCACCTTGTTGCTAAGTTAACCACTTAGACTTTTACAACCTTGCTCAAACTAACACTTTAGTATCCCTAAAGCTAGATGAGACTTGATTACAACTTGTGAGAAGTTTGAATGTTTGAGGATCAAACAGAAGAGAAGGAAGAAGAAGAAGAAGTTATCTTTCAAAGAGATAACAGAGAGTATTGATGTGCACTAAGGAAACAAAAGCCTTTAGTGATTGATCAATTTTAATTGCAAGAGCCAAAAACAATCTCAAGTTATTTATTTGTATGCTTTGCAATGGTGCAAGTAATGATGAGCCTTTGATCTCTATTTATAGAGTTTTTGCGCTCATATAGCCATTGTAAGGTGACCAATCGTGTTATGTCACGTGTCCTAGACCCCACAAGCTTTTACTTGAAAATCTGGGTGAACATTCTGATCATCAGAATGTTGTTGTGTTCCCAGGATGAACATCAGAATGTTGATATTCATGATGTTCTTCATCTGGGTTCATCAATGATGAAGGTCTGATGAGTTTCTGGGTTTGTTCAAGGCGTGACATGAGATTTGTTGGGCTTTATCCACCAAAAGGTAACTTCTCCATACGCATCAAAAGTTGCTGGATAAAGTAGGAGAAAGTTGAACCAAATCTGCCTTGGTCATTATGCAAGAGAGAGAAGATAGTGGGTCTGCAGCTTCAGGTCCATGCTTCTAGGAGATTTTGCTTGATTCTGATCAGAGGATAAGTTATCTCTGATGCAAGATCTCCTTTTGCTACCTTTTTCATCTTTCCACCAACTATACTGTTCATAGCTGGAAGCATGTGCAGGAGTGAACATTCTGACCTTCAGAATGTTCCATTTGTTCTTACTTTAGGTTGATTTGTAAGACTTAACTTTTGATGTAATCAACTCTAATAGTAAAGACACAATTGAAGTGCAGTGAATGCAACATCTAGGATAATATTCTCATTGGAATATTCTCAGTACTTTAATGTTCATAGTCTTGGATGAACATTAAAGATCTTTTTGACATAGTTCTTTGTCCATGCATTTATTGTTGATAGATCCATGCAGATGTACTTTACTGGACCTTTTATTCATGTCATGTGTACTTGCATGTTCTTCACGTTCTTGATGATTCTGGGTTTGCTTATGAACACCCTCTGAACTACCATCAAAACGTTCTGATCAACATTCTGAACTAACTTTCTGATCTTCAGAGTTAGTTCATGAATTCAATGTCCTTTGATTTCTTATATCTTGGTATGATTTAAACTTTGTTTCTGTCTTAGTAAAACACTCGAGAGCAAAAGTTAAATACCAAGGAATTAATCAAAGTCTATTTAATCCTTAATCATTAAAGTTTATTATCTTTAAAATTAATTAGGGATTTTGCCTCAACAGTTATAATGATCATCACCCGCATATACCCCCACATAATCATTTCTTTCAACTCTTGAATAAGATGTATGCGAACTATGATATGACTTTCTTCAGTCAATCCCAAGAACTCGGTTATAACCCGAAATCCACAATTTCCATCGCTTATAACATCCATCACTTTTTCAATAAATGGAACCATGAACTTTGGCATATAATCAATACGGCTCAAAACCACGAACCATGAACATACACCCTACATTTTCTTGAGCTCGTTGTCTCATGCTTCGATTTTTTTCCGAACACTTTGTTATCGCCACTCCTTTCATACACTAGTTGCAACATGTGATTGATCAAATTCGATCTATGTATAACAATATTAAATCCTGCCCTATTTGTTTGACGACGTACCCAATTAAGTAAATCATCCTTATCTTTCCATTTAACTTCTTCGGAAGAAGAAAAATGAGTTGTGTTAACTTTGTTGGAATCAAGTGGGACGACACCAGAGTCAACATATAATGAAGCTTCAACATGGACCGAAGCTCCATCAATATTTGGTTTGGCTTCAACCTTAGGCGGTTTGATATCTCCGGAATTTTCGACAAAAATTGGTTTTGTATCTCCCAGATCATTGTCCCCGTTCTCAACCATAACTATAAATAAACAACAGAAAACTATGAATTAACAACTAACTAATGCATAAACATCCATTGTATAATAAATTAAAACAAAAAAAAAACAAAAAAGAATTCAAAAAATTGGCAATAGCTAGCATGCATTTTTTGAGTCATCGCATCAGTAGTTAACTACCGAATTCCATCGACGGTTAATTGTTGATGCTCCCATACCTCGGCACTTAAGTGTCAATGCTCCCATGTCAGTGTTTTGCGTAAACTGACAGCAAAATACCCAACAATAATAATAAAAATAAACGGATTAAAAGCAACAATACCTTTTTTTTACGCCGAAAGTGTGTAGTTACCTCCTAAGATTGATGCTTCAATGATTTTCGAGCAAGATTAAGTGAAAAAAATATTAGATTTGGGGGTTTAGATTGAAGAGTTAAGAAAATTGATGATGAAATAATGAGTAGGGGGAGTAGCTGACTGTTATCAGCTGATGAAACAACGCATCGGCAGTTAACACTACTACAGAAATGATTTTTTACATCAGTTGAAAATGATTTTTCACATCAGGTTGCAACCGATGTAAGGTGATATGATGTGGTAAGTCCACATCCTTTCACATCAGGTTGCAGCTGATGTGAAATCTTGGATTTCTACATCAGGTCCGCTTCCACTGTTGTAATAGACGAACTTTGAAA
>Ga0315915_1008947_pt1 | contig 11555 bp, 9 predicted proteins | sample MpolbnodulesMG_FD_207738 | JGI IMG/M metagenome (GOLD analysis project Ga0315915, IMG submission 207738) | Medicago polymorpha root nodule microbial communities from Los Angeles, California, United States - branched nodules | ecosystem: Host-associated > Plants > Roots > Nodule | place: USA... | reverse complement strand
ATCAAGAGCAAGACGGTTGGGTGTGGAAATGGGAGAGGAGGTTGGGTTTACGGTCAAGTCCATGTAAAAGAAATTAGAAGTCTTGTTAATAGTTGAAATATGATGCACATTTCTTAAATACATTAGAGAAAACTAGAATAACATAAAGTTGCTACATGTTTCTAGATTTTTCTATTAATATCTAGGTTAAGTTAAAGCCTATATATTTATCAACAGTGGTATCAGAGCTGCGTTCGATCATTAACTGGGCGTAGCAAAATATGATATCGTGTCACCAACTATATATTCTACAACTTGAAATCTACTATCCTACTAAACTAGATAATCCAGTCTATGACTCAAAACAAAAAGGATTAGATGTAGCTATAAGGCTCTACTACATTTGAGTTCAAACCCAAAATTAAGAAGGAAATAAAGGTGTTCAGGTAGCCTAACAGTTCCATCCTCTTAAGTTCAACTTCAACTAATGTTGCAAACCTATGGCGAATAAGACTCAAGTTCAGACAAATCATAAGTCCATGCAATAAATTAAAATGGATACATGCGACCTCTGATGCTCAACTTGAGTACAAGAAAAATGAAACTACTAAGAGCAAGAATGAGTCCACGTCAAAGAATCTACTACATGAGTGACAAGGAGACTCACAAGCAACTATGAAGCAGGAATGCTCCCTGTCAGAAATCTTCAACAATGTCGACAAGGAGATTCACATGCAACTAAGAAGCAGAAGTGGTACTTGTTAGATGTCTTTAACAAGACCAACACGGAAAATTACTAGAGTGCTTAAGGAGCAAGAATGGTCCATGCAGAAGTCTTCAACAAGACCGGCAAGGAGACCAATAACAAATATTATGGCAAGAGGTGGCACAAATTTTCTACCATGGTGGAGTTGTCAAATTGATCACATATGAAGAGTATTAATACAGGAGGAGATGATATCACAAATCTATGTTTGATCAACTATGTACTACATTTGGAGTGTTGAAATATGATGCACATTTCTAGAATACATTAGAGAAAAGTAGAATAACATAAAATTGCTACATGTTTCTAGATTCTTCTATTAATGTCTAGGTTAAGTTAAAGCCTAGAAATATCTATAATAATCTCGTGTAGATAAAGAAAACTAAGGCCTAGATTATTCTAGTTCTAGAAACATCTACAAGCACCTATAAATAGACTTATATGGGTGCAATTGTATTCAAGCCTTTGAGATACAATGTCAATAATATTAAAGGCTTTACCATATCATATCCTATTCTCCTACAATGAGCTAATTCCTAATGTGTGTCATCTTCTCTTTATAATACTAAATACTCCACCACAACCTCTCCTCACACTATATATTTTCTAACATTAATTATGCAAGATACGTGGGGAATGTAGGAGAAGAGAGTGTTTCATCAATTGTGGAAAAGCCAAGCTCCGTCAAAGGTGTTGGCACTCTCGTGGAAGTTGTTGTTAGACCGTATCCCCACTTGGCTCAATCTTAGTAGACGGAATGCACTTCCACTACAAGAAAAACTGCATTTTGCGACTTTTGGGAATGCATCAGACATAGCCTTAAGTAATAAACAAGTTTTAGAGTACTAATGGAACATACTGATAAGTGCTTGAACATGAATATGAACAACTTTCAAGTCTTAAATAATCCAAAATTAGATCCAAACGCATTCAAAAAGTTACAATTCAAGCACATTTAAGTTATGCGCTTGATTCTAAACAGATTTAGGGCCGTCATATTTAATAGCGTATTATATAAGAAAGAAAATAGTTAAAGTTAAACAAAAACCTAATCCTCAATAGCAAGTTCTGCTGCACCATTATTGGCCAGTGGATTAAATTAGTGGCTGAGATTACGACAAAAGTCACATAAAAAACTTTTAGAAAAAAACATAGAATATTTTGTTGGTCACACGCCTTTCTTTGGTTACGCCCATTCAATTCATCAAATCAGTATGGTTTAATTTTATTAAATACCCACAAACAACAAAATCACCAAGTTTGTGTCCTTAATTGAGATCCAGAACAAAGTTGTATAAGAAATCAATAGAAACAAAATCAGTTCCATGTATTTTTTTTCTTTTTCTAAAAGTCCTTGAGAAAAAAATTAATTAATGGGGACAAGTTAAAGACCATCTATACTGTTAACAAATTCCCCCTTCCTTTAACCAATTGATTAACACAGACAAGTTGAAGACCATCAAATACACATGGATATCTTTCAATTATAATGAACAATAAGATTAACTTTGGAAACTGAAAATTCAAATACAATGAATTAGTACAAAATATGGCACCAAAAACAAATTCACCCAATATCCCAGAAAATCAACACAACCAATTTGACTTTGGAAACCAAATAAGAGAATATTGATTCACGTTTTGAATTAACAAGCATCAACAATGAAAGATCATGTTGTAGAATCAATTTGCCAATAAGTGATGTTACTCGTTTAATCAATTGCTACTTTTGTTTATAATTCTAGACACCCCCTCACACTAACATTTCAATTCTAAACCCTAACATTACAAGTATTCAGTTCAAAGTTCAGAAAAAACTAAGAGTAACACAGGTAAAGAGAAGGGTTTACCTTGACATGTGCAGTAAGACAGCTGAAGAAGTGTGGACAACGACGACACTCGACGGCGAAACCCAAATGTACTAACTAAGAAATATCACAGCAAGTAGTTATTAAATTCATATCACAGCAAAACAAATTAATAAGAACTTAAGCTAACTAGTATATTCTAACGAGATCGTTTTGGTGAAGTTAGAATTTGAGTTTAATGTTAATGAATTTGAGAAACGCGTTATTGAAGAGAGTGGTGAAGACAACACCAAGGTCAACTGTTTTGGGAGAAAGATAGAATAAAAACCACGTTACCACTATGCTGCTTATATCTTCTATCTTTTCATGTCTTACATTTATCTCTATGTTTTGGAAAGGAACTGGGCAGCTGTAGAAAAGGAACGGTGGAGAAAAGGAAACATGTTTATTATTCCCCAAAATTTGCTCAATCATTGGGCGTGTTGGAATGCGGTTTCATCGAACAAGAAGGTTACCCGAGGACTTAGACTCGTTTGGCATGCTACCATTTGGATGATTTGTAAAGAAGGAGACGGAGGTGTTGGAGTTGGTAAAGGATATTAAAGTGTTGTCGTGGCGGTGGTATCTAACTCGTATAAAAAGCCCGACTTGCCTTTTTTACGAATGGTGTTGGAATCCTTGATGAGTAACACCGCAAGTGCACGGTTCTACCGAAGTAGTAAAAAGAGAGTATCGTTCCAACAGGGAGTTGTTCAATTCAATTAACTTTAGTTGATGATTAGAAAGAGTTTAAGTTGCAAAGTTGGGTTTTTAAATGGTTAAAATAATAATGATAAAAGAGCCTTGGGATTATTGGTCCGTCATGGTGACAAACCCTTCTCAAAACAAATCTTAAACCTAGAACGCTATGTTAGACCTAATTTCTAAAGACAAGTTTCTCTTTAACCTATCACATCTCCTTTCGGTCTCAATGAGTGTGTTTCTCTAGCAACCACGCCTATTTTCATGGTTGATTGCTATTGAAATCCTTGAAGCTCAAAACTTTATTCTCTCAAGGTTTGCTAGACTATTTTCATGTTTTGCAATCCTTGTCTATATTCACTTGTTCCAACATTAAAACTTCATCTTTCGATCCATCGCTTAATGTTTGTGATGAATCAATAACAACTATTAAACTTCATCTTTCGATCCATCGATTAATATTTGTTATTGATTATAAGAACGGTGAAATAGATTAGAAATTAGGGTTACATAGAATTAGGGTTTAAGGCTAGGTTTTGATTAGGATTACGTCATTAGACTTATCCAACAATCCCAAGACAAGAAGAGTCTACTCACTAACGTTCACTGTAGACATAGAAGAGAAGAAGAACATAAAAGTAAATAAAATAAAGGTGAACTTTTATTCCAAGAACAAAAGATGAATTGTTGTGATAGCTAGCTACACTATTTATAGTCTACAATGACTTAAGCCCTAAGAAATATAACACTAGAATGTTCCACAAGAAACCACGGGCTTTTAGGTCAAAAGTAAACTAATGGGTAACTTGTCCGGAAAGCAAAAAACAGCAAAAGAGATCTTGAAGGTTGTTACGGCCGTGTGGCTGGTGGCACGGGCCGTGCCAAGTCTCTAACTTGGGGGATGTCATATTTTTGCAACAAATCTTCGTATTTTCATCCCGAATCAGCTCCAAATCCCTTTCTTTTGCTCCAAGACTCAATCTTTCAATTATTTGTTCCTAAAATATAATAACTTGCAATTGGAGTAAAATAGTTCTAAAAAGGAAATAATATTAAATAGAATAAACTCAAATCTAAATAAAACGGACTCAAATATTATATTAAAAACACTATTTATTGACTCATCAATCCTATGGCGTGTCTTGTTCGTTAGCTTGTGTTTGACTGGTTTTTGGGTGGATTTTTTTGGTTTTGGTGTCTGGTCTGGGCGGCTTCTGCAGGGGCTATTTCTGTGCAGCAGTGTTAACAGTAGGGGCTGCAGGATTGCAGGGAGCTGTTTTGGCTTTGGGCAGGTTTCTGTCGTGTTTGGGAGCTGTTGGTGAGGCGCGGTCTGTGTAGGTTTTGGCTGTCTGGTTTGGCTTCAAGGCTTTGGTAGCAGGGATGTTATTTTGGTGGCTTGTTTTAGAGGCTATCCGGTTTTTAGGTGTTGCTTTTGATCCTTGTTTTTTTATTTGTCTGCCTAATCCGTTATGAATCAGGAAAGTATGAGGTTTTTTAGTGAGTTTGTTTGGTGTTGAGGTGCCTCTGTTATTTCGGCCCTCTTTTGTACTCTTTTTCCTTCTTGGTAGGTATAGTGCATCTTGTGAGAGCCCAACCTAATAACATTTGCAGTTTCAAAAAAAGAATGTGTTAAAAAGTGTGTATAAAAATATGTGTTATTAGCATTCCTCAAATATAAACATTGAGATATCAAAGTTATGGGTGTTGTACTTTATCACATATTAATATATGAGGTAAATGTTTCTTATGCACATGATGGTAAATATATGCATCATTTAATATTGATGATATATCATAATTTTTGTTTTTATGTATGATGCAATATTTGTTAAAGTTTATAGGTTGTTTAATTCAACACCCCGATTTTTAACAAGGAATGTGCATTTTATTACTTCTTTTCGAAACAACTCAAAATATTGTATTTAGTCATTTTCATTCGTCTTTAATCTAAATTAGAGTGAAAAAGCACATTAGAAAATTTTCTTAGGTTCAAGATGTGTTTTGAGTATTAAATGAAAGATACGACTCGTGACCATTGAATCATTGACAAATCTAAAGGGATTTGTGTACAATAATTTCAGCTCGACAAGATTATACACAATCAATGAGTTGCTATCAATCATTCAGTCTGACACCAACTCTTTGGGGTTGGTCTTTGAATAAACATAAATCTCGACTTTGCTTATCCCAAACAAGGCATCGTCTCCAGTACGCGATGGCCATGGGTCACGTACCGTGCGAGATTAGCAATTTTTTTCTTTTACTTGCATGTGTAGGTTTTCTACAGTATCCAACCTGTTGCAGTAGGTTTATTTATTTCAGAAATAATTATTTGAAACTTAGGGTGTGTTGTTTCAAGTTATATTTGTTGATTCCTGTGAATAAAATGATAAAAATACATATATCTATGTTTGTTACAAGTTTACTCAATTTTATTCCAAGGTATAAAATGTTCCAGGGAATAGAAAAATTTTCCCAAGAAAAAGGGTGGGAATAAAGTTCTCATGGAGATGGGAATAAATTCTTATATAGTTACCTATTATAATCCCTATTTTTATGGTTCCAAGGAATATTATAAAGTTAACCAAATATATTTTTCCTAAATACCTCGGAATAAAATTCTCATCTTTATATTCCAAGGAATGTTATTCCTAGGAATAAATTTTGTAAACTTGAAACAAACACATCCTTAATTATGTTACCATCTAAAATATAAGGGCAATTTTGGTAATGTGATTTTGGACAATTCAGGTCTTGTGATTTAGGACACCAACTACTCCCCATCCAGAACAATTCCCTACCTTCTTCCCATTTCACAACTTGTGATCTTGTCGTCAGTTCACCGCGCCGCCTCCACCATTCTGAAAACCCACCATTCTGAAAACCCTCACAGTTTTAAGCATATAAATATATTAAATTCCTGAAGCAATCAACTTCAAAATTTATTCAGTTTTACCCATAACTCATTTTGTGTTTTACAATTTCTAGTGTGAATAATTGTTTTTCAAATTGATATAAGTGATAAAAAGATAATAAAATTCCTTAAAAAAATAATAAAATTAAATGGACACTCCTTCAAAAAAAATTAAATGTACCGATTCAAAAAAATAAAATAAAATAAAATGGAAGAAAAAAGAAAATTGAAATATAATATTAAAGAATAAAAGAAAAAATTGTCAGCGTGAGTTGAAGAGAGGTGCTTGTGAAATAAATTATCGAAAAATAATTTTTTGAAGTAGCATTCAACAACTTTTTGTCAAAGCTCATTCCATTCAATTTTATGCATTCTAAAAAAAGTACTTTTTTAAATGGTACTTTATTGATATTGTGTTTGACCTACCTTCTTTATAAAAATGTAGAGAAATTGAAAAAAAGTTGGACCAAATGGTAGATAAATGAATATTCAACGGTGGAAAATTAAACCTATCTGATTAAAAGAAGTTTGGGCAATGGTGGACTCGATTCATTAAATATTCAGGTGAGCCTGGTTTATTTTTCCCAAAACACCCTTTACGTTAGTAAAAATAAACTACTATTCTTTTTTCAAATTTATTTTTAAAATAAAAATAGTAACCTTTTAGCAAGTCAAAGTAAACATTAACTCTCCACCATCCACTTATATTCAAGCACATCCAATGGCTCCAATGAGAACAAAAAAAAAAAAATGCATCAAGTACCATACATGACTCATTGAGGTCGCGTACTGGAGATGCCGCCCCCAAACAACATTACGTCACTATTCAAACCCATTCATTATTCTTCCACTAAGGAATAATATTCGTAGATGGCATACTCTTTAAGTTTCTGATTTAACTTCAATCTTTAAGGTCATCCAAAGATCATGGTATCTCTTTCATATTGGACAAAATCCATATATTATTCACCATTTCTAGACACCATTCCATATACACCTTTTCACTTTTCAGTACCAACTTAAAAGTCTCCGGATAATCAAAAGATCAAAATAACTATTTCTAAGACTCCTAGCAACCTACCCTTAACCTGCGTCTAACTACCAACACTAGTTTCACAAACTCACACAAAAAATCAATGAAATGCCTAAAATCACATATCTTAAACTCCAACCTTACTCACACTCAAACCTTTAATAAATTCAAACACGGACTAAAATCACTCATTACATTCGATGTTCAACGAAGGTCTTAACCATCATTAAATCTATCCATCTTAATAATATTCACTAATGCAACCTTGTTTACTAGTGCCTTTACAACCTGTCACTTATAAAAATCGTCCACCACATTTATTTGTAACCTAGTCGGTATAACACTTACATCCCTTGTTTCCTTGAATATTAGATATGAATCAAAATTCCTTGGAAATCGATCAACAACCCTCCCTTGCTGAAACTAACTTGAATCAAAATCCTCATCCCTACTGAGGGGCATTTTGGTCATTTTGTGAGCAAAGGTAAAATAGTCTTTTGGTTACAAGAAATATTTTTAGTGTTTTAAGTGGGAATCATTATTTTACCAAGTTGCTAGTAAAGCGGGATAATTAATTAAGGACCGGTAACTATCCGTTATTTTTTATCCGTAAGAGAGTAGAAACTTTGTGAATTAGTTAATGAACACTTTGAGCTCATTAAGACATTTGAGGGTTGGACCCAATTGTGTAGAGCCTATATAAACTATAGTCTTTGGAATTCTGCTCTTTACCAAAACAGTTTAGCTCATTCCCAAGTGAAATGTCGAATACACCCCTACGCAAGTTAACTCACGTAGCGTGAGTTAACTTACGTCAGTTGTGATGTTAGCATGAGTTAACTCACGCAGCGTGAGTTAAGTCAGTTATCAGCAACTCAGAACCTTCATTTCCAACTTTTGCAAAACACGAAAATTTCACCCCTAAATTCAAAATTCATCATTCATGCACCATTCAAAGCCAAATTCGTCCACAACATTAAGTAAGTGATGATTATCCTACTTCTTTGCATTATTTTGGTTGAAATTTTAGAATTTTTCAAGAAATTGAACATTTTTAGGTCTTTTTAAATTTTGCTTGCATGTTAGTTTTGATGATTATTAGTGACGAATTAACTTAGGAATTATTGTTTAGATGTTGTTTAGCGTACAATGTGGTAGTTTAGGGTTTAGAAATTGTTAGATTACATAGTTGTTTGAAAAATGCACACTACGTGTTCGGTAAAATGACTCAATGATATTTTTTTTGGATTGTTAATGATGTAATTAGTTAGAATTATGTTTGTTAATGTTGATTATAGTTAATTTGACTGCAATGTGGTAGTTTATGGATTCAAATGACATTGTCGACATTATAGTGTTGTTGTTGTATTATTAAAGATGACATTGTCGAAATTTTATGTCCATGAGAAAATGTGTTAAAGATTTTTTGCTTTGTGTGCAAATATGTCTGAGCAGGAGAGGACTGACAGATTTAGGGCAGGGAGGCCTTCCCCTACTGGTAGTTTACGGAGGGAGAATGATGCACTACGCCCTCCTCCTGTCCGAACAAGTTTCAAACGACTCTTTTGTGCATGTGTGCTGACAATTCTCCAACGTCTCTTTCACACCACTTTATAAAGTAGTGAAGATCTTCTAGTTGGAATATACAGACAAGAAAGCAATCAAGCAATACACACACATACAAAGCTAGACTCTCATAACAATTCAAAGTTCATACTCTGTTATTGTTTGCATTTCAAAGTTACTTAGAATTTCTTAGCAAAGTCCATATTTTAGAAATTCTATAGTCTTAAGAGTCTAAAGAGTCTGTAATTGATTTGTATTGTGAACACCACTGATTGTATATCAAGTGTTCAAACTCAAACAATTTTCTGTGTAAATCTGTTTGTTTTTAAGTTTCTTGCTTGTGTGCTTGAGCATTAGAAGTCTCTTGCAGTTCTGCTTGAGCATTGAAAGTCTCTTGCTTGTGTGCTTGAGCATAGGAAATCTCTTGCTTGTGTGCTTGAGTAATTTGAAGTCTCATACTTATTGTAGTATGTAGTATTGAGCAATTGTAATTTGAGATTACATTTTAGTGAACTCTCCTTGGAAGTGCAAGTGGCACATGACTACTTCCGGTTTGTGGAAAGAACCTGTATAATTGCTTTGTGTCCTTCTTCTTGTGTTTTTCTCACCTTCACTTTGATCAGCCTTTGAAGCTTTAAGACTCCCATCTTCTAATGAACTTCAGGTTCTGGTGATCTTCAGCCTATGATGAGGTGCTTCTGATGAACTTGCTTTTGATGACGTCATCACTTCAGGAGCACTAGACTTCAGGAGCACTTTTCTTCAGACGGTTCAAGCTTCATTCTTGTTGATTCCATTGCTCTCTTTTGTTCTTCCTGAACCTAATAAAGATATCAAAAATTTTGCCTATGGTCCTGTACACTTGAACAAATATTAGCATATCCAATTGACAATTTTTAATACCTTGTTATCATCAAAACTCTAAAGGGTAATATTAAACACATTTTGTACCAACACAAGATATGTGAGTCTAGTTCTATTCATAGAAAATATAATATAATAATGGTTTTTCTATATCAATTATGAAAGGGTAGATAAGGAATAAAAAAATTAATGAAAGGTTGTTAAACAAGAATGATCTCTAATTACAAGTAATATTTTTATGTGAGATATATTCTTTCTATGAACTAAAAGACAACCATAATACATCATTCCACTAAAAGAATGATCTCTAATTTTAAAATATTTTATTGACGTAAGCATTGATGATCTTTTTTACTATATAAAGTGATCAGATAATTCTATATTTGTTACACGTAAAGTTTAAAAAAATGGTTGAAATTTTCAAGTTTGTTTATGTTGTGATCTTTTTTGTTTCTCTTTTTCTTGTTGTAGTCGACGGTGGAAACAGGAACGATGGAATGAATAGACATAGTAAACTCATTCTCATATTTCCGTTTGTTTATCTTATACATAATCTTTCTACCATTTTTAATTATATGTATTTATTTTATTTTACACTACAGGACAATGTGCTGATGACCACGAGTGTTATAAAAAATTTTCATGTCCTCGTGAAATTGGATTTAAGTGCGTTAATGGTTGGTGTAAATGCAGGCTCTAGTTAAGGTAAAAAGTATTTCTCTATTATGTCTAAGTCTTAATGGTTGTCATAATGTTATTACGCTTGTAATTTCTCTCTTAACTATATTACACATATGTTCAATGGAAAATTCTACGGTGAAGTTCTTCAATTGACTTTTTCGGTGAAGTTACACTTCATCCAATAATAATGCGCCACGTTTTTAAATAATGTTATGTCATGTTGATGGTTGCATGGTATATACAGTGTACCTTCAATCAAATGTAATTGTATTTTAGTCCTTAGATTTTTTGAACCATCAGATTAAATACCTCACTAGTGTTATTGTGTAACCTTTCGCATTATATTTATTTCCTTTCTTCTCCAAAAATTAAAATGTCTTGATTTGATTTGATCTGTGTTATTAAAGTTTCCAGATCTATATAACTGAATAAAAAAACATGATAATGTCTTATTTTTTATTTTAATTTACTTAATTACCTTAATCAAAAAAACCTAATATTCTTCATCCTTCATTCTTTCCAGTATCACATTTCCTGCCCTATTTTGTTCTTTACTTCATCATCATCAAACAAGCTTCTCCAAAAGTTCTACAACAACGTCTTTTTCTTGTTTCATATCTTTTCATCCTTTTTCCTTTATTTCAATCACCTCCAACAATATGAGAGAGTCTTGTTGTGAACGAGTTGACTCGGTCGTGTGACGAACGAGTCATTGTTGCTGTCTCTTTGATGTTCCAATCTAAACGATTTTGTCAATGTTTTTTGTTGTTGCTGGTGTTTCGGTTCCAATTTGTTGTTGTTGTTGTTCCAATCTGATTCATCACTGCATTATTTGCTGTTCCAAAAAAAAAATTGTTGTTCAAATTGTGGACAGAGTGAGAGGGATTCATTGATGGATCTGAAATGTTGAGTGTAAAAAGTGATTGACGTAGAGGATAATTGTTTCAAGGGTGAGAGGGTTTGAAATGAGGGGATAATATGAGCACTAAAGTGATAAATTGTGAAATTTGGGGATGAACTTGCATTCAATTTCTGGGTTTGATGAGTTTCTATGATTAAAGATGGAGAAGTTTGAGGTTGAAGATGAACATTGATGAATTTGATATTATTTCATGAAATAGCTAAATGTTAAAATCAATTAATAAAATATTTTTTAATCAATTAAAATAAAATGTTTTATTTTAATTTCAATGAGAGAGAATT
>Ga0315915_1008946_pt1 | contig 11556 bp, 6 predicted proteins | sample MpolbnodulesMG_FD_207738 | JGI IMG/M metagenome (GOLD analysis project Ga0315915, IMG submission 207738) | Medicago polymorpha root nodule microbial communities from Los Angeles, California, United States - branched nodules | ecosystem: Host-associated > Plants > Roots > Nodule | place: USA... | reverse complement strand
ATGTGACATGTACTTCAAATTAATTAATTTTTAATTCAATTTAAAATATTATTTTTTATTAAATTTTTATTAGTTTGGTGCTAATATACACACAGAAGACTAAATATTTTTGTAGAATCAGATTTATGTTTTTTTTGTTTATTTAGAACTAGCGAAACGTTCCCGTCTTTCCGTTCTTTTTATTGCGCTAACGTTTTAAAATTATGAACGATGTTTTTTTATGAAATTTTAATTTTGATTAAAAGCAATCTTCAAATTATAACAAATAAAGTTAACCATGATTATCTATTTCAATGAAACCAACAATATAACAAAAAATATATATATAATCTAGATTTTTATTTTTTCAATGACACCAACAACAATCTTTATTACAAAAAAAGTTGTTGTTTAAGGGTATAATTGGAATAATGAAAAAGTAATTATAGATACAATAATCTAGTTTGTTACACTTTTTAAATGATAAAGGAAAAAACTGGACATTTGTGTTTGTTACACTTTTATTTTAATATTTAAATTTATTCGTATCTATTTGTTACATATGTTATTTGTATTAAAAATCAAGGGTATTTTTGGAAAGAAAAATCCAACACAAAAGAGTGTTTTTTTTAAAAAAAAATTCAGCCTAAAAGAGCTGAAAGGGGTAATTTTCTTTATATATAGTATCTATAATTTAATTTATGATGTTTGGATTATTACTGTGGAATACAATTTGTGGACAGAATGATCACCGAATTCCGTGATTGTATCTACTTAGAAACTGGATATGCCTACATATCCAATTTGCTGTTATAATTATCGAATCCTCAAATATAATTTATATGATTTCAAACAAAGGGTTAATAAGTAAATTGTCCCTAAAAATATTCAAAATTTTGTTTTTAGTCCCTATAAAATAAAATCACATTTTTTAGTTCTATAAAAATTTTCATCAACATTTTTAGTCCCCATAAAATTTTTCCATAAGCATTTTTAGTCTTTGTCAAAAATTTCCATCAACATTTTTTGTCCCAAAAATGCTTAAGGAAAATGTCATAGGGACTAAAAAGTATGATTTTATTTTGTAGGGACTAAAAACAAAACTGTGAATATTTATAGAACTAAAAACTTAATTAACCCTCAAGCAAAATAACATGAATAAATGTCTGAAATCATTGAGAATCAGAAAATGCCTTTTTCCCTTGGGAATCTTTTTGGAACCAAAATTTATAAATCACACCTCCATTGGCGTTGCTGATTTGACCCAAAAGCTCATTTTATTGTTTTCACTAAATTTGAATACTCCTTTGAACAATGCATTTCTTATTGTTGTATCTTGTAGCATTCCCATCCAATTCCAACACAGAAACTAATTTAATTTGGAATTAAAAATAGAATTTTGATTTTTGAAATGAAATTACCGTCAATGATTTTAACCAATTAGGGACAGTAAGGCAAGAATAACTCATGTCATTACAACAAAAATAATTTGTCTTCTCTCTTTCAATTATCTCCCTTTTGAACACAATCTTTCCCTCTTTCTCTTCTCCGATCAGCGGTCGTCTTGTCACCTTCGAACTCCATCGTAATCAACCTTGCCAGAGTCGGACTGTGGTGGTGGTGATGGACGGACGGAGATGTAGATTTGGAAAAACAAACCAAAACGCCGGTAGAGATGGACGAACGGTGGAGATGGAGAAGAAAGTGTTATGATTCGGTTATGGGTTACAATGTGTGATGGTGGTCATAGAACGGCGGTGATGGTGGTCTTAGGAGAGAGGTTGTGGTTTTGAGGTGAAATTACCAAGATACCCATGCCACATGGGGGTGCACATGAGTGGTAGAGTAAAAAGAACATGAGTGGATTGGTTTTTTTACATGGTGAAAGGTTTAATTTCTAATTTTTATGAGAAAAGTGTAATGTATTTTATTGGATGTCTTTTTATTTTTAAGCTTAATTACAATTTTGGCCTCCTAAGTATCAGAAAGTTGTGATTTTGGCCCCCTAACAAAAACAATAACAACCGAGCCCCATGTGTTAATCCCATTTTACAGTTTTGGCCCTCAGGCTAATGTTGACTCATTCAACGCACATGTAGACGTCTTGTGTATAATTTTTAATTTAAAAATACATACAAATGCCACGCGTAATGCATTAATTAAAAAAACAAAAATTATTTTAAAAATTTATTTAAAAAGTAATTAAAAAAACAAAAATAATTAAAAATAATAATATTTTTAATTTTTTTTAATTAAAGCATTACACGTGACATTTTTATTTATGTGGCGTCCACATGTGCGTTAAATGGATCAAAATTGGCCTGGGGGGCCAAAACAGCAAAAGGGGCTTAACATATGGGGCTCGATTGTTATTGCTTTTGTTAGGGGCCAAAATCCCAACTTTCTGATACTTAGGGGGCAAAAACTGTAATTAAACCTTCTTTTTACTAATAGGTGTTTTTTCCTTCTTCATACAATCAGAGGCTGATCCAGACATTTGGTACACGTGGGGCTAAATTCTGACAACACTTGCGGTTGTTGCCGACAAAAGCAAAACAACCTTCAAAAACTTATGAATCATAGCAAATGTGTTTCACTTGTTTGTTTTCACAAGTTTTGTACAAGGTTGTTTACTTGTTGTTCTTATTCTTAACATATTGTTTATTTATAAGGGGTAATAATTATTTTGGTCCCTGAATATGCAAGGAGTAACCATAATAGTCCCTCAATATATCAAAATTTTAAAATAGTCTCTGATTGTGCACTTTGTTAGTCAAAATAGTCTCTAACACTAAAATAATTTGTTTATATTGTCATATTAGTCCTTCAATATACTTACTTATTGTCACTTCAAAGACTATTTTGACTACTAAAGTGTAAAATAAGAGACTATTTTAGAATTTTAATACATTAAAAGACTACTGTGACTACTCTTTACACATTCAAATATCAAAATAACTATTATCCCTACTTATAATTAAAAAAATATGGAAGTTGGATGTGGGACTTTAGCCCACATGGACCTTGAATGGATCTGCCCCTGCATGCAACAAAGATTGAGAGGAAATAAAGATTGTTAAGAAGAAACACTTACGCATAAAAAAATTATTAGCAAATTAAATTCAAATTAATTTAATTTTTTTGTTAAATTAAGACGATTCATATTTCAAATGTATAATCTTTCCTTAAAAAAAAATTTCAAATGTATAAATTATAAAATAAATAAATCTTTGTGAGTTTAGCTCAGTTGGTATGGACAATGCAATATATGCAAGGTCCGGGGTTCAAGCTTCGCCCACCAAAAAAATATAAAATAAAAAAGGAAATAGATAAAATTTAGTCATACCATCTCAAACTCGTGTGACTCTTACTCTCTTCAATTTCTTTTTATTCATTCATTTTTTAAATGCACGAATTAAAGTATATATTAGTAGGACCTATTTAAAGACTCTTTAGTTTACTATTATTGAAGGCATTAAGTCCTTAATAGAGACTTTCATTATAAATCTACTAACAATAAACATAAACATTTAGGCTCAGTTTGTCCCCACCAGTACTTATGCCAACCAGATGTAAAAGGGTATAGCGGCGAATTGTTGGAATCTTTGATGTGACTTGCACATTCACACTAAACGTATCGATCAATGACAGTTTACAGAATTAAGTTATGTCAATTTCTCTCGTGCATTAGAGAAAATAAAGAATGATTTCGTATTATTTTCGAAAGAATTTTGACCAACAAGAATGTGATGTTGTTCTTTTTCTAAATGATTTTCTGCCTCCAAAGTATCTCTTTTTATAGAGCTTATGTTCTTTTGGTGAAGAGAAACAACTAATAGTTTCTTTATGAATAGGCACAATGGTTACATTGCTCCAATATTCAAGCATTACATCATTTCGCTGAACCAGAGAGGCTTATATAATCATTGCGACTTCCCAAAGTATTTTGGAAATTACTCACATATTTTTGGACGTGAGGGGTGTGTTAAGAGTCTCACATTAGAAGTGATAAGCGAGGTTAGTCCTCACCTCATATATTGATTTTGCGGGGTTGCGTTAGAGCTTCCATAATAATAGTAAACTTAGAATGTACTTAATATGAGTCTTACATGTGACACACATATACACATCACTTATTTATAATCTTTTCGAATAAAGTATATTATAAGGACACAATACTGCAATCCAACACCTACAAAAATATCACTAAATGAAACTCAGACATACTATCACTTATTTATAAATTCTCACATTTGTGAGATGGTGGGACCAACATATATCTACTTTCTTTCTTATTTTAATTGTGGGACCAACATGCCACAGAAGAGAGATATGGTCCTTGTATAGATGATGGTGACTAATAGGTAACATTTTTTCCTCCTCTAACGAGGGTTATAATAGATTGGAGTCCCTCTTAGATAAATAAATGACTCCCTATTAGAAATGTTTTTAGTCCAACAAATTCTAAGACATCGGTTAAACAATAATTAAGTTTCTGTGTACAAATAAATATCTTTCCTTTGAAGCAATGAGTGTGTGGTTGATCTACAAAGACGTGGTCCATTTAGTCTATTAAAATCTCTTGGGATTCTTGATGGAGACATATAAGGCTACAGCAGGTGGTGGTTCATGAGACCTTATCTCTATCAAATACCACATTAGCCATTCAATTCCGTAAGTACTGATATCCTTACATACATGTACCATATATAAATACACATCATTGGACTCTCAAATATGTCATAAAGCATCATATTTTTAAAAAAAAATACTTCACTGTGATATACAAATTCTTTGTTCATAATCATTATATACTTGTATTGTGTAACATAAAATTAAAGAGAAGTATGGGTTTTGGTTTATTTGGTGTGAGAAGAGGTAGAGAGGTAGTGCCAAAAGGGTGTGTTGCAGTGTATGTTGGAGAAAATATGAAGCGGTTCGTGATTCCTATTGGATGCTTGAATCAACCTTCATTTCAAGACTTGCTAAGCAAGGCAGAGGAAGAATTTGGGTACCATCATCCAATGGGTGGACTAACCATTCCTTGCAGTGAAGATTCTTTTTTAAACATCATATCATCAGTTATCAATTGATTCTGAATAGAGACTACACATTAGTTTTGTGTTTTGACAAACTATTTTGTATATTCTTTTTCCCCTTTTATTTTTATGCAAAAGTGGAAAATGTAAGGGCACAGAGTTTTTAGCTTAGTTTTTTTTATCATTGATCATGAAATTTATGCATATTTTGTGGAATAAATTAAATTGAGTTGTGTTATTCTTTTTTGAAAGAAAAAAACGAACAATTTAGTTGTGTTATTCAGCCCATATTTGGCGAGACAATCTGCAACTTAATTGGCTTTCCTGTAAACATACATGGGTCCAGCAGGTGGGTACCTGATTCATCCTAAATGTTAGTCATGTGAGTATGGGTATTAATGCATCTCTCATGCATCAACTTAATCGTAATCTCTGAGTTTTCGAACACTTGAATATTCCTAAAACCTCTACTCAAGCAATCTTCAATTCGTGTAAAATCACCAAAGTTCAGTTTCTAGTACAGAATATAGAGTAATTTTTGCAACAAAACCAAATATATAGCTATCTTGATGACACTAGGTCATGTGTTATTTTGTTAGTTGTTTTTATGCATTTTTAGTAGAGTTCAGATGATTTTAAATGGTTCTGAAGCGGACAGAAAATATGGAGACGAGGAAAGCAACACTTGTGTCACGATTTATGTACATCGTGACACGATTTTTAACCAAATTCAAGAGCTCCATCTAGTAAAAAAATCGGGCACAATTTCTATAAATCAGGGCACAATTTGAGGAGCGTCTGGAAGAATTTTGAATTGGAATGTGTAATCTTGACACGATTTTTTAGCACCAAGACACGATTTTTCAGTTACTAAAGTAGGATCTATAAAAGTCAGAGATCTATCTTTCATATTTTCCTTGGCAGAGCTTCCACTCACAAAACTAACTTCTAATAGAGCTTGGTACAAGTACATCCACCACGTGTACAAAATTGAGAAAATATATTTAGAAAATTGGGAGGAACAAGTTGAATGTAGAATCATGTTTGATACTGTGAAACTCCAAAGTTTTTTTTTGTTTGTGAAAGCCTTATTATGAAAAAGGGCAAATATGTTTTACTCCAAAACCAGGGAGACTATACTGATTTTGGATCAAGAAGAGTTTCAACTTTCATATAAGAGAGTTCCATTAATTTGTTTCTTTGATTTTCTATTTGTTAAAGACATTAGGAAACGGTAGGAAATGGATCAATGAAGTGGATTAGGATCCTGTTTTTTTTTTATTTTTTTATTTCCATCGAGAAGGGAAATATCTTCTGCTATTGGTTTAAGTTTTAGAAATTATTGAATCAGTGAGGGACAAGTCATCTCTCACCAGAATATGCAATTTCCAAGTTGTTTTTCGTGTTCTTCTCAAGTACTTGTCCTGCAAGTTATTTTGACTAAGAAAGCTACCATATAGCTACTGATAATGGAATTGAAGATAAGGAAAGACCACAATTTGTGACAATGTTTCCCAACATTTTGAGTCAAGAGTTTCTGAACAATTAGCCTAATCATGTAAAAAGATGTCGTCAAAAACGTTGCTATGAATGCATAACAATTAGCCTAGATGCAGAGAAATTAAACTATACTGCTAATTCAAAGAATGTGAATCCAAAAAGAGCTTTGAATTCAAGCCAATGTGAAATCATTCGTCCCAACTTATAGTATTTGAAAGATTTTTTTAGGTCTATTGTCTTCATTTTTTTTATTATTATTAAGCAAAAAATGTATCCAATAGGATGAAATATAACTATACCTAAGGCATCAATATAAATATTAAAGACAGATCAAAATAGAGGTCATCCCCAAAAACCAATTGAGGCAATCAACTCCTTATAAATCCAAAATAAAAGTCAAGAAACCTTTTATAAAGTAGAAAAAAGAAAATTTCTATAACGGCTTATTAAAGCTTATTTCCATTCTACTTTAATTTGGAGGAGGGAAGAAAATGGCATCAGCACTCCTCTTTGAACGGAAGAACTTCTCAACTTCTGGATCTACATCGAAAGCAGCCTGCAGAACCGTAGGCGACAGCGCCTTCCACACCGAAGAACTTCCAGCCATGTGTGTAAATACAGGACTGCAAAAACAACAATCATAACCACAATAAGTATAATATGTTGCAACAAGTTACAAGTAAAACAATATTCCTTGATTAACAAGAAATTCAAAATTTGTCTACAATGAGTAACATTATATGCAATTTGATTAACAAGAAATAACCTTAAGGTAAGAAAAACTCACTTAGGGGTGGTGGTGATGATAGAAAACCACTCCATTCCATCATTGTCAGCAATCTTCGAGACGACGAAAAACCTTGGCACAATGAACAAATTTCCAGCCTCCAAAGTTGTCTCCAAAACTCTCTTACCATCAACACCAACAACCTGAACACGGCCGCTCCCTCTAACAATGTAAGTAACCTGTAGAGCAGAATCACAAGAGAAACCAGGAGAGCACATGGATCTTCCATCAATCCTCACAAGGTCAGCTCCTAAACCAACCTCACCAACCAAAGGAAGGTTCTTGGTGTTCAAGACAACAACCCTTCCACCATTCTTAATATCAACATCCAATGGTGCTTCCAAACAGTTCAAAGCCATGCCTTTCTTGTGTTCCTCTTTAAGCTGAGGAAGGTTTATTTTTCCGTCAAGCTTCACAATCCCTTTAGCAGATTGCTTTTCAACAAGAGTCTTCACATTGTTCTCGTCCAAGTCCCAAGCTCTTCCCACAAACTCAGTTGAAAATCCAGTGAATATTCCATTAGGACCAGTCAGGAAAAAATCAGTAAACTCGCCTGCTTTGTGTGCTTTTGAAGTATCGCCGAGGAACAGAACAACCAACTCAGTGTCCTCTTTGTTGTACCACCATGTCACAACACCAAAAGGGAGTGCTAATGCATCACCCTCCTTAATTGCGACAACCTTCTTCTGATTCGGGTAGCACAATTCCAGCAACTCCACTTCCTGTATCAATAAATCTTCACCATTAAGAATCTCAACAATTCTACTATACTATCAAATATCAATATTGGTAATCACAATAGCAATATGGATTATGAAATAATGTTCTTTAAAACCGTATCACAAAAACAAAATCAAACAATAATTTTTAGAATCTCTGCATGCATATTTAGATGTTTTTCCAGCTTATTATAGCTTTTATCATGAAAATATCACTTTTTCTAAACAAAATAATCACTTTTAGAAAATTCCATCAGTTATTTACAAGTTTTAAAAATATGAGAATCTATAAAAATCTAAAAACTACTTCAAATTAGTATTTTTAGTAGCTTCTCACAAAATCATTTTTTTATAACTGGATTTTGGAAAGAAAAAAAAAACTGACTTTTATTCTGGTATGCAAACACAAAACAACTTCTACTTATTAAAAAAAAATAAAAAATAAAAAATAAAAATATATATATATATATAAATTACTAAGTATCAAAATCACTTTTTTTATAATTCATAACAAATAGACCCTTATAAAAATTATTCAAAAAATAATGAATATAATCTATGAAGCAACTGGATAGACACAAAACTTTGAAAAAGTAAATTAACCAATTGTTATTAGACCATGTACAATGGTTTCAACATTCAAAACCCACTTTTTCTCTTCCCTACACTCCACATCATTTTCTCTCTCTTCCATCTATACATTCAACACTCATTCAACTTTTACCCTCTCCAATAGTTTTTTCATTCAACACTCTACCCCACCAACACTCTACCCCATCACTTCTTATTTAATTTTATAGTTTTGTTTTTTTATTACATAAAAATAAAAACATCGATTATAATTAAATTAAAATAATAAACACTTAACGATTATAATTAAGAAAAATTGATTTGGATTTTAATAATTGTTGGGATTTTGGTAGCCATATGAGTAATTAGAAGAATTCTGGGTGTTGAAATGATTATTATTGGAATCCATTTCACTATAAAAAAATTACAACTTCACTAAGTTTGCTAATAGAAAGATAATAATAAGATTAATATAGTGAAAAACTTGGTTTTTTTTTTCTGTGTCCAAATCAAATGAACCAAGTTTCTATTTATAGAGGGAAAAAAATCATGAATTTTGATAAAAAAAAATTTTAAAAAAATTAATTTACAATGAAATAATTGAGTTCAAATTATTAAGATGAAAAAACCTCCAGACAGCCAATCACAGCATGCCACATGTAACCACTTATCCAATCAGAACTTTCTCTCTCCTGCATCTGCAGCTTCACGCTTGTTGTCTGCGCGTGTGCTACACGCTCCAGTTTTCAACCAAAGAAGCAGCGACGCGTGGCAATTCCTGCAGGCTTCAACTATGTTGAATGTGTTCATCGTCTCTCTCATCCATGTCACAATTCAACACATCTCAACAACCCATTGCAGCTTGCCCACATGTTGAAACTCACTCTCAACACCCTCATTGGACATGGTCTTATATGTTGCCATGTTGGTGTCAGGCACGTCTTCATCAAAGGTATTGGTGTCAGACACCAACGCACAAACACACCTCTTCGATCAAAAGAGTTGGTGCTACAGATAATATGGTTGACGGCGTTCACAAATTTAAATTGCTATCATAACCCCGATTAAGTGATCAACACAAAAACAATTAAAAACAATCAATCTGAATCAAAATTGAAAAACATATAATCATCATCAAATCAAAATAAAAAAGATGAATTAGATGATGAAAGTTTATTTACCTTGAAGAACATAAGCAACCTTGGAAGAATCAGAATACCTCGGAACAGCAAAACCATTCTTGTGAAGAGCTAACTTGGCAGCACCAATGTTACCTGGACGCAACATAGGAAGCTCAGAAGGAGACCAAGCATAGTACGATCCACCATCGCCACCGTACACTTTCTTAGCCGATTGAGGAGAAAGATCGATATCCATAGCAACAACACAAAAATCCAACGATCACACGAAAAAGCAAAGCAAAGGAAAATTTTTTAAGAGAATAAATTTTGATGTGTTTTGAGTGCATGTGGTTTGGTGTATTTATAGGTAGAAGTGTAACAAACTGCATGTGTGTAGATAGTGTTAATCCATTGTTAAAACTCGTTATCATCCATTACTCAGTAGACAAAAGTTAGAGAGTAAAAAAGATACAGTCATGGACTATATTATAGATAAACCATGCTTCAAAGGTAGGAAAACAAAAGCTTTTGCTATAGAATGAGGATGTGTTATTCAAGGGATTAATCAACCGCAATTCTAAGTGATTGTTATTGTGCACCTGCCTATAAAGGAAGCTGCCTCGTGTATGATTGGGACTTTGACACTCCAAATCTTAAATTTCTTATCTGTATTCAAATAATAATTCACACAAATTTAAAATACTAAGGTTCTGCCCTTGCTGGGATTCATGAGTACTATTCGTGTTATGAAATTTATCAGAACATCATGTCTATTTTTTCTTATACTAAGGTCTGACTGACTGCAAGGAAGAGTGAACATTAATCTAACATAGAAACAAAAAGTAAACAATAGGAGATGCTTGAAAAGTCGAATTCATTGTTATTATTCATCAAACAAAAAATGTATTCTCAAAATTTATCATTCATATGATAATTACATTTCCTATCTCTGTAGGGTCTTTACAATTTGATAAGATGTCTCATGTTCAAAATGAATCTAGTAAACAGTAAACTATGTTAGTCTCCTCTACAATAGTGTGAGCTTTACAAGCGAGACTTTATGTGCTGGAAGACATCTTTGGTGTGAGGAATAGGAAGGCCAACCATTGAATTATCATATCCAACAAGTCTTGAAACGAAATGAAGGTTGGTACAGTTATGAGATGGAAAACATACTGCTGTCACTGAGTAGTAGTGTGAGCAGCAGCCACAGTAGAAACCATTGAGTCCACTCCACATATATTTCGTCCTCTGCAAATCTTGTAGTATCCGTTCTCTCCCCAGGTCTCACCCCACGAGTTTTTAACGACCCAATACGGCTTCTCCTTCTTATCAGCTCCAGCTCCAGAACCATACCCCACAAGCAAAACTCCATGATCCAGCTTTCTTGAGCATATGTATGGACATGATATGCCTCCAACATATGTTTGCATGTATACTGCATTTATTGCAACTGCATTTGTGAACATTTGAATTAGATAATTATAATAGTAATAAGAATTACAATTCAAATTGATAGGACTTTTAAAGTATTACTCACCTGCAAGAGGTCCATGTTTAACAAGATTGGCTGCGATTTGGTTGTCATCAACCGAAATAGAACTGAAATTTGCCACCACTGATCGTGCAGTGTTTGTCTTGTAATAAGTATAGTCTTCCACTCGCATGAGACCACCAGATTTTTGAATGTATTCGTGATCACAGTCAACATGTCGTTGCTCGCTAAGACTCACAAGTTCTCCGCTAGAGAGAAAGTGAGCACCTTCGAGTGCACCAATCGTACTGAAACTCCAACTCGAACCGCATATACCCTAATTCATAATTACACACCCAAAATTAAA
>Ga0315915_1008944_pt1 | contig 11558 bp, 6 predicted proteins | sample MpolbnodulesMG_FD_207738 | JGI IMG/M metagenome (GOLD analysis project Ga0315915, IMG submission 207738) | Medicago polymorpha root nodule microbial communities from Los Angeles, California, United States - branched nodules | ecosystem: Host-associated > Plants > Roots > Nodule | place: USA... | reverse complement strand
TATTTTAGTCGTACTATCAGCTCGAAATTTAACGATGCAATGATGATCAATCAACGCATACCTGAGAAGCAGCATTGGACGTTAACACAGCGCGCGGAACAGTTTGTTTACTTCCCATAGCTGCTTTCCGTTTCCTAACAAACAAGCTTGGATTCCCGCGGAAATTTGTAGAAAGGAAAAGCTTCTTTTCTTTATCAACACTCTGTTGCGATTGGAATAAAGTAGAAGAATTACCAATTACTCCTCGCTTACTTTGATGCTCCGCAACCGTTGATGTTTGACAAAGAAGTGTTTGATGAAAGATGCTATGACTCATCTTTGATATGGATCCACTCACTCTTTCTTCTGCATCAATTTGAAACTTAGAATCAAAGAAATTAATGATTAAATTTAGATGAAAATGTGATTATGATTATGATTATGATGAACCTTTGATGAATCTCGAGAGAATGAGAGTGGAAAATGTTGGAAAATGAAAATATCTGAGTTTGATGAATGAAGAAAAGAAGAAAGTTTTGAAGTGTGTGACAGTGTATGATAGCGGTTGATTCACTAGTCACTCGTGGAACCAAATATCAACGACGAAGGACACGTGGTGAGATGGGATTGGTTGGGGATTGTATAAATGAGGTAGTCACGTGCGGAATCGCATGGGGACACAGAACCGTAGGGTCCGTCAGAGATGATACTTTCTTTCTTCATTTTTCCTTCATTGTCCATTGTTTTCTGTTTTATTTCAATCATACCCTGATTTTTTTTCTAATTTTGGTAGCATCACATTTTTTTAGTATTTTAATGGATTTTACATTTAGGCATTATTCTTTATAATTTTTGTATTAATAATATTTAATAAATACATTTGAGGGGTCAAAGAATATTGTTAGAAAAGGTTATAAGTGGAGTATATAGCTTGAAAAAGAGCAATTCTTAAGTGGACATAAGCATTTGATAATACACATAAAAAATATTAAATAATTAATAATTTTCAAATGATTATTATAACGTGTGCACTTTGTATGTGTGACTAAATAAAAAGTCTAAATTTTTGTGTCTATTCAAAAATTATTCGCGAAAACATTAAGCTTTGGAATCAAAATTGGATAGTAAACGGTATCGCATGAGTCCTCGTGAGTTAAGTTTAGTTGGTATAAACAATGCATAATATATGCAATGTGCAAGGTTCGAACTAGCCACCACCAAAAAAGACGGTATCGCATGAGATTGGCTACGTGACTATGTCGGTAATTTGTCAATTCGTTCCAACTTCAAACCGTACCACTTTTGTAATTTCGTTCATTTGGCCGTCACTTTTGGTAAACTCAACGGACCACTTTTCTAGATTCTGAGTATATGGTGGATCTAAGATGCACTTTGAAGACATTTATTTTTATTTGATGAAATACTGATATGATTTTTTTTGTACCAGAGATATACTAGCATATGATATTTAATTCGTTCGTTTCTGTTTATGATTAACACATTTACGGATTTCAAATAATGTGTGGGACTTAAATATCTCATGTCCGTCGGATAAGTTTAATATTATTTTTTAAGATTCACTCATTCCTTATCGTCACGTTGTTTGTGTTTTATTATTTTTTGTTGCTTTCCTTTTTTTGGCTACAACAAAAGACATGAGAAAACATTCATAAAGAATCAGAAAAGCATAAGTGCATGCCCTTGATTAAAACTAAATTCTTGATCGATTAGTATCACGTATTATTTATAGACAAAATGTGCTAGCAAATCGTGCTGATGAAGAAATGTAGCATCGATATGAAAATGCACAAGCTTTCACAAGTTACTAGTACAACACAAGAGAGCAAGTTAAAGGGTAGAAAAATAATACAAAGTGTGTGATGAAAATTGAGGCTACACATCAAACCGTACGTAGAGACATTTAAACTTTGCAAAACCACACAAATTTGAGAAAGATTGTGCAATTTTTTGCGGCGAACAAGCTCATATATGGGGCCAGTGGGGTCACCAAAGGTCCAAAAGATATCATAGGCTCATAGCCATATAGTTTTTTCCACTTACCGACTTACTTCCTTGAATAAGGACATTGGCATCGACATAAGGAAAAACTAACGACAAAGCAAGGTATCAAAAGTAGTATAGAGACAAGGAGAGTGACCGAGGATGAAACTAAGTTGGTTTTAGATCCCCTGCAGTTGAAATTTGTTGAAATTCATAGACTAATGTGATTATCATGATTTGATTCAATGCTTAATTTCTTTCCGTTGATTGAATAATTTGTGATTAAATTGAGATTGATTTATATATAGTTTGATCAAACTGTTAACAAACTAACAATTTGATTCTAATATTCTAACAATTTTCTCTAGTCATCAAGTCCATTAATCGATTTGGTCCATTAATCGATTTGAAGGCTAGATATGTCATGTTAGCATTAAATTCATGACATACATAATTAGAAACAATTAATAATATATTGTCATTATCCACTTGAACTTAACTCAATTAATTGACAGAAAAATTGTATAATATATGCATGAATCAAAATTCGAATTTTCGACATTCCATTTTTCCACATTTAAAATGTGTGTATGATACATGACCAAAATAAATAAATAATGTCATCTTACTAACGGCTAATTTGAATAACGGCTAGTATGACCAACAATTAGTTTGAATAACGGCTGGTTTGACTAAAATTCATACTACATAATTTTAAATGTTAATAATACTACAACATTTTGTCTTAACTATTCATACTTTTCTTTGAGCTTATTACAATATTTTTCATGAACTTGAAGTTGAATCTCATTCATCATGGACGTGTCTGGCATGATGACCTGTGTTGCCTCAAACTCCATTTCCTCCTTTTTTTTTTAAGACGGTTTCTTTCTCTTTAAGATGTGCGAGTTTTCCCATAACTACTACTCTTTTATCCATTGTATCATAGACGACCTTAGAAGACATTTCAGTTGTGTTTGCCCTTGCCTTTGTCTTCCTTTTTGTCGTCGTTTACCCCATGGGACGCTCCATTGGAACTTGAAGGTGTCTCTGGTTCGGTGATTATAAGTATGCCCCACTGGTAGAAGTCTTTGTTCTTTTTTGAAGAAGTTGCAATCGATGCTTCCATTTATTTAGGTTCATCTTTCAACAATTGCCGTGCATACTCGAGAGTGAATGGTGCACCATCATCTTGAGGAAAAAAAGTATGTGCATTATTCATGATATCATTCCCCAAGGTTCCACTTTTCTTGTCATCAACATCTGAATTGTAACACCTGAATTTTTTTTTTGTTTTGAACGGGACAACTTATTCGATGAAATTGAGATTTTAATTGACTAGGTTCCTTCTCTCGCAACTGCTCACAATACTGGTTATAATTAGCAGCGATCCTTGACAAAATTTATCCGTTTTTTGATCATTTCCCACAATATGATCCTTTAAAATATTAAACCATGTTTGAACTAGAAGTATAACATCATCCTTTGTGAATAGCTCTCGAGGCTTTTTGCTAGCATAACGTTTTTTTCCTGCCCAAACGTAATATTTTTAAGACTAACTTGAGTAGATAATTGTTGAACTTGACATTTCGACATCAACCCATTTGGTGTTTCAGGGTCATAACGAGTACACTCTACGCTTTGGGGTATCCATTTGAGGTCTATAAAATATGTTAGGGTTAGTAGGTGGCAACAAAAAAATGGTTGGGTTTCTCGGCGGTGACAAAAATTGGGAATTTTGAGAACTTTGGTGTTGTGTTGGTAATTTTGCAAAAATGTAACAAATATTGTTGATAATTAATTTTATTGATTGGGGTCAATTGGAAGATATAAACAACGAATAATCAAGAGTGAAGAGATGAAGGTAAAATTGAGTGTAAAATTAATAGCAAAGAGATAAAATTGTGAATGTGAAAATTTGTAAATGATCACAATATAGGTCAAAAGATTTTCCCCGTAAAAACAAATAAAATTAACACATATGTTGTGCTTGTTTCACAACGGTCATATTAGTCAAAATTATAGCAACGACAACAAATCATGTTAAGAAAAAGGCTTAATAGCAGTTTTCGCCCTCTAACTTTTACGAAGTTGCGATTTTGGCCCCCTAAGAAAAAAACTACAAAACCACTCCCTAAGTTTTGCAACTGCAGCATTTTTTGCCCCCCAAGACCAATTTTTGTTAAAAAAAATTATTAAAAAAAAAAACACGTGGCACCTTACTTAGGGTATCACGTCAGCGTAGACTGAGTCAAAATTGGCTTCGTGGGTCAAAACTGTCACAGATGCAAAACTTAGGGGGCGGTTTTGTAGTTTTTTTCTTAAGGGACAAAAAGTTTTGGGAAAGTTATAGGGTTAAAACTGCTATTAAGCCTAAGAAATCAAAGAGTTCGGTTACTTCAAAAAGTAATCAAAATTACAAGTGGCGGACCCCAATGGTGATACAACCAAATTTTCCCATATCGAGGAACTCCATGCTGGCGGATAGCATGAAAATCGAACCGCTGGAGTTGCTCTAGCTGACCTGATAGCTAGATTATTTTTGAAGAAGAAAGCTAGATGTTATGTCAACATTAACTTAGTAACATGACACTTACATGTATACAATGATATTCCCCTCACAAACTCAAGGTATTTGCTGAAGTGAAAATACTTTGAGTTTGTTCTGATTGTATCATAGTTAGAGGGAGACAAGGGCTTAGTAAGTGGATCAACAAGTTGATAATGAGCAAGAACATGAAGAACATTGAGTTGATTGACCAACACTCTTTTTCTCATAAAAGGTTATACATGCTCTGAGGAGGTAGGATCGTCAATTCTACAGGTCTTGTATGCCTGTGTAAGGTTGTTAAAGTGGAGTCTTACTCTCTCAAAGCTAATTGAAACATAAAGAATTGACATTCCTAAATTATCGTCTAAAGGCTCTAACTTTGTCTATGAATCTTAGAAGTACATCACATACTTTTTCTTACCTTAGTAGTTCTACAAACAAGTAGCTCTTACCAAGGGAAAAGAATAAAATTTATAATGAAACATTCGAAAAAGATGACCAGGGACAACGACTCAAGAAGTATCTTCTGCGCCACATGTTTCAATGTTCTATCAGATTCCCTAGGCATGTCACACTCCATATGGCTCCATTCAGACACTAAGACTTTTGCATATAAAATTTAAATAGATCTCATAAAATAACTAAATAAAATATTCTAATTAAATTGATCTAACAAACAAATTGAGGTTCATCTTAGAATCCTACTCAATTAGGGTTTAGTTACTCATAGTAATGATAAACAAATTAATAAAATAAAAAATAAAACACACTATAGAGAACAAGGTTGAGGAGATACTACTCCCTTAATGCTCATAGTGCTTGCATTCCTCTTGAATTATTTTATTCTAAATAGAAATTTGTGCACGAAATGAGTTGTATTTATAGGTTGATTTTCCAATGGGTTTGGGCTGAAAACTGAGTTTTTTTTTTCTTTCTGCAAACCCGCAACATAAGAAAATTTGTTTTTCCCATAGACGCACGCTCGTGTTACATAGAGATCCATGCACCTCGTGCGTGATGCTTAAGACAATGCATTTTCAACACTGTTTTGCACACCTGAGGCGTATAACTACATGCATGGGGCGCACAACTCCTTCCAACACATATTTGTCTTTTTCTTCATCTTTTTGAGTATTTTTTACCTTGAAATTTATCTTGGAACTTGGAATAAAATTTCTCCAACTTGTAATGTTTATAGAGGTCTCTTGAAATAACATAATAGTACCATATCAAATTTGCCCAAAAAACATGATATACAACTAATAAATCGGTGAGTTTCTTCGTAACCACATTCACTCACAAACTTATTTCCAAGCAAGTTAAAACTGAAAGTTTAATCAAAGATCATAACTTATTTTCACTATGGAGAAACTAAGGCTCTGTTTGGATAACTTAAAACTAACGGAATGGAATAATGATACCATTCCATTGTTTGGATATTTTATGATGGAATGGAGCTAATTTTCCATTCCATTGTTTGGAAAGTTGACAGAACGGAATGAATTATAAGTTTTTTATTCCAATTTTACCCTTTTATTTAAAAAACATCAATATGTAGAATAAACATTAATAACAATTAAAAAAAATACCATTTAACATCATCATGGTTGATGTGTAAAAGTTCTTGCACAAATTTTGACAAAAGGTTGCAACTACAAAAATCTAAATCCCTAATAATTATATAGATCCAAGAATAAAAACATAAAATCAACTTTAATCATGAACTCGTAAATAAAATCATGAAATTGTGAAACATGGATACCACTTTATGCATTCAGGATATACTATATTACTGGGTGCATCATTTCAAGATATAATAACATGAGATTTGTAAAGTAGCCTAAATTATTTATGGCAAAAAGTCTAAATTATTTCTTCGGAAGCTATTCAGGGTTGGGTGCATCCAGGAAACAATTTAAATACAAGCATATTGTTTTGATAGAATTCCCAAAAATTATTGCTTACATTCAACATATAATAACATGAAATTTACAAGAAACAAGCCTGTATATTGTTTTATCGAAATTGAAGTTTTACCATTGTATGGATAAACAACGTATCCAACAACAATTTTTTGTTTAGTTGTATTACTACTACCATTCGATAATAGAAAAGATAATACAAAAAAATAACGAAGTTGTTTGAATTTTTTTAAAAAAATAATAGAAAAAATAGGGACAAAATTGTAAGTGTATTATTAATGTGTTCAATTCCATTGAATACACCCCAAATTGGGAGGAATGGAAAATTGAGTAAATGAGTGGTATTTGATGGAATGGGTTCCATCACATCCCATTCCATTCCATTCTTTTTTTACAAAACCAAACAATAGAATGTGACTCTATCCCACTCCATTCCATTCCATTCCACCGCGCACCACCAATCCAAACATAGCCTAAAGGTTATCATTGATCCCAATGCAAACTATAGATAGAACAAAAACAGGTGTAAAAATTGTTTGCCCAATCTATTTGATTATTATCAATTTCAGGATGCATTTAGCATATAAGTGTAAAATTTTAGGATATTTACTCATAAGTGTAAAATTTGAGTGTATTTACTCATAGGTATGAATTTTAGGTTAAAAAAAATCAGATTTTTTTTTTCCAATAAATATCCGTATGACGTGGCATTATCTGTCTGACGACATGACAATCCCACATAGATCGTCAACGACCGGAGAAAATCGACAGATGGGATAAATTGATTAAATTTAGGAGTTTGTTTTTTTTCTTTCTTCCTGTACTCTAAAAAAATTGTAAGCTTTCAGTTCAAACAAATACATTCTAGGGTTTAGGGTTATATACTTGAACTTGTGAGGAAACAAACAAAAGTTTACTTCAAACTCCATAGGAACTACCGAAGTTCTATATCCGTATTGCCGTTTTAAAGGAAGAGAGATCAGGTTCGCTGTAGCACCATTAATTTCACTTTGTTACTCACGAATTTGTTATTCGTAGCCCTTTTCTCATAAAAAAAATATATTTTCTATTGCAGGGTTTTAGCAACAATGTATCTTCAGTGTTACATAAATGACAATGGTGACAAAGTTTACACTACCAAGGTAATAATTTTCCTTATTTAGATTTCAAACACTCTACTCATGAAATTTGAATTTAAAGTTTGAAGCATTCAGCAAAACATGGTGCTATGTTTTTCTTTATTTAATCTTAAGGGCATGTTTGGATTGACTTATCTGACATAAACACTTATGAAGCTGTTTGAGAGAACTTATGAAAACAACTTATGATATCACAGAGCTTTAAATGGCCCCTGCAAGTGGACGGTGGGATTGGATCCCTCGGATTAGTTGGTCCTTTTCCGTGTACCAAGTTTTCTAAAAAATAAAACTTGTGAAATTTTCATAAGCTGTTTTCAGCTTATTCGTATAAGTTCTCAATAATAGTTTATGAAAACATCTTATAGTTTATAGGAAAATAGGTTGATTTTATTTGATCTTTTATTACAAAAGTAGCTTATACAAAAGCACTTATCATATAAGCACTTGTGCTTAAAGCTGCAAAATAAGATGTTTATCCAAACAGGACCCCAAGTTTCATTTGCAGTGGCCATATACTGGTTCATGAGAGAGGATGGCAAGTTCCAAGAGCTTCCTTACATAGGCTAATAAGCGAATTTGTGATTAGGTCTAATTTTAAAGCTGGGTTTGTACTGATCTGATAGGTTGCATTACATTTTCAACTGATAGTTTATTGTAATAACATACATAGCACCGACACCTTAGAATGAAGGTATATTCACTGTCTAGCACCTGTTGGTATCAGGCACCAACACACGTGGTTATATTAAATCACTTCACTTTTCTAGATTTATTATCAATGTCTGTGTCGATGTCATGTTGTGTCTGATGTTTGTGTCAATGCTTCATATGTAACAATGCAAGAGAGCAAGTTGTGTTGCCACAGTATGATTGTCGGAAGAAGTATCTTTTTTCGTGGAGATAAGGAGGGTTTTTGTGTGCAGTACTGAATTTGTCCGCCCCTTTTTTGTAGTGAGATATATCACTCTCCAAGAGACCATAAAATGGTATGTATATGAAAGACATTTTCATGCATATTAGTATAAGAATTTTGAGACATGGGCAGAATATTGGACATTAGCATAAAAAATATTAATATTTTATCAACTAAACTTCCAAATTGACAAGCTTATCTAAAATGCAATCATCTTCACATTTAGTGTGGTTTCAGAATCTGCATTTGCTTTTGTTCTTTCCCTCTTTGTTTTAGCTACTGCTTTATGATCACTTTCTGTCCCAAGAAAAGAAAACGCTTTATCATTATGTAAATGGTTATTTTAAGGGTCACTAATGTTAGTTGCTATTTGTTTTCAGAAGGAATCACCACTGGGTTTGGCAACAGAATCAGCTCACCCAGGTAAATTCAGGATAATAAAGTGGTCTTTGTAATTATCCATTTCAAAGCAAAAAAAAATGGATACACTTCATTTTCTTTTGACTCACTGCATACTTTTTAGTTTTAAATGTTGTTGTATGTGGTTAGCCATGATGTGTTTGCTTAGTTTTGAGTTTTTGGTTTATTGAATTGTGGTGGGGGCCGCCTAACTGTAGACTCTATATGTCTGAACCCACTTATAGTGCTTTTGGTAACACACCCGTTTTTTTTCTTTTTGTCGTGTCCTGATATGATTTCAACCTGTAATTTTTTCAAAACTGCAAATGTGAGCTTTTGAACAGACTTGCGGTACCAATATTGCCGGTCTTTTGATTTTCCAAACATACACTTTGTATATCTTGGAAATTAATGGTATTGGCCCATTAAGCTAACAATTTGGTCAATTCTGTTTAGGACTTACATGTGATAATCATGTTAGAAGTTGGCCCAACTGAACAAATGTGAGTGAAAGTGAAGATATCCTGTTTCACTGTCAGCTTACTGGTGATTTAGATTTATTTGCGCGCTTGCCTTTGAAAGGAAGGAAATACCTGTACTGAGTGCAAAAGAATAAGCTCTAACTACTTTTAATTAGACACATTGATGTATTTAACATAGTTCTGAATTCTGGTCTACAACCATAACTGCTGCTGCAATATAGCAGATTTAGAGGTCTATGCAAGACTGCAACAAAATTGCAACTGCAATTGTGGGCACACTGGCCATGTTTCTCAACAACTGATCTATGGTTGTGATTTTCATATGGGAATAGATGCATATAGTTTAAATTTGAACCTTAGTTTTAACTCATTCGCTCAAATATCAATCTATAATTTTACTTGGTTTCTCTTTATTCTTTTTGCTTCTAACACCATTACTTCACTGATTTTGGTTCATTAATATGCATACATTTTTTTTGGGTTTATATGCAGCACGCTTTTCACCCGATGATAAGTTCTCAGACCATAGGGTGCGTCTGAAGAAGCGATTTGGTCTTTTGCCAACTCAGCAGCCACCTCGGAAGTACTGAGATAGTGAACTCTTCATCTCTTGGAGAATGTTCAAAATGCTATCTATAGTTGTACTTTCTTTCTTCCTTGTTATGTTTTTGTTCATTGATGGCTTGCATGAAATTTATGTAATGATGCAAGTATTGGTAATGGTTAAATGACAGGAAATAGACTCTTGTAATTGTATTTTACCATTCCTTGTTTTTGGGATGATTTTATGCTACACAATTAGCTTTTTGGGATATCTATATACTTATTCCATTTTCAGCATTCTATGCATTTTATGCTACATGTTAATTTTTCAGAACTGTTAATTATGATTAAGATTATATTGCTGAAAAGGTAATTAAAGTTTTAAAGATTTGTCTAGAACTTAGGATCTCCATTTTCATTTGTTGTGGATGTATGTATTCTGTAAAGTGGTTAGATCCAATTCTTTTTAGGAGGTTCATGAGTGGTTATAGAAACCAGAGCAGTGTCCACAGATATTTCAAAACGCACAATAAGTGCACCACAAGAGTAGAAAACTAAAGAATATATGTATTATAATGTGATTGCACCATCATTTACATAGAAGTCAAGAAAAGTGAATATTTTCATCATGGAGTAAGCAAATTTGTTATGAATAAAACATGATTACTAGGTAACGAACCAGTCAAAAGAAAGATTACTGGGTTACAGAGAGGATGACTTAGGAGTGCATCATTTGGATATGGTGTCTAAATACATTTGTGATATCATTTGATTTATTCTTGAATTTTGGAAACAACCGTAGAAACTAACACATTTTTCATAATTATTAATCATTTAGACTTGTGCACCTCGATCATAGAGGATTATATAACTCTTATATGCAACAGTTATCAACGAGCAACTCGTTTTAAGACTAGCTAGCCACCGCCTTTGATGTTTTTTTCAAGAGTCTAACGTCAAAAATCACACATAAAAAGTGCAAGTAAGTTAGAAATTGTGTGTTCAAACTCACTTCTCAGCGTATCAAAGGTCTCTACATTTTTTACCATATGAGTTGTACTTTCGAGATTTTATCACGTTCTATATTGTATATTTTATTATTTCTTTGATTGTTAATGAAATGAATTGATGATCTTTTTTTTTTTTTTGAGCAATGAATTGATGATCTTGTTACTTAAAAATAGAGAACAAAAATAACCAGCATCTTTTTCAATTTTCAAATCTGTTGTATTATTTTGGTATTTTCTTCCTTGTTTTCTCTCTTTCGATTTTACGTTTCTTTCTCATAATACTCTCCTTAATTCAGCTGCGTATGATCTTCTATAATAAAACCGTATTTAGTTTAATAAGACAAGGTTATCCTCATAAAAAAATTAGCTAAGGTTGTGGTTGTGAGAACAATCCCTAAGTAACTTTCTAATGCACGTCACTAGCTAATTTATTATTTCCTCGTTTTCTTGCTTACGTCTTATCAGCATCACGTTGAAGAGCAAAATACATTTTTTTTTTGGCTGCTAAGGAGAATTTAGGAGGAATCTAACAAGTAACAACGGGGCAGCATCTTCCTTGATTCTAAATCGAAAAAAAAAATTCCCATCACAGGAATCAGAAACAAATAAAAATTAATAT
>Ga0315915_1008942_pt1 | contig 11558 bp, 4 predicted proteins | sample MpolbnodulesMG_FD_207738 | JGI IMG/M metagenome (GOLD analysis project Ga0315915, IMG submission 207738) | Medicago polymorpha root nodule microbial communities from Los Angeles, California, United States - branched nodules | ecosystem: Host-associated > Plants > Roots > Nodule | place: USA... | reverse complement strand
AAGAAACTCTATAAATTAATAATGTCAGGATCGGAGAAATTTATTAATTTAGAGAGTTATTAATTTATCGATAAATTAATAATTATTAATTTAAAGAGTTTTTAAGTAATTATATAGTAGATACCAAACAAAAAGGCAAATTAGTCTATGCCTCTTAGAATTACGTTGCAGCGAACCTTGGGACTCAACGTAAATTAATAACTACTGTGTTCATATGCATTGGAAAAATACAATACAAAAATACAACACCTAAGTTATTTGATGCAATAAGAAAAGTTAGAGATGCGCTCCAAAAGACTTGAACTTTAAAGGAAAACAGACAACTATTGTGTAATATATTTTTTTCAGTTTCTATGAATTATTAATTTATGATTTTCTTGGGACCGAAAATTATAAAGGGATCTCCCGAAAAATTATTATCTTATTATTTTATCGAGTTTTTCAATTTTTTACATTGGCCCAAGTCGGGACCGGACAAATTTATTATTTTAGAGAGTTTATTAATTTACCGAGTATTAATTTAAAGAGTTTCTACTGTATTTGGGTCGTATAAGTAACTCATTTGCTATAATAGACATAAATTTGTAAAGGTTTTGCCGGAAGCTATCCATAAAGGTGTCTTTTAACAACTCACATCTCAAGGTGTGATTTCCACTTTTTAGTTATAACTTTACTAAAAAACATCTTCATAAAAATTAGTTGATGTCTTTTAGGAAATGCTCAAAAAATAACTTGTTAAAAGACACTTTCATACAAGGTGTCTTCTACCAAAACTCAATTAGTAAATTATACATGTATTTTTATTTTTGAGTTATAACTATTTTTTTAAATGACAAATATTAGAAATTGATTTTTTTTCTTCATTCGTTTGGATTTAAACTCAGATCCCTAACTTCTTATTTTTTATCTCAAACTAGTTGAATTACTTAACCAATTTAATCGTAACACATTAATTTACAACATCCATACGTGAATGGTCAGATGAATCATTGGAAGCTATATTCGAGACCTGTCTTAATTCTGGCACGTCAATCTAGTTCAGCTAATATTTCTCATTGTGGCAAAGACGATGATCAGATGAATCATTAGAAGCTTAGGTAGTATTTCATTTTCACACAGTCCGTTTGCTTTTTTGTGTATAGAAAGAGAAGGAAGAGAGCAAAAGCCGGAAGAGGTAAACAAAGTGGAACAACTCAGGCATTGTATTGGCAACGTTTCTGGATCCTTTGAATTGAAATCTCTCCCTCTATCTCTCTCGTTTTTTTATAAGCTTAATCTCTTTCATTTCATTGATAGAGAGAGATGATATGCTCATCTTTTTTGACACGACGCCTTTACTAGGGTGGGACTCCAGCGTCAGACCACTCACTAGTTTATGATCCATTATTTTCTTGACTAAGTAATGGTATATGACCCCAAAAAAAATAATGGTATGACTATCAAGTATCAACCTAGTCATTTGTATATCACTTTACTTTCATTGAAATTTGTAGGAATCGTAGTGAAATTAAATTGGCAATAACGGGGGATTCACTTGAAAGTAAGTGAATATTGATAGAGATGAATTTTTTTGAGAGAATAGATAGAGATGAATTTGATAACCGGTCTAAATAGGGAAATAGATTTGATTAATATTTACTATATTTTTATTAATAATTTTATATTGATAATTTGACAACGTTAAATTATTATTGTCCCCGTGAGCGTATCTCAGTTGATATGGACATGCATTGTTTCCTAAAAAAAAATGGACATGCATTGTTATATGCATGGGCCGGATTCAAACTCCAGATACTTCACTTATTCACCTTGAAAAAGATGAATTATAACCACTAGACTACTTAACCAAAAATGTTAGGTTATTATTTTTCAAGACACTTTATAACACCCACTTTTTATTGAATGAAATTAATGTGGATCATATACTTCAGAAATTAGTCACACATAAAATTATGAACTCGTGAATTTTATTCAATAAAAGAGTGAGTTTTATAGAAATTGAAAAGAAATTGTTTATAACACTCATCATACTGCTAATTTCTTTATTGTACGTTAACGATAACATGAATTAATTTTTTTAACAAGAGATCATAAATTAATGTAAATTATATTAAATAATAATGGTCATTGAGATGAAAATAAAGCGCAAAAAACTTATCTAGACTAGCTTGTGTAAAATAAAAAATATTTTGGAGCTCTGTGCCCGTCTTTTCACATTTATTTTGCATATTGTTTTTAAATTTAAATTTGAAGAAAATATATTAGATTGTTATGGGAAACTTTTAGAAAAAAAAATCCAACTAAATTATAATTTGTCTTTAAATTTCTTATCATTTAGACATTGATTTTTATTTAAATTTTTAAAAATGGACTGCTAATGCTAAGGGTATTTTTGTCCAGAAAAAAGCTCAGACTAAATAGTAGTTAACGAATAGTTAATTTTCGAGTTGCCTTTATGTAATGGTATGCTGTAGATATTGTTTTTAAATTTAATTTGAAAAAAAATAGTATTAGATTGTTATTGGAAAATTTGTAGGAAAAAAATTCAACTAAAAAACGGTTTGTTTTCGAATTTTCAATAAAGGTTAATTTTGTAGAAATTTAGTGGTGGTCGTCTAGTTTTATTTCGTAGTAAGCATACTTTTTGGGTTGATACTTAGATAGTCTTAATGTGTGGTTATCTCTCTTTATTGGTCCTCGTTGATGATGATCGTGGAGTTCGGGATCTTTGCTCTTCCATGGGTTGATTGTATGGACTGACCCAACACAAAAAATGTTGGTGCATATGAGATGCAAACCTGAAACCTAAAGATGAACGCATTCTTAGGCCCCAATCCTTCACCACCAGGTCAGCCTCTGGGGTTCTCACGAACGCATCCTTAATAATTACCGTAAGATAAAACGAGTGTTGGTATATCACGAACGCATCTTTAATAATTACCATAAGATAAAACGAGTGTTGGTATTTCACCTTTATGCAACAATTGTGGAGCAGTAGATTAGATTGTCATCCATGTGTTACGAGATTGCACTAGTGCAACCCGTGTATGACTCAATTTATTGTCTTTCAAGCAAATTTATAATTTACTTTCTTCATCTTGTAGGGATTGAATCTTCGATATTTTATTTTTATGGAGCTCATGACGTAGATTGGACTTTAACTTTCATAGTAGTGTACAAGCACTTGCAGATTTGGAGAAACAAAGTAGTTTTGAAGAAGGATTTCAACATCCAATTGATCATTGTTTTGTTATTCTCAAGATGACTAAAGTGATTGACGAATGTTTTCATAATTTATGGCAGAATATATCACGAGAGGGGTGAGTGAAGCTCAACTGTAATGAATCTCAAAATAATATGTTGGACCTTGTTGGTTTATTGAGAGACTCATATGACAGATGTCTAAAGAGCTACCTAGGAAGCTTTTAGTTTGTGATTTTTTTCATGCTGAGATGTGGGATTAGATCTTCCTCGCATGCAAGGAATCACAAGTTTTCATGTTGAAAGTGACTTTAAAGTCCTAATTGATACGGTGATATAGAACATTAACTTCAATGTAAACATACCCGCTCTAGTATGTCGTATTAGACAACTCTCCTTTATGTTGAAAGTGACTTTAAAGTCCTAATCAATATAGTGATAGAGAACATTAACTTCAAAGTAAACATACCCGCTCTAGTGTGTCGCATTAGACAATTCTCGAATGAGAATGGGCAAGTCCATTTATCCCTCTAGAGAGCTTTAGAGTTTACTTTTTACAACATTTTCAAAACTTGCATGGCTATGAATGTCACCTAGTTTCTTTTCTTTTAGTCTTTGCTTACTTGCATTAAAAAAAAAGTTGACTAAATTCTCGTGCCAGACCCAGCGTCTTGCTGTGGCAGAGACAAAGAGGGACATGAGAGATCAAGAACTTTCCTATACCCATGCCACACCATAGCTTTCATCTTTGAAATTCTTCTTCTTATATAACGGCCCCTTTTGAAATATCACAGCTGATCTTCAAAGGCGTTTATTTAGAATGTGACCCTGTCAATAATTTATAAATTGGTAGGATCTTTGCTCTTGGACAGAAGAAGTCACAGTCACTTGTAGGTCCATGGATTTCGGTACACGGATTCAATTAAATGGACTAGAATAAATAAAGCCAAAAATACGGATGTACCGATCTAATGAACAATCAATTTTGGAAAAAATAATAGAAATGGGAGGGAATAGCTGGCAAAATGACAACGCATATAAAGAAACTATCCTATAAAATGTCAAATTCATGATTATGACTAAATACGAAATTTTTTTCCTTAACATTCCGGTTTCTAAATAAAATGACCATGATAATTTAATTAGGACGTAAATAAAGTATGTTCGAGGATCCTTTTAATCAATATTTAAACTTTGATTCTCACCAATGATTCATTCTTTTAACCCTAACATGATGTTGATAGTTTCTTTTTATTGAAAATATTTCGATTTTTTTTTCTTCAAAAAAGATATATAGTTATTGGATTTGTATACACTATGGAGGAAAACGATATTGAATAATTGAGGGGCCTTTTTCTATCAATTACATATGTAAGAATCACACAGAATTTGTGATTCAGATTTGTCCACTCATATAGTTCCTTATCCACTTGTGATCAGATATAGTCAGCTAGCAAACGTAGACATCAATGGATGAAACTTTATTGGTTACATTTGATCCTTGCATTGGAACTTTGATCTTGCAATGTAAACGCAACCCAACTTCACTAGTTATTATTAGAGTCCTTTGGTGCTTAGGATAAGATGTAATAGAGAGATTTGTTAAAAAATATACTAAGATACGAACATGATAAATTGTTATCTAATCTTGTGTTTGATGCCCGTGTATAAGAAATTAGACAACATATATTATTCAATTATATATTTTAGATAAATTAAATAAAAATATGATCTATATTATGTGTAAATGACAAAATTACACGTGTGAAGTATTAAATTTGTTCAAAAACTAAATTTCATTTTTTGATGATAATTTTATTTTAAATTTAAAATATTTTTAATACAATATATTTTAAATTTAATATTATACAAATAAAATGTAAAAATAATTATAAATATTTATTTAAATTAATACATGCAAACTTATAATATTAATATCATTTTTTAATTAATATATATTTTATTAGTTTTTTGATTTTTTTTTAAAGTTAAAGTTATTTTATAATGGCAAATGGAGAAACCATTTTCTCATCCTATCCTCTAGGATTCTAACCTAGCTTCCTCAAGATAAAATTTAATTAGAGAGGCAAATGATAGAATAGCTTCTCTAACTGCGGTTGGAATTTTTTTCCTTCTATTAGAGTACTTCCTCTGTCCCATAATAATTTATAAGTGAACCATTTGCAACAAAAAATTCATTTTACTTTTCAATACAATATTAATTACTTTTTCCAATTATAACTTTAATTAATACTACTCTCAAGTTCCATCACTCACAATAATATATTCTACTTTGCATTTATGATGACGAAAAATACATCAATATTTGACAAGACACTCAAAATCATTTTTCTCTTTCTTTCACTTATACATTTTTTTCTTGATATGTGTAAAATGAACAGAATGCTCACTTATAATGGGATGGAGGGAATATTAATTATTTTATTCAAAATAATATTTATTGATAAAAAAGAGAAAATAAGAGAAAGAAAAGAAATACAAAAGCACAAAAATATGGAAGAATAAAACCCCTAAACAAATTTAAGACCACCTAAGAGTTGAAATGATTTACCTTTAAATAAAATTTTCCCTTGTTTCCTCAATTTATATATTTGTGTGATTTAGATGTAACCACAATAAAATCATCATCATTCATTAACGACAATAACTTCGACTCGGATAGAGTCATTATCTAAATCAACTTTATCTCTACCTTTTAAAATTGGACGAGTACTTCAATATCATGAATAATATTGCCATTTGAATTTGACGTGAGAACTGAATTCACATGCATGCTTGCAACACTCACCATTCATGTTGCTGACGGTCACAATTTAATTCAATTATGGGCCAGAGATTGTCAGAGGAACAAGTCATGAGACCCAAGTCAGTAATTTTGTGATTAAATTGAGTTAGAGATTCATAAAATTGTTAAGGACGAGTTAACCATGTGACACATTGTTCATGCTAAATGTCTTTAATTGACACCTCTTCAACTTGCTTTAGAATGTACAATAAAGTTTCAACTATGCCCGAAACAAATAAATAATCTCACACTCAATGAGACATAAAATGCATATCCTTCTCGTTCTATCAATATGTGATCCCGAGGGGTTGCGCAAAATCAATATCAATAAAAACATGAGCAATGTGGCCCATGTATTTGGAATTGCATGCTTCCATATTAGAAGAAATTGTAAATTTTTGGCCTCTAGTAGTCCCTTGGAAGATTATGAATTTATCCAACACTCCACGTTAGCGTTCTTTTAATTGAGTTCAAATTGAAATATGGGGTCTAAGACGATGATCGCGATGAATCCGATTTGAGACTATGTGCCAACAACCCACACACCTTATAAATTTAATAGCAAACACCTTATAAATTGGAGTTCAAACTCCTACCTCTACACATCAATGTTCATAAAGCTATCAACAAAGTTGCACTTATATAACATTTTTATTCTCAAATTTACTATCCAAGAAGAATACATCAAAGTGCAACCCTAAAATTCTATTTAAAAAAAAGGTGCAACCCTATAACAAAATACTAGTACTAGTGTGTTGTCTGAAAAAGAAAAATCTACTTGTGTGGAGCCCAAATATCTTAGTCATGAACCACGATGGAGATAAGACTAATTAATGTATTGACAAAGAAAGGTTGAAAGGGTCATTAATCAAAAATATTATCATTAGTACTAATAAAAAGGGTTTAAACGTGTCTCTTTTCAACAAAAACAAACCATAACCACCCCCATGGAGAAGAGCATAGCATTGCTAGAGAGAGAGAGATGAACATAGAATGAAACATGTTGACCACTTTTTGTTTGCCATATTTCAAAAGGTATATGTACTGGCAGCCAGGGGGCACAGCCAAAAAGCATGCCAGCAGCAATTCAGATCTTTTCTCTTGACCATGTTTTGGGTGACAAAATGGATTCCAACATATCAAAAGGGAAAATCCCATTAGGAGTTTTGTTTCAATAGTAAGACATGTTTCCTAATTAATCACATACTAATCATTTATGTATTATCCTGGTTAGTGAAAATGGACCTACATCTTGTCTTTTAATTGAATTAATTAAATATTGATTAAAAACCAATCCAGTTAAGCTCTAATCTCTCTTTCTCTCTCTATTGTGATAATACACGTGTGGCGACATTGCATTGGATTACCAGTCTGTATCTATCAGCAAGCAGAAATGAGTCACCCCATGATGTATACATGTGTCTCCTTTACACTTTCAAGTGTATATAGTTGGAAATTTTTGAATAAATCTAAACTTAAAACTGTTTCAGCTTTGGATAGCATATAAAATATTCAGTGTTACGTGGGAGAGGACAAATATATTCCTCAAGAGGTGGGATGGTCAACATTTCTTCTCATTGATTATTGCCTTTTGAGGGTATTGATATTCTCAGAAGAATTTAAAACTATTTGGAGTATCCCTTAAGATACACACTTGAAAGCATCGATTGTTGTTTCAAAATTGAGTGTAAAGACCTATGTACAGGAATCCATGCCTTCGTAATGGGACCACATTCCAAACATGGCTAGTGAGTTAGACACTTAGTTAGAAAGTGTTAAGACATAGAAAGTGCTAGTATTAATTAATTTGATGGATAATCATGCTAATAAGAATTTGTTTGACTATTAGCACAATCAATATCTTCAATATTTGGTATTTAAATACTGTACTATTGCAAAGTACTTTTTAGATTTAGCTGAGGAGATGCCATGGAGAATAAAATAAGGTCTATGCGTATAAAGGAACAAACCTAGGATTTGATTAGATTCCACTTAAATACAATGAATATATTTGATTATATGCTTACTTGATCTCTATATTCTTCTTCTAATTTCGTCAACAAAATAATATTCTTCTTCTAATGTCGAATATAAGCAATAAAAAGCTATTTCCCCTGGTTCAAAATATAAATAAATTTATACAATATTATTGACATTAAAGTAATATCTATACAATCTTTTTTTCGGAGTTGCATGACATTAAACAATATGGATCTCACAATATTATTGATCTTGGATCATTTGTGAAAGAAATGAGTTTAACTATTATGATTTGAATTTCGTTTTGATAAGAACATATTTGCTCCAAATATTTCTATATATATGGTTAGCGGTGGTGCTGATTTCAAAATAGGAATGAGGTATGTCTTAACTCGCAACTCATGATCTTCATGATTGTATCATTTTAATTTTAAGTTAATGAAACTTCTCTTAATGTTAAAAAATATATAAATAGTCCTCGTGAGCTTAACTCAGTTGGTAGGAACAATGCATAATATATGTAAGGTTCAGAGTTGAAACCCGACCACCACAAAAAAATATATAAATAAATTTTAGCTAATTTTGTTATATATAGATTTTATTTTTAGTAATATTTTTATTTTTATAAAATAACTCATAAAATGTACTGCCTCTGCCCAATTGCAAAAATGAAATAAAAATTATGTCTCAAAATGAATGTAATTTTATTATTTTTCAATTGTATGTTATAATTTTTTGTGAACAACTGTATATTCTAATTAATAGTACATGGAACACACTTAATTCAACATCTTCACTTTAGAAATTTACTTTTATGTAATGTAATTGTGAAGACATTCATTCATTCTTATGCTTATATGGTAAAATTATCAAATTAATTTTTTTAATAGATAAAATGATAATTTATTGAAAACTCACACACATTAGTGAAAGAGTTGGACGCAAACCTCGATTACGATATTCAGTCTAACAATTTCAGCATCCTTACCAATTTAGATAGATTACCTGGACTATGAAATTAATTATCAATTTAGATAGAACATGTGGACTATGAAATTAATTGAATGTAAATCTTATTTCACATGTATTAAGAAAATGTTATATACTCTGATTGGTGGAGTATACCATATATTAAGGAATTGTTAACCAAAGAAAAAAAGATAACATAACATATATCTTTGTCAAATATCACAGTGACTAGAAATATAGTGCAATATCTCTACCAATTGAGTTAAACTTACGAGAATAGATAACATATATCATTCATTGTTGATTTCTCTTTCTTTTATTTGTATATAATAATAATAATATTTTAATATGCTTGAAATGAACAAATACATTATTTATGGTGAATCAAAGAGTGTAATTTAGAGAACACAACTAATTTATAGGTGGTATAATTTTTGGTTAGATTTTCTTACCTTCCACCCTCTGAATTATCAAGGTTCTCTTTCCCTAAAAGTCGGACGGTTAAACAAAAAGATAACACAACTAATTTATTATTACTTTGAATAAAATAACATAATATAAACTACTTTTTTTTAAAACGTGTGAAATATTTTGTCCGTTTGTTTTTCAACGAGTATATGGATTACACTATTGTCAAAAAAAGACTAAAGGGAGTACACTTTAATCCTTTACAATATTTGGTTTATAACTTTATGTTTAGGACTGAAAAAAGTGTGTGTGTATAATATACTTTGTCATATTATCTAATATAGGGGTTTAAGTCTTAACTAGGGGTGTTCATAAAATTTAGTTAACCTTAACCAAATGGCTATCCAACCCTGATCTATTTTTTAAGGCCCAATCCAATTAGTGAAAATCCAAACCAGTCCATATGATTTGGGAAAATTTAAACCAGTTTACCATTTCATCGAACCGGTTTAAAACTCGTTTTTCTTAAAGGCAAAACTCAGTAACTCACCTTCAGAATCAATTTACATACTCATAGCCTTTCTCAAATCACGTTGCTATTTAGTTCATTAGGAAAGTCTATTGTGTTTTTGTTCAGATACCATAGAGGAATGAAATCACGTTTTTTTTCCGGCGGAGAGGATTCTTTCCATTATCGGAGTCGAGTGTTAGATACGCCGGTGACGGAGGGAGTTTATGGTGGAGGACCGAGTCCGATGTTTTCGAGATCATCAGTGGCGGCAATCTTGTCGAGCGAACCGAGATGCGGTGATCCAGAGGCGTTGCTTTCGCCGGAGAGATTTAACCAGCGACGGTGAAGTGAAAAGAGTATGAGAATTAAATTACAGTTATCAATGAATGAGGAAGAGGATAGACATGTGGAAGAAGATGATTGGAGATAGAAGCCAATGAAAGGAGTAATTGTACGGTGATGGGGAAAATTGGTTCAATTTCCACCAAAATAATTTTTATGCCAAACTGGATTCGAATTGATTTTGAACTAGTTCTGACCCATATCCAAACTGCTTTTTCCAGAAAAATCAGTTTTTAGCTAAATGAATTTAGGAACCGAACCAAAACTATATTTGGTTTCAGTTTGGTTTGGTTTTGAACCATGCACACCCCTAGTCTTAACCATGCGTTAGAAAAGAGAAAAAATTGCTATAGGATCAATGTTAATCTATCAAAAGTTGTTGTGAACAAAAAAGGATGACAAAGTTTAGAGTTCATGTTAAATAGATAAAAGTGTTAAATATAATACCTAATCCAAGAATCTTGAACAAAAAAGACTACTCTTTTAAATTAGAATCGACTTAGGTGGAATGGTTTCAGGGTGTAAAAAATATCAACAAATGCTACCTTGCCTGGCATGAGAGAAAAGATACGAGAGGATCCAAATCCCTATTATTTGCTTTATGGGTTGGGCAGCATGAGAAAGTTGAATGATGAGGTAAATTGCTTCATGTACGACAAGAGCTGCGCATGATTTTGTTAGCCAATCAGAGATTAAATTATCAAAATTAAGTGAAGCACAATGAATTATTTGTACTCAAAAGAAAAAGACTTAAATTATTTGTACTTATGGGTTAAAAAAGAACAGTAACTGGATCTGCAAAACAACAGTGGTGGTGATGTTATAGAAAATTGATTATGACACATTTGATAGGGCTGAAAAACATGAGTAAATTACTCAAATGCTCCTCGGCAGTTAACTGCTGAATTTGATTGAAACCGGCTGCAGTTAACTACCGAGGAAAACCTCGGCAGTTCACTGTCGATGCGTTTCTGCTACAAAACTCGCAGAAGCTCTCTCACATCCATTATTACTCTCATTTTACCAAAATTTTCCAAATCTCTCTAAAAAAAACCAACAAAGTCCTACCAAATTTATTCAACAAAATCACAAGTAAGTCATCATAAAGCTATTAACTTACATTTTAGTTGTTATAAATGTTTTTTTTTTGAGTTTTTAGTAGATTTAAATTAGTTTAGTTTTTGAGTAGATTTAAATTAGTTTATTTTTTGAGTAGATTTACATGTTATAATTCATTTTTAGAGTAGATGTTAGTTGATTAATGTAGTTAAAATGTTTGCATGATGTTTATGTTATAATTTTAGGATTATTCTTTATTTTGGTGTTTTATATTTATTTTTT
>Ga0315915_1008940_pt1 | contig 11560 bp, 6 predicted proteins | sample MpolbnodulesMG_FD_207738 | JGI IMG/M metagenome (GOLD analysis project Ga0315915, IMG submission 207738) | Medicago polymorpha root nodule microbial communities from Los Angeles, California, United States - branched nodules | ecosystem: Host-associated > Plants > Roots > Nodule | place: USA... | reverse complement strand
TCATAGGAAATGAATCATTACACAATCAAAAATAAGCCAAACAACGACTCTAAAATTAGGTGATGAAACCCAACGATGGATCCAAAAACTTTTGAGCAGTGTAGGCAATGTATATATAAATTTGTATCAATAAATATATATAAATTTGTTTGGTGAGTCAAGTGCTCACATTTGGTGAGTTGAGTGCTCACAATTTAGTTGTTTGGTGAATTAAGTGCTCATAATTTTGTTTCTTTTGATTGATTGTCTCTCTACTGGTCTCTTCTGTTTGATTGTCTCTCTCCCTATTGATTCTTCCGATTGATTGATTGTCTCTCTTTTGTTTCTTCTGTTTGGTTGGTACTCTCTATTGATTCTTCTGATTTGTTTCTTCATACCGGTTCTTTTGTTTGGATTGGTTTGACTTGGTTCTTCTGATTAGATGGCTTATGTCTTTGCATGGTTAGTGATGATGACGATTCTTGCTGCTCTCTCTATAATGATAACTCACTTTGGTTGTTACTCTCCATTGGTTATGCCATCAACTGATTTGGTTTATTTTCTGGTGTCATACCCCAATTTTTGATCCAAGATCCCACATTCATAAGCCGTCTGACCCTGATTAATCTCTGACTTTTCAGTAAAAATTTCGGCAGAGAGGTATTTTAAAATGCCTCATTTTTGGTTCCGAATCGGGCCCTCTTCTCTCTTTAATTTTATTTTTAATCTTTATTTCCATCTTTTATTATTTTTAATTATAATTTTTAATTTTTATTAATTTTATTTTTATTAGTCTTTTTATTATTATTTTTTTTTCAATTTCTTCATTTTTAATTATTTTAGTTCTTTTTTATATTATATCTTCTTTTTAATTACTTTTTGCATTGCATATTTAATTTACATCATATTTTATTCGTTTCTTTTACATCTTATTTTTTTTATTAAGCTAGGTTTGTCATGTTATTTTGCATCCTTTTTTTATTTTGGTATTTTATTTTACAAGCAAGGATTTATGATGTAAATTAGGCTTTGATGTAAATAATTTATTTTTCTTGTCATTTATTTCCCGCAGACCTTAGAATGTATCGTAGGCTTAATGTAATTCATGCATGTGTGCATGTGTGGGTGTATGCCTTATCTTCATGCTCTATAGTTTAGGTTAATGGTCTTTGTGGTGATCCAACGTCACCACAAAGTGCCACACTTTTATTATAACTTTTTATTAGTAAATCAGTAATCCCGTTAGATTTTATTATATATTCTCTTGTGGCATATTGACAAGTAATATGATTATTATCATTGAAACCCTAATCGTCCTTGTGTTATTTTCTTTCTATGTTGAAACCAAATATTGTTAACAATCTCAAATCAGGTGAGGTAGTAAGCAAGAATATAGGGTATTTGATCCCAAATAAAATTGAAAGAAAGAAAGTGAAATAAGAGAGTAGAAAGATCGGCTTGGAGAATAGACCTCTCAAATTAAGCAACCCTTATATTTGAATACTTTATAATTCTCAAACACCCATTTAACTTTTTTTCTCTCTCTATATTTCTCTCTATATCTTATCACTTTTTCTATTTCCATCTCTCGTGTTAAATGAGTTTGGCTGTACAAAAATAATACTTACCTAAATTGAGGGACATCTGCTATTTGGGGTCAATGATTCAAAAGGAAAGTCTAGATCAAAAACAAATGGGGAGAGAGGAAAATGTCAACATAGGCACACATGGTCGTGTCAGGAGGGAAACGGTGCTGGCTGCATCTTCTTTCTATTATTGATTACCTTTCTGAACACGATGAGCTGTAGTTCTCCGTACATTTCACACGCAACAAATAAGTACAAACTTAGTATCATCATAACTACTGTGGGCTTGTCTTTGTCCTGTCTTTTATCTTTGTGTTAATCTTGTTGTTCTTTCTTTGGTTTGGGTGTTAGATCCAAACACGTCTCTCATTCTCAGGCACTTCATATTCCACACTGCCCCCTGCTGCTTCCTTTGTCCTTGCATGCTTTCAAGATATTATTGCTTAAATTGACACCAAAATCAAATAAGGAAAATGAACAAGTATCCTTACTCAGATCCAAAATAATAAACTTTTTTTTATTATTATAGAAATTTGTGTATTTAATGCAAACAAGTATATCTGAAGTACTCTTTTTTGAATAAAGAACTTATGAGCAATGCATACACATTGTCCCGAATTGCTAGCGAAAATCAATTGTCAAATCAAATTTCTTTCTGACCACGAATCAAGGGACGTGGTGTGACATAATTAAGGAAAACTATTGAGTACATGTTATCTCGTAAAACTCTCAAGACAATTATTGTCCCGATATATAGCAATATTCATGACTTATTTAACCTGCATTTCATCTTTAATCACGTTCATGCAATGCTAGGTGTAATCTTGATTAGTCTTTAACTTGATTATCACCATCTCTCTCTGATCCGCAAAAAGTGCCCCCAACCTATAATAGGTTGCTTTGACCAAAGTTATGATAGGGAAGTTGTGAGTATCTTTAACATTGTGTTCATTGACTCTATAAGATTAGTTGTCATATGACTTAAGTGTTGACCTTCATCGTACATTTGAGTCCATTTTTCTTTCGGTATTTTGTCGACCCACTTCAAAGCTTCTAGGTTTACGTCCTAGATTTTTTTGAAGTAGTGTTTGAATGTAGGCTTGTGCACCGGTATCAGGGCCGTATCTGAGGTATGGCGAAGATGGCAACCGTCCTAGGCCCTAAAAAATAAGTACGAAATTTGGGTCCCAAATTATTTTTTTTAGGGTTCTATTAGGCCCAAAAAATAATTGCTTAGTTTTTTGGTATCAAGTTTGATGTTTATATATATTTATTAGTTAGAACCCAAATTGTAGATTCGTCATATGCCACCAAAATCTCAAAAACGGTCCTAACCGATATATCTTGTATTGTAAAAAAACAAAAATTAAAAAAAAGTTGCCCTTGTTGTCTTACATGAAATATTAAATAGCAATGGAACATATATTTCTTTCTATGTCATTTTATATTTAATTATAAACTAGTTCAGTACAATAACTTTACAAAACAATATAAATTCAATAAGCTAACTTATCCTATCTATGATAAGTTAGCTTTTAAACTAATCACTATAAGTTCATCTGTTATAAACTAGTTTATCATATATTTATTATTTTGCAATCGAGAGCCCAAATACATGAATTTTTAAAGTTAGAATTTATGTTGTTTTGTTTTTATTTCCATGAATAGTCCCTCTCCAGGTCTAACATGTAAGCAACAAAAATTCAAAATTAGTGGTTTTAAATATTTAAGGTCAGAGGATAAAGGTGGTATTGTTTTGTTTTCATGTACATACACAGTCCCTCTATTGTTAGCATTTCTCAAATTCAAAACTTGTGTAATTTTAGTGGTAATTTGTCTTCTTAAATACTGTATATAGTGGATTCAACAATTGTTAGTTTATTCAACAACGTTGTTATTCTAAAATTATCCTTGAATTAAATTCATATTCACCAAAGTTAGGAATGTCATAAGTTACCGTACTATCGTTTTTCATTGTTTTTGAAGTAAATTTCATTGAAAATAAAGACAAACCGACAAAGGGGAAATATGATTATTTTTGGTCGAATTATTTTGTAGGTCTCTAAATTATTTCAAAAAATTTAAACAAATCCTTTTTTTTCTCTTCCGATAAGGCCAAGAGAAAGGTTGAGTATCCGGAAGAATCTAAAGCATCCCAACTAGGTTGGCACCCAATAGATTCCCCCATCGTCTACCGCCTTTCCAATACGTAAATTTTATTACAAAAAGGAAAAAAATTACAAAGAGGGGGACTAAGCCAATACCCTCGAAAGAAAAAGAAATATATACAGAATACTAGGAACAAAAGTAATTAAGGAAATAAAGTTCGGCATCCCATTCATGTCCGTAGAAAAATCTTCCCCCAAAGATGGAGGCAACAAAGTGAACAACAACGTGCATGAAACAACAAATTTCTCCAGAACCACACTGTGTCATGAAACAACAAACACAAGCCGATAATTATTGTTGCTGATTTCTCGGATGTTCCAATAATATATTCATTTAAATGGTGGTCGAGAGCGGGTTCTGAGTGAAGTTTTCTGTAAAGTCTGTAAATTCTTTTTTTTTCCTATGACTTGGAAACAACCTCTATAAATGGTGTTTCGGTCTCTGCTGGCTTTGCCAACAAGTCTGCATAAAGTTTAAGTCCTTCTACAGCACCAGATCAATCTTAGCATTATCCGGACCACAATGCTACTGATATCAAGATGTGTATTTTTTACAGGAGATAAAACAGACATATAATTCCCCTCGATATTATTTTCAATTAGCTCATCAAACTTAAAAATAATTGTAGTTTCCTCCTTATATTTATCCACCAAGACCATAGAAAACCTCAAAGTTAAGAGAGCATCGACAAATATACTTATATATATTAGGTTATCAAACCCACAAAATAATTCAAACTCAAGTCCTTCTGGAATATGAGTTGAATTCTTACTGGCTAAATCAACCTATATTGATGGTACATTTTGAATATAATATTATATTTTATCGAGTCATTTATTTATTTACTTTTTCTTCATTAATGTAAGTATAAAACAGTTAATTAGCTAAACGTATAACTAAAAAATTATAACATTTTTTTGGTACAAAAAATATAGCATTAAAAATTAAGAACATGTTAATGGAAATATATTTTTTATAAAATCATTTTTTTCAGGGATTATAAAATGAACAATTAAAAAGTAACAAAGAAAATATATAAATTATAACTCTTAATAAACGTCAAATAAAAACCAGACCTGCTGGATCGACCTGTCATCGTTAATTTCATAACTACTACGTATTATAATTTATAGAATTCGTTGTGTTTTTAATTTAATTATGTGTAGCTAAATTTTTGAAGTCCAACCAACCATGAAATTCAATTCAACTTTTGAATGCCTGAAAGGTTAGTTGGCTTATCGACCAGACTACCACTCGTATGCAAACACGGTCTCTTTTGTCTTCATTCATCCAGTGGAATCTCACATCTCAAGCTTGGGTGGTTATATATTATGATATGATAAGTGCAACTAGTTTTAAATAACTAATATGTCAGTTTTAATGAAGGATTTTAGAGCATAATAATGATGGATCTAAATGGAAGCTAAACGTATCGGCTTAGGAGTTTTTAACTTATGGTTAGAGATCGTATCATATTGGACCAATGGGCATACTTTAATCTACGTAAAATATTAAATAAGTATTTCATTACCATTCACTTACAATGTAAAACCTAATTGGATGAAATAATGTAAATTTGAGCAAATTTGGATCGTACAATCGTATATATATGCCCTGTTTTTTTAAGCCACTAATATAAAAAGTATATATATGCCCTGTTTTTTTAAGCCACTAATATAAAAAAAAAATGTATAATTAAAAAAATGAAATATAAGAAAAACTATAGATGCTTAATATTTTTTTTTAAAAATGTGGGCCCCATATCTTGAGTCTTTTAAACCTCAACTTATACGAAAAACTTGGACCTCATTTTTTTAACCTAGGAGGTAAAGTTCTCAACACACTTAATTTTTCTTCTTTCTTTTTTTTGGTCAAATAATTTTTTTTTTTAGAGGAATAATTTTTCTTTTTAATTAGTTTCAATTACACTCTTCATAATCAATTAACACAATTTTTTGTAAAAATATTGAATAGAACAAGTGGCCTGATAGGAGTCTATTCCTAGTTTGTTTAAGCCCCTGTTTGGTTTCACGTTTAGATGCTATGAACGTGCGTTCATCACCTGCAAACGTGGTTTTTGAAATTAGAAGGATGTTTGGCAATCAATTATAAACGTGATTCATCTTTGTAGAATTGATTTTAGTGGAAGCCACATATTGTAGCTTTTGCGTTGGCCCGAATCATGTTTAGTAATGTCACATAATAGTTTCCATCTTTACCCTTTTCTTTCTGCTGTGTCGTTTGTACTGTTGTGTTTATGCTACAATTTCCATTTCTAGAGGTTAGGGAAGAGAAAAAGAATTTGAACTTTTCTTTTTTATTAAAAAAATGAAATGGCTCTGAAGGCCCATTGTTTGTTGGTTGCTTCTTGACTCTTGTCCTTTGTTTTTTAAGCTTTCTTTCTATTACCTTTCTTTATTACTAGACTCTGACCCGTGCGACGCACGAGTTTTGAAGAATATAAATATCATATTGATTATACATTCAATACTATGCTATGAAACGACTGCAAAAAGGATAAAAAAAATGCAAAATATACATCAATTTAAGCTATTAACTTTGTTTTTTTACCAAATAATATTACTAGTTGTGTTCTTGGATTTCTTCTTACTTAATAATGAAAAGAAATTGCAATCAGAAAAGGAACTGCTAGGGCATTTGTGACTTTAAAAAAAATGTTTTAGTACGGTATATCAATTTTGGAAGCAACAATATATCAATCAAAATGGAAGTGGCTTAGTGGTGAAAATTGTAAAGTGTAGTCATATGGTACCCGGTTTAATTCCTTGCAAAACCTTTTTTTCATAAAATTTATTCAGACCCGCCAAAAAGGACGGGATTAGGGTTAGGTCAGACTGTTTAACATTTATATATATAAAGATTAGACTTAGATTTTTGGTGTTAGACTGATAAACTTTGTTGCATAATTTTATTTAATATATTTCACACAAAAATTAAAGAAAACCGAAAAATTTAACAAATATTTTTTTTTGGTTACAATTAAAAAATTAATATAGCATAAATAATAATGTAAAAAAGCTATATAAATAATTAAATGTAACCCTTTCGGAAAAAAATTAAATTGAATAATACCAAATAAATTTAAATGATAATCTATAATATAAATGAAATATATAGATTTGAAGTAAATTAAAACCCATTTTGGTAATTATATGTCTAAAAGCAATTCTAATCTAAACTATCCAAACACAATGAATTAGTGAGAATCACTTTTAAGTAAATGTATCCAAACATAAATCAATTTAACTCAACTCACTTTTAACGAAACTCAATTCTATCAAACTCAATTTTGGCCACCGCTGAACCAAACACACACTAAATCAATTGGCTTGATCTAACTTGTTTTTGTAAAAAGACATTTTAGAATTTTTTAAAAACCTAATTATATAAGAAAACTTTTTGCTTGGGAGGAAGAATTGTTGTTAGAATATGTTGTTTGCTTTCTACATTCTTTTACATGAACATGTTTTAGACATGTGGGTTTGAAGGCTTGATCATAATGAGACTCTTTTAAAGGTGCTTATCATTTGCTTACGCATAATGTGTTAGATGAATCTTTATCCTTTCAGGATTTGATTTGGAACAAATCAACTCGTTTAAAGATTTCTCGATTCTCTTGAAGGCGACTTCAAAATCGGCTTCCTATAAAGACCAATTTAATTCAATGTGGCATCAATAATGCAAAGTCTTTTTTTGTCTTCATGGTTGTGGATTCAAAGAAAGTTCCTAACACTTATTCTTTGATTGTGCTTTATTTTTTTGGAAGTGTTAGGTATGACAGTTGAATTGGTTAAGTACCCCGTGTGCATTGTCAAGTGATTTTCATTCTTCATGCACAACAACTTATTGACTTTTTCCACTTAAAAAGGAATTCCGTAATTATTTCCAAGCCATTTGATTCACTTGCACTATGATCATTTGGTGATTTGGTCTAATTTTAATAACAAGTTATTTGGTACCAAGGAATTGTATCAAATCATTGACCGGTTGAAAATTCAGCTATGGTTGTGGATTAAGGTCAAGTACACATAGTTTTCTTATAGTCTTAATCTTTGGTGGATTAACCATTTTGGTTGTTTAGGCTTTTAGCTTCTTGTTCTTCGGTTTGGTTAGAACTTTTTATCAAACTCTTTTGTATCTCTCCTACTTTCTATTCTTTGCGCTCCTTATGCTAGTATATTCTTTTAATATATTCCTTTTGGCTTTCCAAACATAAATAACATATGAGATTAAACAAACAGAACAATTAAAGTGCTTCTAACCTCTAGGGAGATGATAACATTTTAAGAGGAGGAGTCTATTACTTAACAAGAACATTAACCTATTAAGAACGTTCGTTAGAAGAAGAAAAAAATGGATATTGATTAGTTGTTAGCAGATAATTTCTAACAACAATTCTTCCTCCCAAGCAAAAAGTACATATTAATGAACCTATTTAATTGGTCCAAGCAAAAATAGAAAAAAGTTTTTGCTTGGTCCAATTCAATAACTAACATGTACTACAAATAAAATAGAAAATAAAGTAAATAAAAATTGGTCCGACCATTTCAAGTGATTCGTTTTTCTTTTTAATTTCTTTTTATTTGTTTTCTAAATACACGTGATAAAGTACATATTAGTGAATCTATTTAATGACTCTTTTTAGTTTAATACTATTGGAATTATTGAGTCCTTAATAAATGTTATTATTTAAAATTATTAATAAATAATGTGTACACGTGAAACTCATTTAAAAACTCTTTTTAGTTTACTACGGCCGTAGATACTCAATTACTATGAAAACAAAACAATACCTAAAAAATGGGAAAAAATAACAATGACAAATTTTCTTGACAAAGAAATGTGGTAGAGAAATTTATTAGAATTGAAGCACGTTGAAATAAAGATAAACAAAGATCAAGCCTCATTAGCCACAGTGCAATTATCATTAGAGAAGGGTCACATTCATAGGCTAACAAGGTTCATACTTCCCTGACATCCAAAGCAAAAACATTGTCACATTTATCCTATACGTCTAAATAACTTCTAAACGTTCTCTCTGAACACTTTCAAGATATTAGAAAAAGTAACAATACCAACTAAGCTGCAATCATCTTCAATAACCCACAAGTAATTCACTCTATGAGCAATTGCTTGAATCATCACAGCAATCAAAGAGCTCTTGGGATGACAAACTATAGCCTCTACATTCCTCACAAATCTTGCCGAATAGCTCGATGACCTTGCGTGCTTTCCTGACCTCGTCGGACTCTCCTCATCAGAGGAAGACGAGGTCGACACCTCATTGGTTAAGGAAGTCAAAATTGTAAACTCTTGTAACAATTTCTCCAAATTCTTCTCCTTCAACCTTGCCTTTACAAGTCTCACAAGATCCTCTGGTGGGGCACCACATTCAATGTAGGCCATCAAGTCCCCTGCGGACAAAGTTGTGATCGTGGCAGCAACTGTCTCATCGCAACAAGCAAGCGTGAAGGGCGATATCTCACCGACGAATGTCCCATCACTGTCGACAATTGCAACGGAAGTTTGTTGTGCAAGCGACTTTGAGATGGCTTCAATGGACGAAGACGCAGGGGAATAGTAATCGATGGCGAGCACATCGGGGCTGATGATATCGAGAGAATCAATGGAGTATGCAGGGAGTGGAGTGAAGAGGCCAATGGAACCAAGCAAGAACCTGATCACATCCTCTTGTGTTAACCAACAGAATTCAACACCATTGTGGTTGTTGATTGTTGATGACTTTTGTTGCTGTTTTCTCCTTGAAATGCCACCTCTTTTTGTTTGCAAAATTGGCACCACAAGATTCTGTGCTCCCTGGAGTATGAGATCAATGGCTTCCAATAAGCTGAAACATCAAGATAACAAGAATGAGGGTTAATTAATTAAAATTATTAATCTTGATCATAATAAAATATTGCAAAAATGCAAAAGGTAACAAATAAAAGTACCTAGAAGAAGATTCAAGCTGAACAACAAGACCATCAACCTTAGGCAAAACTACAGAAACCAAAGCTTTAAGAGCTTTAGAAGGACACAAAAGATTTTCTGGTTTGCAAAGGTAACAAATAACATCAACCATGCAAACTTTCCCAACACATAGACAACGACCGAATTCAGAGTGGTCACAGTTCCAAACACTGACGAAACTTTCGTCGGAGCTTTTGAGGACTTCAATTGCCTCAGCAATGGTAGCCGACGTCGAAATAGACTTCAACGGCGGCTTACCAAGACAGAGTTCAGATAACTCATGTGCCAAAAAGGATACTGCCATACAAAGAATGAACGTGGAGGCGTTGAGAAAGTTGAAACGGTTGTTGAAATGTTAAAACACGTTTTTGTTGTAATGAATAAGAGGGAAATGCAAGCGTGTACTTATAGAGGAAAATAACATCGGAGTCAAGTGGAAAAAGAAGGTTATGTTAATTTTGATTTTTTTAAGTTGAATCAATTAACGATGTAAATGATATATATTATGGATGTATAATTGACAACGGATTGAGTATGTGGTATTAAAATACATGAGAAATATATTTGTTCACTATTTTTGGATAATTTTTAAAAATTTCTCTCGGTATTCTTATTGTCGTTTCTTTTGAATAATCCAACAAGACTTGATGCCCGTTTGGATTAAGTTTATTTTAAACTTATGTAAATAAAAAGGTTTTTATGTATTATTCATAAGTGTCTGAATTCAGTTTATGAGAAAATTATTTACAAAGAGACATTTTTTTTATCAATGAGAACTTATAAATTAACATAAAAATTTATTTATTTACATAAACTCAAATAAGTCTAATCCAATCGAGTTACCATTTTATTAAGTGACATACACCAAGGTTCTATCATTTTAAAAATGTGTCCTACATAAATTGGTATAGCTCATAGTCATATGTAATTTTTTTTTTTTGTTAGGTAGCGTAGTGGCTGAAACTCACACATTTTTAATATGGAGAAGTGGGGTGTCCGGGATTCAAACCCCAACCTCGCATATATTTGTCCCTACCAACTGAGTTAAATTTATGGGGACAGTCATATGTAATTTATCCGAGAAAAAGATTGAATGATAAAAATACGGACTGTTTGATAAGGTGTTGTGGTGATTAACAGCTGATCGCATATCAGATCGATCAACAAGTCGGCATCTTAACATATGTTCTTACTAGGAATATATTCTCGATCACAAACTTTGATCAACTTGCACAATATATTAATGTTTTCTTACTAGGAATCATATTATTGCACGTGCATTATTAATTTACGTATAGTAAAAATCTTCTCAAGAACCAACAAGATATTTTAATTGAGTAGAAGGTGGAAAAATATGTGGGTAAATTTTTCGGTGATTGGGGATGTAGAATTTGTTTAACATTTAAATTTATTTTAAAATAAATTAATATAAAAATATAACATGACAATTAATTAACAAGTGGATGATGATACTACACAACCAAACTTCATATTACCATTGTGTTCACCAAATATTTGTCCAAACTTTTTTATAATATATAATTAATTTGTCCAAAATTTGATAAATAATGCATTAGCGTGTACACTACTCCACTTGTTCAAAAAAAAACAACAATGAATCCTCTCCCCCTCTCTCCCCCCTCTCTTTTGTGAGCCGTCGGCTGAAACCCTAATTTCTTCTTCTTCATCAACCAAAGAGGGATGGTTTAGGGTCAATTTTTGACCCCAAATCACCCTTCTAAATCGTTTTTCTCCTTCCCTTATATTTAAATAATTGATTTTCACATCGAATTAGGTTTTCCTTTTGTGATTTCGTCGTCTTAGTGCGACGTTGT
>Ga0315915_1008938_pt1 | contig 11562 bp, 5 predicted proteins | sample MpolbnodulesMG_FD_207738 | JGI IMG/M metagenome (GOLD analysis project Ga0315915, IMG submission 207738) | Medicago polymorpha root nodule microbial communities from Los Angeles, California, United States - branched nodules | ecosystem: Host-associated > Plants > Roots > Nodule | place: USA... | reverse complement strand
TCGCATTACACTTTCACAAATCATTTTACAATAATTTTCACCATTAACTTAAGATAGGACAACCAAGATCAATAAGTATGTCACACATTTAGGGCTTGAAATCTAAACATGACAAAAATCTAAATATGTAACATAAAAACGATGACATGGGTGGAAATCAGTTGGATGCTTAGCAGTACACTATTTTTTCTATCCTGTATATTAAGTGTCATCCTAAAAGGCTAAAACAAATGTGACCCCTCCTAATTTATCAAGGGTTTTTTTGAACCAAACAAGTGAAATTCTATTGAAATTGGTACTTAGCCATCAATGTAGATAGATGATGAGATTCTCAACTCAACATAACACATAATGGGGTCCTTCTCATGCTAACATTAATTCACAATACTTAATTTCATTTTTTTGAAGGGACAATACTTAATTTCATGTTCCTCTGTCTACTTCTCATTGTCTAATACATGACATGTCATTTTCCTCAAGTTGTTCAAACATGCATATATAAATAAATAACACAGTGGCAATGACAAGAATAATTAAAGTTGATAAAGTTACTCCACTAATGTTTTTTTTTCAAATTTGATCCATGTTAGATGTTTGAATCTTATCCATTAACCACTAACCACTATTATTAAATTAAGTCGAATCATGTTTAACTATATGATCTAAAATGTTTGACGAGTGTTCCCTTATTATAATGACGCAGAGAACCATGAGGTCATCAAACTAATGCCCCTCCCTAGAGTTTATTTAACTCTTTATAATGTACATTGATGGATATAAAATTTTCCATAATAATGTTTCCTTCAATTATTTTTCTAGCAATACTTATTTTATTTATGGTTCAACATTCAAAATTCTAATGATCAATTATCATTATTCTGACAATTTTTTGTATCAGAAGTAGTGGATTTTAAATTTTTCTCAAGGCCAGGCTGGAACTCCATCAAAAACATTTCACCAATATGAACTAGAATCCACATATGGCATTCACCTTAGAGAGACACACGAATTTATTTTGCCAAAAGAAGAAAAAGGAATCAAAATTATGAAGATCACACCTGGCTGGCAGCAGAATATGAGGAACTTATTATCTACGCAAGTGATGCCCATGTGATGCCTGCTGTTGTTACCTACGTACCAACCGATGATGATCATATAGCTATAGCTATGCCTATATACATCTTCAACAGCAAAAGTAATTGCTTACTTATGTTTCATTTTCATATTCAATCCTCTATACTATAGTCTGAAGCATACATAACAGGGTTTCTTTTTATGTAACATCCAATAACTTGCATGACCAATCGAAAATATATATTATATTTCTAAAGAGAAAATGAGGAGGTATTTAACCATACATTAATTCACTTATGAAAAATGTTAACCGGTGTTCCCGAAGTACTGGTTAAGAAAACAAATGTAGAAGCTTTTGCATTAAAAATTGTGTAATCAAGACTTCAAAAGTTAAAAAAATGTCTTTTTTTATTCAATTTTTCCATTTATATACCTTAACCAGTGCCCCAGGGCATCGGTTAACACAACCCTTCACTTATTCATGGTAGTAAAAAGCACACAGTTACACACATTAAGTGATTAATTCACATCATGCATTCATCATATTGATTTGAAATCACTTCAAGTTTGTCACGTAATTATTTTGTGAAATCTGAATCATGCAATTCTAGTAGAAATTGACGTTGCACGAGATGTCACCAATATACTAGCACTCTTTGAAAATGGAAAGAAAAAAAAAATGATGACAAGGGCAGTACAGTACTTCCCCAACAATGCTATTTAAACTTTATCAAAGTTGAATCTAGCCGAAGATATTAAACTTCTACAACGTGCTGAATTAAGGTTTATATTCTAGTTGAAAGAAGTGCTCACATTTGATGCGCGACACACATGAAATTGGGTTATCTCCCATATTTTTTGGATCGGTTTACGGTTTCAATTTGGATTGGTTTGGATTTTAACATTTTTAATAGAACTTGTTGGAAAAATGTTTTTTTTAACCAAAACAAATATTAAACATGTTGTAGATGTTATAGTCACATTTACACATAAGTCCCTCTCAAAAGTAATTTTCAGTAGCTATCAGTCCGTAACAGAAACTATATATGGAACATACAGCTTTATGCAGTTTTGATGAGCTTGCTTGCAAAGGACTTTAAGAAGACAAAATTACTATCACTGTCACCCATGTGGCAAACTCGTCCTTTAACCATAGTATTCAACAAAAAGACACAAGTTCCACTGTTGTTACAACAAAATGGTCTCAAAACCTTTCCAATTCCTCTCAAATATTTTTATTAAAAATAAATAAAGGAATATATAGTTTGTCTTGGAGGATAAAAACGAAAATGATTGAAAAGAAATACACTTAGCAAGAAAGCTCTATTGTACTTACTTTTTGCGTATTATTTTAGCTCTAATTAAAGCTGTAGTTGGATTGGATCGATGATTCGATATGAACTTTTGTAAATTGTAATTTTAGAATAATTGAATCAATTATAGTATTCTTCTTCATATTTTGAGTTGTGTACTTGTGTGCATGCGGCAACAAGACAAATATGTGTAGCAATAATAGAAGCTAGCCGAAATGTACATGCATAGCACTACCATCAGTAACCACTCTCATCTTTGCACTTATATTATTCTATTGTATACATAAGCATATCACATTATTTGTATAAAAATAATCAGTTTCATCCATAAATTTTTCATTTTTTCATTGGTTTAGTCTCTAAACTATTAAATTGATTAGAAAGTTCATAAACTATATCTCCATCAAATTATTTGGTCCTTCAAGTTAAATTTCGGCTAACATAGATAAAAATGTATAGCAAATACCATGAGTTACTCTCATATTATATATGTGCATTTAGGGCATCCACAATGGAGATTTCTTTACTTATTATGGACCACTTCGATATCTCCATTGAAGATGAATAAAAGTGGGTGGCTATTAAAAAGTGTTAACTATATAAGCTTTCTCTCTCTCTCTTCACTTTTTTGAACCGTTAAATCTTGAAAAGTTGGTGCTTATTGATAACTAACGTTAAAAAATTATGAATGAATGATGTGTAATTGTAGGATCTATTTAAAAACTCAAATAAAAAAATCACTATTGTAGTTACTCTTACATAATTTTTATTAAAAAAAAATTAAGGACCAAACTATTTCTTTTTTTGTTCAAAAGGACCAAACTATTTAACATGTCAAATAAATTATTTCTCTTATAATAAAAAATTACTTAGTTTCACGATCTATCTTTTTTTAAGTGAAATATTTTTTAGAGAATGTAAAGTCGGTCTAATCAACAACTCGAATAAAATCAAAGTTTAGTGTTACATTTGTATGTATAACAAATCACATGTATGGACGTATATCAATTTTGATTTTCTCACTTTACTAATTATTTATTTTAAAGGATTTAAATCTCACATAAGAAATCTTTCCAATGTCCAAGGGAATAAAATTGGAAGGGTTGATATCTCAAAATTTGAGACTCAAATAACCTATGTAATTTGACGAGATATGAAAATAGCCCACGCGAAGAAACATAAATTTTACCCCTATAATCTTGGATGCTTCATATTTAACCTAATGTGAGCTATTTTCATATATTTTTACCTTTGACATGAGCTATTTTCAAAATTAATATTCGCTTAAATATTTTTTGCTTAATTACAGTTTTGTTCCCCATATTTTCACTCAATTACAAAATTGGTCCGTCTCATTTTGGCCATTTTCTCCTATTTTTAAACTAAAAAACAGTGATGTAACATATTTTAAATGATGTCCCGTACACTATGATGATGTAGAATAATCAATGCCCATGAGATTACCTAAAAACTCCCCAAACTTTAATCTAAATATGATATATCACTATTTTTAAGTTTAAAAATCTGAAGAAGAAAAAAAAAGGACTAAACCAAGTGAGTTTGAAATAGAGGGACAAATTTTGTGAGTGAGTGAAAATAAAGGGACTAAAATTGTGATTAAGCCAATATTTTTTTAACCGAATGAAGATAAAATATAAAAAATCCAAAATTACAGGGATGAAGCCTGTGTTTTTAGTTTTACAGGGTTATTAAGGTATTAAGGTATTTTAGAATAATTCATTCCCTTGGATAACATGATAGTCACGTAAGAACCAAGATATTAAAATGAAATTCAAGAATGTCTCTCACAAACAGTTCCAATAAAAGCTCAAATGATTTTAAAATTATGAATTATGATCTTTCTTTTTAATAAAAGGATTCATTGTATTTCATTCATAATCAATAGCTCAAGAATTATGGAGATAACATGATAGTCGTCATATGAAATATCATAAACTCGCCGCCTGATAAAATCAATCATAAAATAAGGAAAATAATGCAGGATCATCTTACATTGTTTTTTTGGTTACATCTTACATTGTTTAAAATTACTACAAACCTTAGATTTATCATTGATCTCATTAAGAAAATTGTTAACTATAACTTTATTGTCAGACTCTATAGTGACATGGTCAAGTCCAGAAAATTAGAATAAAAAAATATTGAATCTAAATTGATTCAAGCTACAGAAAATTCGATATTACTCAAAGGTTAAAAATATAGTTGTTTTTAAACCTTTTTCTAGCAATTGGTTTTTATTTCTAGTGATACATTCAATCTAAACTTCTTTTACCAAAACTAAATTGATTCAAAATAGTATACTAAGTAATTTGATAGCATTCAAATTAATTTCCTTAATTAATCAAATGCACATTTTCTTTATCTGTCTATAAAAGATTTCACAAGTATTTGTGAAAACAAATTTTGTTTAAGGTCCTCGAAAAGTCAATTAAAAGTAAATCAAGGATGAGTCAAATTAAATTTACTTTGTGAAAACCTTAATTCACAAAGTAAACTAAGGTTAATTGTATGTTTGATATCAGAATTAAATTGATATAATCACAATGTTCATTGTGCTTTTGACAAATCCGTCATGATACAAACATGCACTAAAATGAAAAAAGATTGAAGGGGGGGAGGGAAAGATTAAAAAAAAAAACATTGAGGTCAAAAGTTTATGAGCATTTGTGGAAACAAAACGTTTTATTGAAAACACTTCCTTGTCACTCTGACTGTAATTCGTAGCAACGGATAGGCTGGTTCTTTTAAAAAGAAAAATGTATGTCACTGATTATAAGCTAAGTGAAATTGACATCATCATACACATTTAATTTGATGTTAATATCATGGTTTCTTATTCTGTAAGCACCTTAAACTTTTTGGCTAACGACGTAGTTTTTAATGCTTGCATATACAAGTATGATTTAGATTTACACTCAACCCTTACCTTGTCATTCCAACCAAAGAATGGGGAAAAAAGTTCAACAAAGATATTTTGGATCTAGCAGGTTGTTGTGGTGGTCTCTTAACAAATTTAGATGATAGATAGTTTAAAGGGTACTTGCGTAAAATAGACATGTGTAATGTTCTTACTGCTAAAATGTGCGGGATATAATTGGGAATGCAGCTCGCTTGGAGACAAGGTTTTCACTACCTTCAAGTGGGAAGTGGCTCAAAAAAATTTGGTTGACATGATCAAAGGGAACGTCAAAATTAATGGCAAGCCACCTCACTTTGGTGTGTCGTATTCAAGAGTTTTTAACTTCAACTGACAGGTGCAATTCAATCATAGCTGACGAGTGAGAAATAGAAGTGTTGATTGACTTGGCTAATTTTCATTGCACCAATTTTCATTGGTGCAATGAAAATTTACCCCCAAAGTGAGGGTTCGATTCTCGACGATGACTTATTTCTTTATCAAAATTAAAAAGAAATACAGTTGAAGATGCGATTGAGTATCAAATCATTGACCTCTTATCTGCGAAAAGCTCCCCTTTTAACCTCCACAATTTTAGAGTGAGTGTTCTTAACACTCTTCTAAGAAATCAGTTTAAAACAAACTTAAGGCAATCACAGCCTTAAACTTGAAACCTTAAGAATAAAAAAGGCTGCAACTTTACGTGAAATTCATGTGACATTGACTTAGATCATGTGCCTCACATTAAAAGGTGTGTTAATAACCTTAATCTTAGCAGTATGTTTGCAGAATCCCAATTCACCACTCCCTTTCATCTTACCAATCCTAGCCAAAACAAATGACCAACTAGAAAGGGAAAGATGAGATAACCAGGTATAACAAGGTGTTAATGAAATTTTTTTGTCAAGAAGAAAATAAAAGGCCATTTATACAGTGCTAAAATTTCTATCTGAGCTCCGATATATTTACAAATATACGAAGCTAAACTATGACTGCAAAACTTGTTTTCTTTGTTCATCTATAAATTAAAAAATAGAGTCTAATACCCCACTTTGTTATCTCATGTTGCAGCATTGAGGACTTGTGTGCCGCTGCAATTTATCCCAAAGGCACATCATCTGCCTTGGAGATTGGTAATGTGCTGTGTAATAGCCTTCTATACATCCAAACTGGCAGAATCTTAAGCTATGAGAATAGTGTACCGATATCGTGCTGTTAAATTGCTCTACCCACATTCCCATACTCACATCTTCCATTTTAAACAACTGCAGATAAGAAGGAAAAAAACAACTTTAATCACAATGAACGCACACCGATATAGAGACACTCGATCAAATAACAAGACAACAAGGAAAGTGTGCAGTGATATTTTACACTCACCCTTAATTTATGCTTCTCAAATTCAGAAACAATATAGTGTGCGATATCATAAGACAGAATATACCCCGGTCCATTAGCATATGGTGGGTAATCCTCTTCTGGCCACTCCTGAAAACAAAAGGCAGCCAATAAAAATCAATATTCTCAATCAGAAAAAATTTCACCAGCATTAAGTTATGGACAAAACTTAAATACATCTAGATAGGGGCCCTGTTTTTGCTGCTCGTCTCACAAAGGGGCAGTTTTTATTTTATTTTTAAAAGACAGTTTTTTTTACACATTTTCAAAATATAAAAAAGAAAAATACAAAACTGCTTATTTGTGAGAGGAACGGCAAAAGCAACAACACTGCATCTAAGTTTTGTTCTCAAGATAAATGTGATGAGACAACAGCAACTCATAATTTTCTTTCCCAGACAACCGCTCCTTGACAACGAAAAAACATTGCATCAGGTTCTGATTACCTCGTATGTCACAGCCCATTTACCATAGCGCAAAGGTTTGTGGTGATAATTTATATTCCCAATATAAGCACCCATTGAATCTGGGACCTTCCTTACTTCGTCTATAACAGCATCCACTCTAACAAATGTGTCATCATCACCTTTCATGATGTACGCCGCAGATACTCTATCAACCTACAAACAATGTAGCACATCTTATCTATCCTCTGATTCCTCTTGAAATTTATTCATTTTTCAATCTGAGAATTTTTAAAAATAGCAACTTACCCCATATTCACATATAGCCACTGTTTTCAGCACAACAAGGTCATACTTGTCCATGTAAGGCACTATAACAATATCTCCAAAATATTCTGCTTCCTTCTTCAACTCTGCATTAATTTCTATTTTCGGGTGCTGTAAAAAAATTGAAATGTCAAGAACCCTGCAAGAAAATAAATAAGCATGAAATCAAAAGGGTGTGCTATCTCATCAACATTACCAGTGCTACAAAGAAACGAGCCACCACTTCTGAAGATTTGATAAGACTATGCTGCATCCACGACTTTCTCACAGCCATCCGCTCAGCGAAATGGTTTCCAGCTGATAGGATGCCAATGAACAATTCCACACCGAAGTTAGGTAGTGGTGGGGCACGCCATCTGGTTGAAAATTCAAGATGCTGCTGTGGAGAAATATTAGGATGCGTTGAAGGCAAGGAGGCAGCAAATATAGAATGGACATCAATATCTCCATGTACAGTGAGTCCAGTAGCATCCTCAAGAGTAAAGCCCTGCTCAAATAACAAAAGCAAAATTAAGAAATGGTACAAATCCATATTCAGGTCAGCAAGTTGAATGACATTCATTACTCACAGTGCGATAAGGAAACGAGACCACATGCCTCCCATCAACATTAAAATGATAGCCCTCCAATCCAGCACTAACAGTAAGAACAAATAGCTTGTTCTCATTAAATGGGAATGGCCAATCAACTGTTACTTTTTTCGGCCGACCTACGAATCTATTCAACCACCATTTTGATACAAACTCCTCTGCTTGCCTATCATCTCCCCCAATCCACTTCTCACACTTCACCTGCCCATCAACTGTTTCAAACACAAGCAACAACTCAATTTAGAGGCATCACGGTTATAATGAACAAACAACACATCAAAGATTCAAAGATAAACTGGACTATGGCATAATTACACTACGAGACATTTATTAATGCCATATTCCCACGTAGTAACAGTAGAATTATTTCATCTATTTAGTACATTAATGATTCAAATGCAAAATTAAGCCACTTTTTATCCACAAAATATAATATATAATGTCCACTTTGTCAACATTTGACAAAAGTGATTCTAATTGAACTTGATTTTTGATCTGTTTCTAACCATGGTCGACTGACCTTCAAAAACACATGGTGAACCCCAAATCTACAACTAGGAACTTCCCTACCAATGCACGGTGCATACACTCACATATTCAAAGCAAACACTCCCTTTACACAGTCAACTTAGTTGTAACTGGGTTAAAGTGAAATAACATGCTTCAATGATTTTAGTCTAAAATCAAGTTCAATATAAAACTACCGGAAAACTTTCAAGCGGCGATGTATATTTTATCACTTCAAGTCAAAACTAGTATTCGTAACCAACATGTATACATTACCATCACTCTATTCATTCGCATGAATTTGAAGGATTGAACACATACATGCATACATCAAAGATGAACTGGACTATGGCACAATTTCATAACGAGACAGTAATGTATGACACATACCCACGTGGTAACTGACATTAACATCATTTAATCTATGTAGTACTTAATCATTCAAATACATAATCAAAGCACTGTGTATAATCTGCATTTAAGTGAACATTTGACCAAAGTTACTCTAAATGAACTTGATTTTCAGTGTGTTTCGAAACGTGGCGGGTTGACCCAAACCTAAAGCTACAGCTTGGAGCTTCGCTATCGAAACACTCACCAATTAGATGCAAAATGCAAACACTTGCTTTGTAAAATTGGTTTGGTGCTAACTGAGTTTAATTGAAACAACATTTTTGCATGTTTTTACTCTAAAATCAAACTCAATATAAATCAACAACTACAACCAAGTCTTATCCACCCCCAATCCCACTAAGTGGGGGTGGGCTACATGAATCAAATTACGTCATAATGTTCTATCATAAACAATGTTACAATCCAACTTAATTGATCTCTAAATCTTCCTTAATAGTTGTTCTATGTCTTCCTTTGTCTCTATTAATCTGACTAATGTAAAATTTTCAATCCAACTCAAATACTACTTTTTATCACTTCAAGTCAAAACTAGTATTAGCAACCATTAACCAGCATGCATATTCTACTTAAACAACAGCAGCCCAAAAAAAAATCTATACTTTACACATGCATTAATAAAATTATAATATAAAGTTATCATTACCAGTATCTTCATCAGCCCTTGATTTCCAACCATCACATCTCAAAGAAGTACCCCACTGCATCCTATAACAAGAATTAAGCTCAATAACAGGCTTCCCACTCCAATCCCCTTTCAACCTTGGATTGAAATGCAAAATCCTTGGTGGGTCTTCACCTTCCACCGTTTTCAAACCCTGCAACTCCAAAAAAAAGTGATTTTTCCCTTCCGAACTCAACGGTTTCCCAACCACCGTTATATGCGACCCTAACGTCAACCCACAAGGAATCACCATCAAACTCCCATTCGATGCAAACTCCGACCCGGTAACCGAAACCGATCGTGGACACAACCCGGGTCGATTCTCGGGTTTCGGAGCGGTTTGAATTGGAGTTTGCGTTTTTGCGGATTGAAGTTCATTCCAAACGCGTTTTCCATCTTTGACCGATAATTGATACTCTTTGGAATCGAATGCGGCGTCGTTTAGGATCAAACTAGAGAGACTCAAATCAACTTTGTGATGAGTACTAGGTTGCAGCTGTTGTTGTTGTTCGAGAACATGTCTTTCGGAGCGAGTTACGGCGGTTTTGTTGAAAACAAAAGGGATTTCGAGGATGACAAAAAGAACATAGAGAACAGCGATGATTATGAGAGTTTGAAAGGATCGCTGTTTACAAAGAGAGGAGAACAAAGATGTTACCTTTGTTGTTGTTCTGGCTCTCTTCATCGTTGCTACGGTTTTGCGATGATTATGATGTTTTAAGAGTCAAAGAAGGTTTGTGTGTTTGAGTCGGCGGTATTGGTAGCATTCTAGTATTAAAATTACGGTCGCAAATAATAAGGAATTTGTTTTAAAGTAGTGAGAAGAACTAGGAAAGTTATTTGATGATCAAAAGTTTTGAAGTGATTTTAGGAGAGAAAAAGGGGAATTGATTTTCAAATTTGCTAATAGGATTTTTATATTTTTTTTTTTACTCAATTTTGTTTTTTTTTTTAGGGACAATTTTGTTATAATAAAGGTTTTGCTAAAAAAATAAAAAATTATACTGGAGGTTCTTTTGTACCAAAAAAAAAAGAGATTATAGTACTAGAGGTGTAATATGTTGGTTGAGTTCCCATATTTGGGAAATAAAACTTACACCTTTAAACCCATAAAAAAATTACACCAATTAAAAATATTTGTTTGTCATTTATTTATCTTAACAAATAAATTTCTAATTGCTATATTATTTTTAAAAAAATACCGATTAGAGTAGCGTATCTGTTTCAAGGTTGTCACAAGGTTATGAATTTTATAATCTCATGTTTAATACAAGTTTATAAAAATTGTTCACTAATATTATTTATTCACAAGAATAAAATTTACACGCGACTATTTATTCTCAAGGTAAAAGGATGAGAACTCTTTGTTCTCAAAAATGAAACATAACTACTAATGATTACTCACTTTTCTCTATTTTGTTATTTCTATTTTATATTTTAAAATTAAATAATTTTTTAAACTTCTCAACAAAGAGTACAAAATGTAATATATTTTTTGTCAAGTAGTCTATTGGGTTGTACGGGGTTCGAACTCCGACTTCTGCATAAATTATGCAGAAATTATAATTAGAAATTAACCTTGATTATTTCAAATTTCATTAAAATGAAATCATTAAATAGGATGCAATACAATTAAATGCTAATTCAATGTTGCTTTTATTTTCATTTTTATTAACGCGCATTCAACAACTCATTGTCATGTATCATTAAATAACTTGAAGCTTTAAACAGACCTCTCTCGTTGATTTGCCTATGTGATAACATTACAAGATCATTTAAATGACTAATCCCTCAAATTCGTCCTTGAATTTTAAAAAATTGGCCAAATTTGTCCCTGAATTTTGCGAAATAGCTATTTAGTCCCTGAATTTACAAAATGTCAATCAAATCAGTCCCTCCGTTAAGTTGGTCTGTTAACGGAGGTGACGTGTAACGTTAACCTCTTACAAGGCTTAAC
>Ga0315915_1008937_pt1 | contig 11562 bp, 3 predicted proteins | sample MpolbnodulesMG_FD_207738 | JGI IMG/M metagenome (GOLD analysis project Ga0315915, IMG submission 207738) | Medicago polymorpha root nodule microbial communities from Los Angeles, California, United States - branched nodules | ecosystem: Host-associated > Plants > Roots > Nodule | place: USA... | reverse complement strand
GTTGAGTCTGGTAAAGTTCCAAAGTTTAATGGAGATCTTGAAGAATTTTCTTGGTGAAAAACCAACTTCTACAGTTATGTCATGGGTTTAGATGAAGAACTATGAGACATTTTGGAAGATGGTGTTGGTGACTTAGTCCTTGATGAAGAAGGAGCTGCTATTGATAGAAAGAAACACACTCCTGAACAGAAGAAACTCTACAAGAAGCATCACAAGATCAGAGGATCACTTGTCACTGCCATACCTAGAGCAGAATACATGAAGATGAGTGACAAATCTACTGCAAAGGCAATGTTTGCTTCTCTCTGTGCAAACTTTAAAGGTAGCAAGAAAGTCAGAGAAGCAAAAGCTCTTATGCTTGTTCATCAGTATGAGTTGTTCAAAATAAAAGATGATGAAAGTATTGAGCAAATGTACTCAAGATTTCAAACTCTAGTTTCTGGACTTCAAATACAGAAGAAAAGCTATGTAGCTTCTGATCATGTGAGCAAAATTGTTGTTGAAGTATAAATTACTTCGGGGGTTTTATTATTTGTCTTTTGGAAGCATTGTCAATTATTTTATAACAAGGATTGGACCAAGGGTCAACCCTAATCCCTTATATTTTTACATTAGTTTTGGATGTACTTACTAAACACATCCATTAGCTAGCACCAAGATTTGTGAGTTTTTTAGATGATGTTGTCTTAATTGGAGAGTTGAAGGAGGGATTGAATGGAATGTTTGAGACAAGTCGTAGAAGTGTTTGAGTAGAAGTAACTAATAAGACATAATATATGTAATGTAATTTTAGCAAAAGACAAAGTACTTCGACCTTAGAGGTGAAAGTTGGAGATCATATCTTACAAGTTACACAGTTTAAATATCTTTGGTTCATTCTTTTAACAAATTTTTTTTGGGTTCATAGTACAAAATGACAAGGAAATAAAAGCAGATGTAAATCATTGTATTCCAGTAGGATGATTGAAATAAAGGAGTCTCAGTCGTTTTTTGTGATACAAACGTGTCATTTAAGTTGAAGTGAAAAAATACCAGACAGTTGTCAGAACAACGATGTTTTTGAAACAGAGTACTGACGGTTAAGAACCAACACGAGAATAAAGTAAGTGTGCGGAGATGGCAATGTTGCGTTGGATGTGTGGTAAGACTAAATCAGATGAGATTAGAAATGACAACATTGTAGGGATAGTTGGGGTAGCACCTATATTATAAATATTGTGGAAAACAGGTTTAGGTGGTTTGTACATTTAGAGAGAAAACCTGTAGATTCTATAGTAAGAAGAGTAGATCGAATAGAGGATAGTCATATTACAAGAGGTATAGGAAGAACTTGAAGAACTATAAGAGAAACTATTAGGAAATATTTATTGATTAATGAGTTGTATCTAATTATGGTTTATGATAGAACAATATGACATATTTTGATCTATGTAGTCAACCCCACTTAGTGGGATAATGTTTGGCTGTTGTTGTTGTCGTCTTTTGGAAGCATTAACTCATGTTCAACAACAATTATTATTTCATTTCATGATCAACTACCACATTTATTAGTAAATGAGATAATCAACTTACCGTTTATCGCACGGGTTCAAATACTAGTAGACTAAATAAGTAGTGATTATGCATTTTGCATGCCCATTACTGAATTACTACCGGCAATGTAAAGTATACTATGTGATTTATATATATTAACGTATATGTTTGCTTTTGATTAAAAAAGAATTTAGAATTGTATTTTGGTCTATTTTTAGTTTTAGTACAATATTTTTTTATCATATATTAGCATTCAGGCGGGAACTCACGTGTCCGTCTGTCTGCTCATTTTCATTGTGTTAAAGTATGTAAATTATAAACTTATTTTTTACAAAAATTTTATTTTGACTAAAATTATAACTATAGATATTTGTAACTTTCAAATTGTAGCAAACTATTTGATTAAAATTATTACTATAGATATACGTAACTTTTAAATTGTAATAAACTATGCTTATCTTTTTCAAACACCAACAATATATAAATTTGATATAAATTCTGGATTTTTTCAATGACACCAACAATATCTCAATTTTACAGAAGATTTTTTATAAGGGTATAATTGAAAGATAAAAAAAAAAATAGCCAAAAATATAGATCCCCTTTACATAAAATATAGATATATAAGTAAAAGCAATTCAATAATTACGGTTCGAACTTGAGAGAGTGGAAGTTACAGGACTGGAGTTCGAATTGTAACTCATGATGGAGACATTTTTATCATTTCGAAGGGCTTGAGAGCAAATGGAGGGACCTATGAGAAAATTTTCATTTAAATAAATATGAAAATTGATGTTCACACTTTGCAAAAGGCTGAAAAACACCGGTAAAAGACTGAAATGCTCCGGCATCAGTTAACTGCCGAGGAAGGGAACAAGCGGCAATAAACTGTCGAGGTTCCTTCGGCAGTTAACTGTCGATGATCTGTTATAAGAACAAAACACGCATAGGAATTTCCAAAAATCCATTGTTGCGGTTTTGGAATTCTTAGATGCAATTTTCACCAAGCATAAGTCATTCCAAGCCAATTTCAAGCACAAAATCAAGTAAGTTGTTATCATCCTATTGCATTGCTGTTTTGTGATTGAATTGTTAGTTTTTTTTTTATTAAATTTCGATTATAGAGGTTTTGGTGATTTTATGATTTTATGATTTTATGTTAGATTATAGTTGAATCTAATATTGTGGTAGAATTGTTAGGAAATTGTGGTAGAATTTTTAGGATTAGTTTAGGTTTTGATGAATTGTTGTAGAATTGTTAGGATTAGTTTAGGTTTTTATGAATTGTTGCTGTTATGAATTTGTGATAGAATTGTTTGGATTAGTTTAGGTTTTGATCACCGATTTTTTTTATGTAGATATGTCTCAGAATCAGGGTAATATTCAGTTGAACAAAAAGGAGGGTGATGAGAAGAAGAAAGCAAAATCGTCTATGACATGGCACATAATCGAATGTGATGGTTCCAAAAAAAAAAAGGATTTGAAGGTGTCGATGTACAATCAATCCAGGTTGAGGAGGAGCGGGAGGACATGCTATTTTGGTCCTCAACCAAAAGCAGGTGCCTCAGGGATTGTCAAGGACAACCCAATTGACTTGTGTTACGAGAAAGATGATTGAATGTAATGGCTTGTATTTTCTAATTGTTTTGGAACTTTTTTATGTTTTTTTTATATGTCGCGCACATTTTGGTACATTTTGCTTGACATTATGGTACTTTGAATAAAGCCGTGTATTGAATAATTTCGATTAAAACCGCGTACTGAATAATTTTGATTAAAGTCGCGTATTGAATAATTTCGATTAAAGTCGCATATGGAATAATTTCGATTAAAATCGCGTATTGAATAATTTCGATTAAAGTCGTGTATTGAGTAATTTCGATAATTTCGATTAAAATCATGTATTGAATAATTTCGATTAAAATTTACATTACATTATGTTACATAAAGTTCCTAAAGATGTCCTATCATTACATTACATTCTGGTAGAGATATGTCGTACAACAATTGTATTACCTCTGAATTTGGGGTAAATTCAAACTTGCTGAACAACAGCTCTCAAGCATTCACCCGGAAGTTTTATTGTTCCATTTAAAACATGTATTATGCCGAATCAACTATATATGTTATCACATCGAATTCTCTCATATAAGACGAGTCATCACATAAAGAATGAGGTTCATTCCGTGACACTCATCTTATATGAAGGAATTTGATATCATAACTTATATAGCTGATTCTGCATAATACATGTTGTTCTGAAAGGAACAATAAAACTTTCAGGTGATGCTTGAGAACTGTTGTTTAGCAAGTTTGGAATTACCCAAATTCAGAGGTAAGACAATTGTTGTAGTTGGAAGGTGCATTCCCTACCCAATCACAATCTTCTGGCGGAATCAAACTATTGAGAATATCTTCAGTTGATCTCTGCAACGTGACAAACATATCGATCAACGAAACCATGATGTACTGCCAAAAAATCGAGAACATGCTCCTCACGTCGTCGTCGTTTTTTAATTCTAGCCGACTAAACGTTATTCTCCCGTCGTCCAACATTGGAGGTTCATACCAAATGTATTTCACACTCTTTGTGTCTCCGGGGTTGAGTCTTTGGTTGATTTCATCTAACGTGACATTAATGTATCAAACCTTGAACATCTGAGGATTTCCCCCGTTGAAGCGTACACAAACAGTGAACAAATCAGTCATTGTTTCAAACCTACACCATAAAAAATTAAACAATCAATGAAAAACTCATTCAAACATTTCATCAAACACGTAGAGTGCAAATCTTTATATATATAAATGTTAGACAGTCTGACCTAACCCTAATCCCGCCCTTTTTGGCGGGTCTGAATAAATTTTATGAAAAAAAGGTTTTGCAAGGAATCGAACCGGGTACCATAAGACTACACTTTACAATTTTCACCAATAAGCCACTTCCATTTTGATTGATATATTGTTGCTTCCAAAATTGATATACCGTACTAAAACATTTTTTTTAAAGTCACAAATGCCCTAGCGGTTCCTTTCCTGATTGCAATTTCTTTTCATTATTAACAAAGAAGAAATTCATGAACACAACTTGTAATATTATTTGGTAAGAAAATAAAGTTAATAGTTTAAATTGATGTATTTTTGGCATTTGATTAATCCTTTTTGCAGTCGTTTCATAGCATAGTATTGAATGTATAATCAATATGATATTTATATTCTTCAAAACCCGTGCGATACCCGTGCATCCCACGGGTTAGAGTCTAGTTATACATAAACCCTAAAAATCATAACTATAACCCTAAAATGTTTTACTCTAAAAAAAACATAAAAATGCAAAAAATATAACAAAATTAATCAACTTATATCTACTCTTAAAATAAATCATATACTCTTACTTGTAAATCTACTTAAAAACTAAAATAAAAAAATAAATAGAAAACACCAAAATTAAAAATAACCCTAAAATTCAAAACTATAACATAGACATCATGCAAACATTTTAACTAAATTAATCAACTTACGTCTTTTCTAAAAATAAATTATAACATGTAAATCTACTCAAAAACTAAAATAAAATAAATCTACTCAAAAACTAAAAAATAAAAACATTTATAACAACTAAAATGTAAGTTAATAGCACTATGATTACTTGTGATTTTGTTGAATAAATTTGGTGGGGTTTTTAGAGAGATATTGAGAGAGATTTGAAAAATTTTAGAGATTGAGAGTAATAATGGATGAGAGAGCTTCTTCCAGATATATATCAGGATCGCCTCGGTAGTTAACTGCCGATGGAATCCTCGGCAGTTAACTGCTGCCAGTTCTTTCATATATTGACAGTTAACTGCCGCCAAGGCTTTTCCGTCATTTACTGATGTTTTTCAGCCATTGATGATGTGTCAACAACAATTTTCAATTGATATTGGACTTTCATAGGTTAAATAAACAGTAATTACGTGGTTTGCAGGCCCGTTACTGAATTACTATCAACACCGTACTCTACAATTTGTGCTTTATATATATTATTCTATATGTTTGCTTTTATTTTGGAAAAGAAAATATAATTGTATTTTGGTTTGTTTTTAGTTTGAGGAAAAAAAATTCCTATAAAAGCATTTAGACAGTCACTCTCGTGCCCATGTGTCTGCTCATTTTCATTGCGTTAAAGCATATAAACTATGAACATATTCTTATGAAATTTTGATTTTGACTAAAATTATTTCGATTTTGAATAAAGTTATAAGTATAGATATATGTATCTTTTAATTGTAACAAACTAAGCTTATCTTTTTCAAACAGCAACAATATAATAGATATAATATAAATTCTTATCTTTTTCAATGACAGGAATAATATGTCAATTTTATATAAAATTTTATTTAAGTGTGTAATTGAAAGAGAAAAAAACTATGCTAAAAGTCATGCATTACAACCCGAATTCGAGAGTGCGAGAGTTACGGCCCGAGAGTTCGGATCATAATTTCTAAGAGGGGCATTTTTATCACTTCAGTGCCTGTGAGAAAATGAAGGGGCCTATTGAGAACTTTTCAATTTAAATAAACAGTGAACTTTCATAGGTTAAATGAACGGCAATTTCTCTTTAGCCCCCCAATATTTCTAAGGCCTTCTAAATACACATCTGATTAGGGGTGTTTATAGGTTGGGTCAACCCAAAAAAACCCGGTCAAACCCACCCAAAAAACAAAAAAAATGGGTTGGGTTGGGTAATTGGGTGGGTATAGTTTCTAAAAATGGAAAACCCATAAAAATAAACGAGTTTCGGATAAAACCAGACCCAAACCCAAAAAACTCACTTACCCAATAATGTTAATATTTTTTATCTTTATTTTCATAGGGTAGAAGAAAGTTATATTTCCAAAACATACACATTGTACCTTATATATTGAAAATCAAAACATACTAGAGTTACAAATTAATATGTTGCACTTTTTTGGTTATTTTGATACTAATGCAATTTTATGTCATGCAACTTTAGTTTGTTGCAAGTATTTTTTGATGGAGTTTATTATTTGATATTCTATGATGCATAAAATTATAGTAAAATAAGTTAAACATTTTTTTTAAGAAAATTAAAAAGTAGAGTACTATTTTAAAACAAAATTACGAGGACTTGCCATTTAGTCATTTAATATTAAAAAAATAGAAAAATAAGTTGGGTAACCCATTACCTAATCCAACCCAACCCAAAAATTAGTGGGTTTGCCCAAACCTACCTAATAGTATAACGGGTGGTTATTTTACCTCACCCAAACCAGAGTACCCTATTTGGTTTGATTTTGGGTTTGGTCAAACCCAACCCAAACCCACCCACGAACACCCCTACACCTGATAGTTATCTACCGAATGTACATTATTGGGGGGTCTAAAGAGAAACGTGCTAAATAAATAGCGAATCTACATTTTACAGGCACATTATTAGATTACTATTGACACCGCAAAGTATACTTTGTGCTTTATATTTTTTTATATTTTTTAAGAAACTAAACCAATCCAACTAAATTGACACTAAGAAGAATCAAACATGAGACATTAAGAAAGAACACACTCCAAGATCCCAAACAAACACAATCAGTCTAACTGAAGTGAGTTACATTGTGCTTTATATATTAATGTATATGTTTGCTTTTGTTTCCAGAAAGAATATAGAATTGTATTTTGGCTTTTTTTTAGTTTAAGGAAAATATTTGTTATCATAAACTAGCATTCAGATAGACACTATCGTGTTCGTTTGTCTGCTCCTTTTCATTATGTCAAAGCATATAAATTATGAACATATTTTTTATAATTTTTTATTTTGACTAAAATTATTTTGATTTTGATTAAAATTATAAGTGTAGATATATTTAACTTCAAATTATAAGAAACTATGCATATCTTTTTTTAAATATGTATAGATATATTTTAATTTTTTTTTTGAACAAGCCAAAATTATATATATTACCACGAACAAGCAGTCCCAATAGCACAAGGTGTGCCAAAGAAACTACCAAAGATACACAAAGTCAATCTGTCAAAGCCAAAAACAACAAAACAATTAGCCGATGCCTAGACAAGTAAAAGAGCTTGACCACAAACAAGCAGTCCCAATAACACAAGGTGGAATATATTTTAATTTTTGATTTTGGTTAAGTATGGTTTTCGTCCATATAAATATTCAAACATTTTAGGTTAGTCTCCATACAATTTTTCTTTGACTTTTAGCCCCTCAATAATTTTCAATCACCATTTTTTGGTCTCTACTTTTAGATCGTATATCATTCAAATTTTGATTTTTTCTATTTGTAGTCATGTTTAAGGTATTATAAACATATCTCCCAAAAAAATTATAAATTTCTTTACGAGAGATTCGTATAATATATTAAACATTGTTGCGAATACTCATTCAAATATTTGAAGGGTACATGCGAGCTGAATTGATAGCAGGGATCAAAAGTCATGATTGAAAACTTTTTAGGGACTAAAAGTCGAAGGAAAATTTAAAGGAAACTTAAAATGAAAAGTTTGAATATTTATAAGGACAAAAAACATCTCTAAACCTAAATATAATATAAATTCTTATCTTTCGAAAAAAATAATATAAATTCTTATATTTTTCAATGACACAAACGTTATGTCAATTTATAAGATACATTGTTAAAGAGTATATTTGGAAGAGAAAAAAAAAATCCCAAAATCATGTATCTCATTTATATATAGTATATATAATGAAAATTTAACGAGCTTTACCAAATAACAAATTGTTAGAAGAATCTGAATTTAATTTCAGGATGGTGGAGCAATTCTTGATTAAGTATTACTTAATTCCTAGTCAAACTCGGAATTACCATAACTCTTCTGGTGTTAACAGAAAAATATAATGAAATTTTTCTCCTTTTACTTTTTATTTAATCATATCAAACAAAAATAAGAGGGAACCCCATTTTTTTTTTCTTTTGTTATATTTTTATGCGAAAATAATATATCGAATCAGACTTTGTTTTTCACTTCCTTCTCTCTTTTATAACATTCTTTATCTAAACATGATTGCTTTCCATCCAAACACGTAATTGACTAAATAGATGACGGTATTATTATAATGTCATGACGAATTTTTTTTCTTTTCTTTTGAGTTTTGCATAAGCAGGACATGTAAGAAAGTTCAAGATGCCTTTCCTCTTGCACGGGGACAAGGGTGCATGTCCTTTCTTAATATTATTCCAAATGACAAATTGTAAAGGTTCTTGGGGAGTAAGACTTCTATGGTCACAAACATAAATATTTTTGAATCAGATATACTCATAACTAATATTTTTGATTCAGGTATATTGAGAACAATTATGATACTCTAGTGTGTGTTTAAGTGTGGTAGAAATTCTAAGTAAGTGAAATTTTGTCTTTGGACCAAATCAACGCTCTGAACTATGATTAACACCTTGGACCTTGAAGCGAAGCTCTGTGTCATTGATAAAGACAAGATTTTGTATCAAGACCAAGGTTAAAGTATGTGGAAATCAACACTTTAAGGTTCAATCATGAGGATTGAGATCCTATACACCAAGCGTCCGACTGAAATACACGTCCCTGATGCATGCAACGACTCTTTACTAAGAAAGGAAACTTTGTGCTTACTCATGCAATGGAGTAAAATTCATTTAGATCATCATTGATGTAAATGAATGACTGGCTCGTTGACTGCATTTAATCAAGAATATTTCAACATTCAATCAGCCATTCAAAGACAAGAAATTCTTCAGCAACGATCATTAAACTTCACCTCTATACAAATGATAATTTCTAACTGAAAATTGTGACAAACTTGTGAATACATACAATATACTGCACTCTGTTTATACTTTATTCATATTGTATACCTTGTCTTAGAGACAGTCAAAAAAACCAAAAGAGATACACATATAGTGTATTCTGCTTAATTTGTTTACTGCTCCTAGAATTTGTGTAAATACATATGTTGTAATCACACTTTGTAAATCTTTGGATTGACATTAGGAAGTCCTCTAAGTTGAGGCAAAGAAATCTAGGACTAGGTTGTCTTAGTGGCTGTTTGTAAGTGTGAGGAGACTTGAATAACTCCGATTTATGGAGTGAATTAGGATAAATATGTCGTGCATCTCTCTTCCCTTATCTATTTACTTTCAACATAGTCTTGTTAGTTAAAAGAGATCCAAACGCAAAAAATGACCAACACATTTTAAACCTCTATTTTTTTGTGTTATTCTTACCTTCATAAAATACGAATAAGAGACAATTTGGCTTGAAGGGGTAGTGGTTGCTTATTCTTTTGTTTACTCAAGAGGGTGTTGGGAAGTGGAGCTTGTTAAACGTTTGTTTTTTTAATATGATTTCTTTGGTGCTAGTTGGCATAATATTCTCAAGCGGTTAGGCATTTCTTGCATTTTGTCTAATATTTCAGCTAATTATGCTCTTCAATTTGGCGGTTCTTTTTTGTTTCAAGGGAAGATTCAATCCGTCATGTAGTTATTAGAAAAGCCACATTATATCAGAGGTCCTTTAAGTTTGATGTTTGTATTAGATTGGTTCTTTAAGTTTGAGGTTTGTAATCGATTGGTTCTTTAAGTTATTTTAGTCATACATAAGTCCTTTAAGTTTGTAAATGTTTTCAATTTAGTCCTTCTACGCCATCATCGTTTTTGTAACATTTGGTTAACAGAAGGACTGAATTGAAAACGTTTACAAACTTAAAGGACTTATGTGTTACCAAAATAACTTAAAAGATCAATCTGTTACAACCTTAGACTTAAATGACTTATTTGTGACCAAAATAACTAAAAGGATCAATTTGTTACAAACCTCAAACTTAAAGGACCCCTGATGTAATTTAGCCTAATAGAAAAGAAAGAAACTCTCAATTTTCTAACCACAAAAGGATTAGTCTTACTGGGGTGGAAATGAGTTAGGCCGAGCCGGGCTTTGTAAGGCCTAAGTCTGGCCTACTTCAAAAATTATAGGCATGAGTTTGACATATTACACGTCATAGACTCATTTTCAAGGTCTGGCCTTTTTAAAGGCTTGATGAAGCCCGAAAGCCTATTTAAAAGCCTATCTTACACTAAGGCCTATCAACACCTATAAGCCTACTACTAAATATGCCAAAACTTATGAAGGCCTAATGCACACAAGTATGTCTGCTACTAAATAACGAAATTTTATGAAAGTTTAATCACGTCAATATACCTGCTACTAAATAACCAAATCATATGAAGACTTGAGTTTATGAAAAAAACTTCAACAATATCAATAATAGAAGATATATTATAGGCTAAATTGTATTTTTGGTGCTTTAACTATTTAATTAGCATTGCTTTGGTCCTCTAATTAAAATTTGATTTATTTTGGTATCTTAACTTTTTTCTCCGTTACACATTTTGGTCATTTCCGTTAGTTTTAATTCAAAAACATTAGGGTTTGTTCATCTTCTTCCCCTCTTCTTCATCTTCATATCATCTCCATCAACCTTCAACAACAAAAATTCCAGAAAAATTCCAAAAAAAAACTAACGTTTTTGAATTAAATCTAACATAAATGACCAAAATGTGTAACATAGAGAAAGTTAAGATACCAAGATAAATCAAAATTTAATTAAGGGACTAATACGATACTAATTAAGATAAATCAAATTTTAATTAAGGGACTAAAACGATACTAATTAAATAGTTAAGGGACCAAAAACATAATTTAGCTTATATTATATATAAAAGAGCTTAGAGTAATGCTAGCAACACTCTCTTTTGAATATTCTCTCTAATATTCACTCTCTTATTGGTTTAAATCATTGTGGGTCTACACTTTGAAAATTTAACCCCAACAAAATGGTGGGACATACAATGATTTCATCCAATAAATGAATGTGTGCTAGAGAGAGTGTTGAAAAGTGAGTGTTGCTAGCATTTCTCAAGAGCTTAATAGGTTGGTTTGACGGGCTTAATATGCTTTTTTGTATGCCTTAACCTAGCATATTTAAGTAAATAAACTTTATAAAAAGTTTGATTCTGA
>Ga0315915_1008932_pt1 | contig 11564 bp, 6 predicted proteins | sample MpolbnodulesMG_FD_207738 | JGI IMG/M metagenome (GOLD analysis project Ga0315915, IMG submission 207738) | Medicago polymorpha root nodule microbial communities from Los Angeles, California, United States - branched nodules | ecosystem: Host-associated > Plants > Roots > Nodule | place: USA... | reverse complement strand
GTATATATTTATAAATTCACTATGAGAGTATAGTGTTTGGTTTTTATTTATTTATTTTTTGTTTCTTCTATGTGTTTATGCAGAAGCTTGAGAATATGAAAGTCTTGATATTCGACAATTGTCAAGATTTAATCTATATACCCGATGTCTCATGGCTTCCAAATTTAGAAAAGTTCTCGTTTGCAAGATGTCATAATTTAGTTGCAATTCACAATTCACTTAGATACCTAAATGAATTAAAAATCTTAAATGCAGAGGGTTGCGAGAAGCTCGAGAGTTTTCCACCCTTACAGTCTCCCTCTCTCCAGAATTTGGAACTCTCTAATTGTAAGAGTCTCAAGAGTTTTCCAGAATTGTTATGCAAGATGACAAATATAAAATCTATTTGGTTGGAGGAAACTTCCATAGGAGAATTTCCATTTTCCTTTCAAAATCTTAGTGAACTTCGTCACTTAACAATATCAGGTGACAATTTAAAAATTAACCTTCTTAGGATCCTTAGATTGGATGAATGCAAGTGTTTTGAGGAAGATCGAGGGATTCCATCGAATCTAGAAAAGTTTTCTGGATTTCAATGCAAATCAGGGCACAGAAGCAAGGGACACACCATTTCTTTCTGGTTTCGTAAAAAGATCCCTTCTAGAACAATTATTATTATTCTTCTTTGTTTGTCAATGGCTATAAATATAATCTTTTTGACAAAGCACTTTGTAGTGTGGGAAACTTGTGCCTAAACTCAAGGAAGCACTTCTATTATTATTCTTAAAATGCAATAATGGGAATCATGTACAAGGAGAAAATCAACATGGAGGAGAATGCCATATTCACCAATTCTTATGGAAAGAGAAAATTAGATGAATGTCGCAATGCTTTACAATCACAATTCGACGCTTTAGTGTCAGGCATGCCAAACTTCGTGTTTACTGAAACGAAAGAAAAGGAACACCATTGATAGATAGATTCCTTGGTCAAGGTATATATTTAACTTTATCATAAACCAAATAATTGTTTTTGACTGCACAAGTTTTTCAAATCATTAAAGACGTTTCTGGAGTCAGACAGTGCACAAAATGCTTAGTTTTGGCATGCTATGTAAATTCATCTTGTCGAGTAATCAATATCGATCTTATATGTTGCAGCATAACTGTATATTGTGTTACTTATCACATCTGTTTGAAATTTGAATGCAGGCGACCTGCAGAAATAAGAATCCACAGCTATCAACTTGAATTGCCATTACATAAGGATGCTTCAGAGATATGAACTTTGAGGTTTGGAATCTCTTTGGTCCAGAACTTTTAATAGGTGTAGTGGAGCTGGCAACTTTCACACAAGTTCTTATAAATTGGGACGGATCATGAATGAACGTTGTTACAAGCAAGACCCTTATACTTCGACGTCATTATCACAAGTAAGATCCTTATACTTTGAAACCATAAATGCTTTTGATCATAATATTTATAAAAGATCATTTGAAAAAGAAATTGATTGCTATCTCATAGTAATATAATTATAAATATGCATGTCTTGTTATTTCTTAGGGTGCATGAAGACCGTTATGAAAATTAGCTGACTATCTCAATGCATCATTATCACAAAAGAAAAGGAAACAACAAATTTTCAATCCTTATGGATTTTCAGAGAAAGATGTGGGTGCAACAAAAGGAATTGATGAAAGAAGAGAATAGAAAGATGTTGGGTACATTCCTTGGTTTAGGTTCATCATAAAGTTAACCGCTTTGTTGTTATTCTCTCAATCTCAACATTCCTTGATTAATTTTTGTACATGGTCAATTGCAAATTAATTGTTTAGCTGGAGAAGGTTTCTAAATTATGAGAGATGATGTAAGATTCTGTGGATGATGTTTGTTCACTCTAAAATATTGCTTCAACTTACTGTGGAGGATGCTTTGTAGCACATACACTTCTCATCAAAGACGTGTACATTTCCGACATAGGTCTGTGTTTGACATAGACACCACTGAATACATTCAAATATGTTATTTTCTTAAATTTCTACCGGTGACGACACATGTTTTTTAATATTGCTCTACTACTATCTAGTAAGCATATACGTTTCATAAACTTGAAGAAGTCCCAACTAATGTCATATGCTTTCAGTCTATTTGGATTTTTAACTTTTATGAATGAAAGTTAACGTGATTGCAATTCAAACATGATACATAATTGATAAAAATTCCACTAGCTTATAAGCACACACAAGGTTTACAATGAGCTAAATGCTTAGTTTTGTCGAATAATCAATTTGGATCTTATCTGTTGAGCATAACTGTATATTATGTTACTTATCAAATCTATTTGAATGCATGTGACCAGCGGAAAGTTGAATCCAAAGCTATCAGAGGCATCAGAAGCAATCAGGTCTGATGAATGTTTCGGATCGGGGTCGGGAATCCATCTCTCAGGGCCTCCAGCTATATCCCTTCAGTCCAGAACTTTTAAAAGCTGTAGTGGAAGTTGGACATTTCCACAAAAACATCTAATAAATTGCAGCACATCTAATAAATTGCGGCGGATCCTCTGTGAATGTTGTTACAAGTAAGATCCTTATACTTTGAAACCATAAATGCTTTTAATCATAATCTTTTTAAATATGCATGACTTGTCATTTCTTAGGGTGTATGAAGACCGTTATAAAAATGTGTATCTTTTGTCCAACAGGTCAATTTAGATACAAACTTCATCTTATATCACAGTGAAATAGATAGTTTAAGGGATTAAAAATTGCAAAAAAATAAAATAAAAATTCTGTTCAGGAAATATTTAAATGTATGAACTTCATGGTATAAAGAAGCCTTTTTCATAATTCTAAGTTTTGGTTTTGTACTTCCAATAGGAAAAATTAATTTACTTCTATCTGCTACTCCTTATATTTTTTCTTCCATTTCTTTTTGAAGTTTTGCAAACTGGTACTCCGTTTCTCTTTAATGTATCTCATGAATTAATATTTCCTTCATATGACTTATTAATATTTTAAACTGAATTTCATTCTATTTTCTCATTTTGACCGTAACATGTCAGAATTTTTTGTTTTCTGTATAATGGTTTGTATGACAATTTCAAGAGTGAATTCTCTCTTGTTGAAATAAACATAAGGAAATTTTGTTTCAAACTCAGGCAACTTTTCTCTAACGAAAACTAAGCATCTTGTTCTTTGTCTGTACATTGTCAGGAAACCATCTGTAGTCATCTGGCTATGTGCATTGTCATGCGACATGTCTAGATGTTGCTCGCAGCATAGAATCCGTTGGTTTTGAGAATTTCAATCTTAGTACAAAAACTTGAATCCGTATAGAAAGATTAAAGCAGATGAAGATCAGAACTCAGAAGTTTCCGAGACAGAACTTGAGTAGCAGTAACAACACTGTATGGCTCTTGTAATTAATAAGGTATTCTTGTGTAAAAACACTTTTCTGCCAAATCTTTTTTCTGGAACAGAACTTGTGTCGCAGCAACAACAAATATATGTATGATTCTGACAGATGGTTCATCTCAAATCTCTATTCAATGATGTGAACTTCCATTTCTTAAATAAAGTGTTTGATTTTTAATTACAACTAGACTTTGAATATTCTCCTAAAAAAAGTATTGTATATATTATATCATAATAGCTTTTAAAATATAATTATTGTACCATCCAGAATGGGAGACTAAGCCAAAACCCATTAAAACGAGAAAAAACTAAGAACCTCCCACGAGGCCAAAAACCAGTAACCGGAGCTGATAAAAAACTAATTAGTGAAATCACTAGATTTCACCCCCCATTGGACCAAAAACTAAAGGAAGAGAACTCTAAACCAACACAGAATGAGAGACCACCAACAAATTCATGAGCCAAAAAACCCCATAAGAGCCAGCTTTACACATGCTACCCATACTTTCCATATTCTAAGTAATTACAATATATAATCACAGAAATTATTAGAAGATATAATTGAATATTCATATGATCAACTTCAAAAACCTTAGCACATATTTGATGAGTGTATTTTACCATAAAAAGTAATTGAAGCATCCCTCAAAATACCAACCTGCCCGATAATAACTAATTGGCTTTGTTTTCAACTTTTTAAGAGAATATTTAGAACAGAGTAAATAAAAGAGAATATTAAAAACCAAAAGTACTATAACAACAGAATTGGAAGGAATATTGACATTGAACCAAACTGGTTTGCAACTCTTCTTAGAAGTGAGATAGGAAATGGTGAAACCACATTACTTTGCAATGAATTGTGGAAGTGTAACCAACCAATCAGTTTCTATTTCCTGAACTATACATATTTGCTGCAGACAGATGCAATACCATGTCGCAAAAGCGGATGTAGGTGGAAAATACACAGGTTTGGCGCTGGTGCTGGTGGCGAAGTCTGAATGGGAATGAGCAAAGAATGGTGGTAAATTTACAGCTGCAAGAACCTGTATCAGATTTTGTTAAATTGTTGCCGGAGAGTACAGCAGATTCTCAGTGAAAGGATGTTATCAAGAGCTGTGAAATTTGCGTTTTTTCAATGAGAATCTGCTGGTAACGCAATCCTATGTGTTTTAACTTTGAATCCTATGTGTTTTCCCTTAACGTGAACTACTGTATTTTTTTTTTTGAACCGTCAAAGATCTGACGGTCACTGTGCTTCCTGTGTTACTTCTCTATTTTGTGCTGTTTTTCTAACCTTTGGATCTTTGATCCAGTGGCTGTGATGAGATGATACAGTGATTGAATCTGGACCTCCTGATTCATCAAGTGGTCCAGATTCATCATGCCTGAGCCCTTTTGTTTTTTATCCTTTCATCAATAATTTTCATATATTTTACACTATTTCTTTTATTTTAATGCCTCCTTTTGTTCTAAAAATTTATTTTCTTTTTTACTTTCTAACTTTTAATATTTGTTTTTACTTTGTCATTTTTACTACTATTTTTTGTTGTTGGCTTGTTTGTTTTTAATTATGTTTGCTTTATGCTTAATTTATTTGTCGCTTATTTATAATTTAATTTATGCTTAAAGTTTTTACATGCATATTTATTTCTTGTCGTTTATTTAATTATCATCAATTGCTTAGTGTGTATAATAGAAACCTATGTAATGCATGCATTTTATTTTCCGCACTTTATTATATCACGTCGTTGCGTTTAGCTTCCGTTAGTCTACATTTCACTTAGAAATTTATTTTCAAATTAATTCAAACACCAAAAATATTTCATTAATACTTCCCTTGGATTTTAACCCAAGTTGCCTTTTTTTCTTATTTTCTTAATCAAATGTTAATGTATTTTAATCATATTAGACTTGATTTCTTTTAACTAAAAATGATCAACCTCACTTTGTTTTATCCTTCTATACCTTGAGGTCTCGCAACCCTTCTAAAAATCCATTTTCTAAAAACTTTAAAATCAATCCAACTCACCAAATAAATTTTTATGAGTGAACTATTTGATTTTGATCCCATTTGTTGGGTAAGTAGGCAAAAGATTTTATCATTCCAAATCAATAAAAATTACCAAAAACATGCTTCTTATCTCAACATTCTTCTCTTAATTCTGTAAACAATTATTTTCAAAATAGGCAATTAATTTAGCATAAGATAATTTAGTTAAGAGGTTCCTACGGAGTACTGTAGTCGTTTAGGGCGCTTAAAAACCTTCCCTATTCAAAACCAACCTCCGGATCCATAATCTCATAAGGGTTTTTACTCACTTTTTCCCTTCCCACGAATAAAAGTAGAGAGTTTAAAGATTGACAATTCAAATCAATTAATGGTTTGATATCCGAAAATCGAGGAGCACAGAAATAGCGACTTCACAAGGGATATAAATCCTAAGCGGGTTAAACCTATCTTAATTCCTTTATATTTGTGCTTCATTTTTTGTTTATGCTTTGTAAGTATTTGCTTACATGTTTACCTTATTACGTGAGAGGTGAGTTAATAAGTCCTACTCCCGAGCTTGAGTGAAGTATAGGATTAGGACGGGGTACAATCATAGTGCCATACCAGGAGCGGTCCTGCGATATGTGTGTGCGCTCCTGATTTTTGGCTATCAATCCATTGATTGGTTTTGAACCTTCAATCTTTGAACTTTCTACTTTTATTTTTTGGGAAGGGAAAAAGAGAAAAAAAAAACCTTTAGAAAATTTGGATCCGGTGGTTGATTTCGCGGAGGGAAGGTGTTAAGCACCCTACACGACTACGGTACTCTGTAGGAACCTTTTGTCTAAATTATCTTGTGCTAAGTTATCCGCTTATTTTGAAAATAAATGCCTAAGAGTTTGAATGAAAGAATGGAGGGAGAAGTAGTATGTTTTTGGTTATTTTTATTTGATTTGGAAGGATTGAGTCCTTTGCCTACATACCCACAAGTGGGATCAAAACCACTGTAGTACACTCTCAAAATTTATTTTTGGTGAGTTAGGTTAATTTTATAATTTTTGAAAATAGTTTTGAGAAGAGGAAAGAGGCTTCAAGGCATGAGAGAAAATAAGATGAGGTTGGTCAAATTTTAATTACAAGAAAACTCAAGTCTAGATATGAATATTAAATTGATTAAACATTTGATTAAGGAAATAAAAGGAAAAAGCACTTGGATTAATCCAAAGTTTCTTAAGAAAATATTTTTGAGTTTTTGCATATTTGATTTTTTTGGTAAAAGGATTTTTCTAAATTAAACGCGAATTAATAAACTAAGCGTAACGATGTAACGTGGTGAAAAAAAAAAGCGAGATATTTACCAAGGATGTTGGATCCTAAGCAAATTCTCAAGTTATGGAGATGAACCTAAAATTACTAGTAGTTTGATTTTAATAAAATAATTAGAGTCCAATAATTAACCTATTTTTGTTCCTAATTCATTTCGGTCCTCGATTGCGGTTTATGACATAATACGGTAAATAAATTGTGGTGTCAGTGCATCTTTTACTATATGAGTATTACATGGTCCCTAAATACATGCTAAATCTTCAAGGAAAAATAAATGACAATAAAATGCATGGATTAAATCACAAGAAAACCTATTATACACCCTAAAACAAAATAAAATGACAAAAATAAATATGCATGAGATGATGAACAAAATATAATACAAAATAATATAAACAAATAAAAAAACAGTAAAATAAACAATTAACACAAAGCAAAATATTTTTAAAAGAAAGAAAATAAATTTTTAAGAGGAAATGGTGTAAATATTAAAAACAGTGGTGCATTTAACAAAGCAGTAGAATTTTTTTTGGGCTTAAACAAAAAAAACGGGTCGGTTCGAAGTACTGGGCCTTGGACGGGTCGAACCAGTTCAAAGAATATGGGTCATAGGTTTGGCTCAGGTAGATTAAATATGGACCGTCCGATGAATCAGGAGGCCCAGATTTAATCAAAGAGAAAGTCATCACAGCCGTTGGATCAAGGATCCAAGGGTTTAAAAAAAACACAGCACAAAACAAAGAATCAACAATGTAGCACAGCGACCGTCAGATCAAAGATCTGACAGTTTAAACAACTAACGCACAAGATAACACAGAAAGGAACACACACAGGATTTTAAAAGGGAACATATAGCAGCCATCAGATTTTGGAAGTCTCCAGATCTGGCGGCCATAAACACACAGGAGCATGGGATAAGCATAGCGCGTACACATAGGATTATCCAAACAAAAAGTAGTATATAAACAGAAGCTCTCAAAACCTCACAAAAACAAACCACCGGAGAAGAAGAAGAGTGGCGGTCGGAGCCTCCTTCGGCGCGATGGTCAGCCGGAGAGCCGCCGCGCCGGAATCTTTTTATCACTTTTTTTGAATTTTTTGTTATGTCAAACGCTTCTTCTTCTTCTCCTCTATTCAAATCCAGCACTAATTTTTGAAAACAAACATCCAAATAGCCTAGATCTACACTTTAGTTTTCGAAATTTTTTTTTACAAAAAAGAAGACAAAAGAACAAGAGTGATGGACGAGCTACTACCTTAGTTCTGGATCGGAGAGGATAGAGAAAAGCGACGGAAAACTTCAACTAAAAGCTCGATCTGGCTGAATAAGCTCCGATCAGGTTTTGTTGTGTTGGTAACGGTGTTTTCGAATTTTGAAAACAGATGGATGTGTTGATTGTTGTACGAAATAGAATGATCTTGGTGAAAAGCTTCACCGTTGTTGTTGTTGTTTACTGTGAGATGGAAAGAATTGATATGTTTGGTAGATTTTCTGAAAATTTCGGTATGAATGGATGAATACCTATGATAAACACATATGAATGTTCATGTAGACATTCATCTGAAACTTGTGATTTTTCGGTTTTGATCTGGAATTTTGGGAGAGAGAAAGATTTGGGTTTGTAATGATTGCTGCTGCCTTTTTGACTCTGACCTTCTCTGACTCGCTACACTGCATTAAATGTCTATAAATAGTAAAAAGTAGGGTTTCTCTCTGCTGCAGAGAAAAGGCAAAAATACCCCTAAGGGGTCTCTGGCACAGCAAGACCTATGTTGGACCTTGGACTAATTTTGAACATAAATAAATGATAAAAAAAAAAAAAGAAAGGTCTTAAAAAATGAAATTGTTGTATAATAAAAAGAAAAGAAAACGTTTTTTTTTTAAGTAACATAAAAAGAAACAAGAAGTAATAAAGAAGAAAGTGAGTAACTAGCAATAAATGACAATAAAAATCAAATAAATAAAATATTAAAGAGTAAAATGTCCCTTTTGTAACCAAAATGAGGTATTTTAAAATACCTCTCTTTTGAAATTTCGTCTGAGACGATAAAATTATTCGGCTTTTAAAATACGAATACAAAACTTTTTAACCGATAAAAAACGAATAAAAATCTAAAATACGAACAAAAAAGTTTTAATTATCTAAAATAGAAACAAAAAGAATTCAACTGCCTACAATGCAAATAAAATATTTTAATTTATCTACGGTACAAATAAAACGTTTAAATACTTCAAAAACGACTAAAGGAATGTGAAACTTATCTAAAAACAAAGCAAAGATTTTGACTGTTTAAAATACGAATAAAGACTTTAAAATACGAATAAAAATTTCTAACTGGTCAAAATTTGGGGTATGACAGTGTGCATGTGGTATAACTCCACTCAACGTAGGTCTTTCAAAAGTGATATTACGTCATCATGAGCAGTCGTGATAGGCGTTATTATTTTTGAAGTCCGCTAAATGTTGAGGACCTTTAGATCACCCTTAACCCATCTTGGCCTTTTTAGGACGTAGTGCATTGGCTAAACCAAGAGCAGTCTTGAATTTAGTCGATACGCGATACTACACTCAAACTAGACGTCCTTATGGATGTTATCGGACTACGAGCAGTCCTGAGCACCGATACATTCACAAGGGTGGTTGTAATTTGGGAACTTGGTAGAACCTTTGTTACAAGTGCAATTTGAAACCATAGTCCTTACCAAATGGCGTTGTTACCCTCGAATCCAACATTGTGGGCTTAACCTCATCATTGTATTCTATGTTCTTTAGCATAACCATGCATACATGCATTCATTCATAAATGCATTTTTTCATTCATTAAATTATCGAAGGACTTAGACAAGCTTTTTTGTAAATACTGTAGATGAGTTCCAAAATAAGGAGTATTAAGAAGTACAGTTTCAAGAAACCGGATTTGACAAGACTAAGGGAGCTAGGATCTCAAGTGACTAATCCAAAGAATTTCCGAGAGCATCATGGGAGATTGCTCAACCACCTCAAGGTGAAGGTTGACGATGAAATCTTGGAGACTTTGGTACAATTCTATGACCCGGTTTGTCATTGTTTTACTTTCCCCGACTACCAGCTTGTCCCCACTCTTGAGGAGTACTCCTATTGGGTCGGCATACCGGTGTCCGAAGGAGAACCTTTCAACGGCCTTGGACTCGCCCCTAAACCCGCAACCATTGCAGCAGTTCTTCATCTCAAACCGTCTGACATAGTCCATCCTCACTTCACCATCAAGAACAATTTCCAAGGCCTAATCACTAAATTCCTCTATCGAAAAGCCTCTGACTTTGCTAAAGCCAAAAAGACTGATGCCTTTGAATCTGTCCTCGCCTTACTCATATATGGCCTCTTATTGCTTCCCAACATGGACAACTTCATCGACCTCAATGTAATCAAAATGTTCTTGACTAAGAACCCTGTTCCTAACTTACTTGCAGACACATACCATTCAATTCACTATAGAAACTCCAAAAAGGATGGAATGATTGTTTGTTGTACACCCTTGCTATACAGATGGTTTGCTTCACACTTACCCAAATCCGTCTTCGCCAAAGCAAACACCGGGAAAGCATCTTGGTCTCAAAGGATCATGCCTCTTACTCCGGCCGACATTGTTTGGGTCCATGCAGGTACTAACTCTGAAGGAATCATTGGAAGTTGTGGAGAATTCGAGAGTGTGCCTCTTATCGGTACCTGCGGAGGAATTACTTACAACCCAACTCTTGTTATGCATCAGTACGGATACCCTATGAAAGGAAGGCCTGACAGTCTTTCTTTGTCAAATGAGTTCTACCTTAATAGTGAGGATCATGCAAATATGAGGTCCTTCGATAAAAAAATTGTTTCTATGGGTCCTTCGATAAAAAAATAAAAATTGCATATTTTTACATTTAGCATATCATGTATCATATTGCATTCATCAAGTGTCAAAACCAAGTCTCATACTTTCCTCATCTCTGCCTCAGAAAAAGCAAAAGTGGCCCCGCAGATTTAGTAAAAACCTACTCGCACTCATCGTACTCGAGCTTACATCAAGAAGAGAATGACAAACGTTGAACAGGACACCATTGAGCTTAAGGAAGATGTTAGTAACCTCAAGGAGGGGATAGAGAAGTTAGCTGCTATGACGGCAATGTGATGACTGCTGATTTTTCTCCTCTGTGGCTACCAACTGATAGAGAAAATTATAGGGTTTTCAGCTTCTTGTCTCTGGCGTTGGATTTGAGTGACATCCATAGGACTCTTTTTCCTCTATGGACACCATTGCATTGCATATTAGGAAATAAGAGTAGGAAATGGATGAACACTGTTCTTTTGGTGATCACATGAGTATCGTTTGGGCACAGTCACAATGTATTGTTTGTCCTTGCTGCATTTTCAACCAGTAAATTTGCTTTAGTTGTTATCCACAATTTGATTAATGTCTATATTATATATATATATATATATATATTAAAGTTCATACTATATTAATCCCAATAATTTAATGTCTAGTTGTACGTTCAACATGTGTTTGGCTGCAAAAACATGAAATCAGGGCCTAGCTATGTGGCAAAGTACAAAACCCTAATTAGTTTGAACTGTTTCAGTTTTAAGCTACAGACTGTCAACAAAATTTCCTCTAAAAGAAGCATTAAGATGGTTTGTTGTTTTAATGGAAAAATATTGAAACCTTATAAGTTTGGATAAATCTATATTAGTCATTCATTTTAAATGAAGTTGTTAGTATATATTCTGAAACCTTTTTATATTTGGATGCTATATATTCTGGCCGACTAGAAGGTTTGTTATATATCTGAGTGACCACTTGAAAATTCTTTAGAAGAAAATATGAGTTCAA
>Ga0315915_1008931_pt1 | contig 11564 bp, 6 predicted proteins | sample MpolbnodulesMG_FD_207738 | JGI IMG/M metagenome (GOLD analysis project Ga0315915, IMG submission 207738) | Medicago polymorpha root nodule microbial communities from Los Angeles, California, United States - branched nodules | ecosystem: Host-associated > Plants > Roots > Nodule | place: USA... | reverse complement strand
ATAACATACTATGTAGTATTGTCACAGTGGGTCAATCCAGTATAAATATTACTCCTAATATTTATACATATGTATAGACTTGATATCTCATATCTATGACCCATGAGATGCAGTCATCAGTCTACATACATAATAGTCTCGACGCTTTATTATTATCCTTATTCATATTAAAGCTTGACTACGGATATATTTAAGAATAGCGTTCCTTATGATAATGTAATCTCATGATTAAGTCACACTTAACATATTATTACATGAACTATCTATTCTAAGGACTTTATTAACATTACTATAAATATAATAAAGGTTGCCATATATTTATTCAATAATAAAAGTCATGATACATAAGATATGTTCAACATAAACTATTGGCCTCCAGGGCTTACACCAACAGAGTGAACTTCAGAAGTCATCTCTTGAAGCCCATAGCAATGCTCAGAACTCTCTCAATAACTGGTTCAAAAATGTTGTTAAGAGCATGCATGAAGTGGAAGTCAAGAGGACTCAAGAGAGGAGCAAGCTCTACATTTCAGATACTCTCATGTTCTTGAATGCTTCAGGAATCATTTCTTCAAATGTTCATTCTGAGAATCTGGATCTCAAGTGGTTGACCAAACTGAAAGTTCAAACAGATTCTCCTTTTCTTGAAAAGCTGAAGAATGATTCTGAATTAGAGAAGGAGAACAAGAGACTGAAGAAAGAATGTATCCTAGAGCAAAGATTGCTACTAGCTGAATACAAGAGGCAATCAGAAGCTCAATTGGAAGAAGCAAGACTGAGAGATGCCAATCTTATCAGAAGCAACAATGAGTTTAGAGAAGAAATGAAGAAGCAATCAGAAACTACAAACAGCTTAGTCAGAGATCTGATGGATATGATCAAGAAACAAGCCAAACCATAGTTGCACACTCTTTAGCTTGTTTATTTTCTTTGTTTGTACTTTTGAATACTTTCTGCTTCTGACTATGTTTATGCTTCTGAACTTGTTTTCTTTGCTTCTGAACTGATATTATCTATCTAAATTTGAATTATTTTCTCACAATGTTTTTTTTTTCATCTTTTTTTTTGTCTTTATTTATCTTTTTGTTGATGACAAAATAGGGAGTAGATATATAGTATTAATATCTGAGTGTTATTACGTTTTTATTAATGAATTTAATTAACATGGATAGAACTCAGGGGGAGCTTACAAACCTCACCTTAAAGTACTATTGGACTCAGGAGGAGATTACAAAGCTCATACCCTTAAAGTCAACGTGTTAATTAGATTAACAACAATTGAACATTTTAAATACTAATGTTTGTCATCATCAAAAAGGGGGAGATTGTTGGAACAAAATGTGTTTAACATTACCCTTTTGAGTTTTGATGATAACAAGGTATTAAAAATTGTCAATTGGATATGCAGGACCATAGACAAAAATTTAGTGTCTCTTTAAAGTATAGGTTCTGAAAGAAAAAATGAGAGCAATGGAATCAACAAGAAGGAAGCTTGAAGCATCTGAAGAAAAGAGGTTCTTAAGACAAAGTGCTCCTGAAGTGCCGACGTCATCAGAAGCACCTCGTCAGAAGCAAGATCACCAGAAGCAGTTTTCATCAGAAGATCTGAAGATCATCAGGAGCTGAAGATCATCAGAAGCTGAGAGAATTAAAGCTTCAAAGGCTGTTCAAATGATTTAATCACTCCTAGCATTGCAGAAGACTGGAAAAATGAAGCAACGACTAATTCAAATGGATTTGAAGGCATTGGATGCTTTTTCGTTGGAGAGAGTTGACAAAGGACAATTGTACGAAGTGTACAACCACTATCTCCACTACTCTGTTTGTGTCTGCAGCAGGACAAGAATAATAGTTATGCCTACACCAGTGTTCCTCCAGACTTGGAATGGATTTGAAATTGATCCTTCGTAGAACAATAACAAAATCAGGCAAAAGATCATTGGTGATTTAATCAAGCTTCAAACGACTCTTTTTGATGTGCTGGCAATTTCCAACGTATCTTTCACACCTCTATATAAAGGAGTGAAGACCTGCTGTTTGGATATGCAAAACTCATACAATTTTGCAAGTGCCAAAACTCTGCTGAAATTGTTCTGCATCAAAAGTTCACTTAGAATTTCTTATCAAAGTTCATATCTTAGAAATTCTAAAGTCTTAAGAGTCTGTGTCTGATTTGCATTGTGAACACCACTGATTGTATATCAAGTGTTCAACCTCAAACAAATTTCCTTGTAATTCTGTTTGAATAAAAATCTCTTGCTTGTGTGCTTAAGCATAGAAAGTCTCTTGATTTAGTTCAGGAGCATAGAAAATCTCTTGCAGTTGTGCTTGAGTAATTTGAAGTCTCTTGCTAGTTGTAGCAGTGAGCAGTTGTAATTAGATATTACACTTTTTAGTGAACTCTCCTTGGAAGTGCAAGGGGGACAAGACTACTTCCGGTTTGTGGAAGGAACCTGTATAATTGCTTTGTCTCTCTCTCTCTCTCTCTGTGTTTTTATCCGCTGCATTTAGATTCTGATTATCACTTCAGAAGTTGAACTCTATTTGCTTCTGATCAGTGACTTCAGTAGGAGAAAACGAAGAAAAAGCAAATACAATTCAACCCCCCCTTCTTGTGTTTTTCTCACCTTCACATTTCGCTAATAGCCAACCTGGGTCGAAATTTCCAGATTTTCCAAAAGCTGTCAGTTCGTCTCTAGGGTACGTAGTGGCTATTGGAGGTCGTCTTCGCAGTCTTTTACGCAATGAAGATCCTTTATGATATCAAGTATCGAATGCACATTACATCCTAAGATTTATAAAGTAAAAGGCATGGACAACCATTAACGAAATTAATCTGGTTCAAGGTAACATCAGAAGTTAATGTGTCAAGAGTTAAGAAGGAGCATCGACCAAGAGTTTTGAGGTTCCGGCATATGGAATGGACGTTGCAGATGTGAAGACATGAGACAAAAAGTAAAGTGGTGAAAAGTAATGTGAGATCACAGGTTTTCTGGATTTCGTGAAGTTATAATTATTCCTCGAATCTATGTTTTGCTTAATTAACTTTCTAAGGCTCGTCGTAACGATGGATTGTAATGATTACAAGGTCTGAAAATGGATACATGCATATGGGTAACTGGGGTTGGCGTTCTTGAACTAAATAGGAATTCTGCAGGTGCTGGTCCGTCACAACTCGCGTAGAGCAGGCTGAACTCACTTGGAGCGAGATTTGATGGCACAGTTGTGTTGTCAACTCATTCCGTGATTTTATAATAACGTATGGGGCCTAGATTCACTATATTTTTATATATGATGCGAAATCATCAACGCCAATGACCCGTGTGCTAGTATTATGAAGTTTTCTTTAAGAAGAAAATCAACGGGCAAGTATTGGTATGATTAAGCAAAGCATAGCACGTGAGAATATGAAAATGCAATCTTTGTTTTAAAGGGAAGGCATGTACGGGTACATGATAAGTCTACCATGTGGATTAATGTCTATGGCTAAAAGTCAGTTGATAAATCAGAGTGGCGCAACTGAGATTGATCGGTAAGGATTGAGTAAGAAGTTTGAAGCATCAAGTTCAAATCGCGAAATTCGGATAGTTGATGAAAGGCGTGGAAATAATATGATGAATGTGTCCCCCCTCAAGTGAGTCAAGAGAAATTGAAGTCACCTCTAGTGTGATGATCGGATTGATTGGTTGACAATGTCAGGTACACGTAAGAATTGATAGTCAGTTAAGAAGGGAATGTGTAAGAGATAAGATAAGCACATGTAAGGTCCAGAAGGTTTCCCCTTGCAATTCAGGGTGACGTTTGAGTCATCAAGAATGACAACCGATATTCGAATAAAGAGGAAATTGAAAGAACCCACCTTTGAAGTTAAGAATGTTGTTACGAAGGAAGACCCATATATCAAGTTTTACACGATGTGATTCACACACCTTATGCCATGCTTGTTAAGTGATAACGATACTTGCTATAATAATGATGAACCATATTTTTTTATAACTCCTAGAGTTAACATATGTATTAAGGGACTTAAAGGAAGTTTATTTTAAAACACAGTATTTTTACATTTCTGAATCTGATGAGACACGTCGTAAGCGAGTAAACTCACTTAAGACGTGCAAACTTCAAAACCAACTCTTCATTGGCGAGCTTGGGGCGAGTTGCACGACTTTTTCAAAATGTAGTGACTCGTCCTGTGGTTCTGCAGTGTTGTTATGGGCTCAGTTTCACAATATTCTTTTTAAAAGTTATGCGCCTATTCGTTCGAAGGTACCGTATATCAATGTTTAAAGTTTCTTGAAACAAAACGCCAAGACAAGTATCGTTATTATTTAACAAGGAGCGGTGCTTGAAAAACATGTAAAACTCCGTGGAAGGTTTATTGGGAGTTACCCATCGCAAAGTGAATCATTCGTGGAAGGGCTTTTGGGCTATTGAAGGAAATTAAGATTTGATAAAGTGAACAAAAATGTTCGTCGAAGGATCATAGGGGTTTCTGTGCTAAGAGTATTCAAGTGCAAGTAGTTTAAGTCGAAAGTTTCGAAAGTATGTGAATTAAATGACTGGTTAATCATTCTCAGGTGTTTTGGCAGGGTTGATTTCATTCCTTCACAGTGTGTTATATGAGTTATTTATGAATTCGGTTTCAAGAAGTTTGAAACGAAGTTGAGAATTTCCTAAGATTACGAGAAAGGACAAGAATTTCGCAGAGTCGTTAGATAAGCGAAACAAGCAGGAGGCATTAAGGTTCGATAATAAAGATCATTTGTCCCTATAAGCTACACATAAAATGAGAATCTCATAGATTTCAGTCAGTATCAGGGAGTTATGTTCGAGTTGTGTGAATCTATTCGTACGCCAGGGTATTGATTCAGAAAACTATCAATAGGAAATACATGGTTATTGCAAAGATATATTGAGTATGCGTATGGACAGAAAGTTACCTCAGACGCAATCGAGCACTGCAAGGCAAACCTGGATTCTGGTAGGATCCCAGTAGAAAGGCACATCTTGAGTTTTCCAGTTAATGATAAGTTACTTGTACGATTAGTTACTTCTAAGCAGATAAGCTACGGATTCGAGGCAACTAGTCCAACACGCAGCAAGGGTAAGTTTCAGTCACGGTGTTTCAAGATAATTCTAGATTTTAAGGAGGATTTCATGACTAAGAGGATTATATTCGATTTTATGTGGATTAAGTCAGAGTGTGTTACTTATTCTCGGTGAGAGAAGTATACTTCGAACTCTTTTGGTCATGTGTAATCGGCCGCCAGAGAAATAAAATCAAGGATGTTAAGTATTAGTCGCCGCAATAATTGAGGAATCTCTAAATTTCGAGGACGAAATTTCTTTAAGGGGGGTAGAGTGTAATATCCCACTCGTCAGTATTGGAATTATATTAGTCGAAGGTCTGCTAGAGAACAAGGTTCATGAGATTCACTACGATAGGAGATGTTTTACGAGGCAGTCTTAGTTAAGCACGGGTTAATCATCAGTGTCAGTATAAACACGATTAAGATTAAAGGCATTTCATTATTTTCACACAAGGAGTATAAAATCATGTTTGGTCACAAAGTATTCATTTGGCATTGTTCTTTCTCTCTCTAAACTTCAGAAGAATGGAATTCTCTCCCCCCTCTCTCTAGAATGTCGCCCCTTCCCTTCTCTAATCCATCTATCATTCCAAGTTTTATGCAAATGGTGAACAAGCATGGATCATGGCAACTTCATGAGCAAGAAACAATTGAAAGAGTTGGAATGGTATTGCATTGAAGTGTGTATTTAAGGAACTTGAAGCTAGGGTTTGGATTGAAGGAAAGATAGAAGTTGGAACTTTGAGTTGTGATTGTTGCAGGAATCATCTAGGTGAGTTCTTAGATAGTTTAACCTTCCTTTGGTTTGAGTAATTCTAGTAAGAAAACCATAGATTTGTGCTAAGTTAGAATGACATGATTTTAGTACCCAAATGCCAATCTTGTTGTTTATATGTTAAAATTGCTATGCAAGATGATTTATAATGTTTATATGAGTTGCTGGATGTATATGATGTATTGTAGGATTAAATTGGATGAGGTTTAGATCAAAAATGCAAAATTTGCAGTACAGACCCGAAGAAACTCGCTATTAGCGAAATATTATGCTAATAGTGAAATTCCCCAGATGAAACTCGCCAATGGCGAAATGGTTCTATCCTTGCCAACTTCTCATTTGCTTGTTGGCTCATGTTGGGGCCGGTAGTGCAGTCCGAGGCTTTTCTTGCATTGATTTCCAACTTTATAACCCTTAAACAACGTCAAAGCAATTCACAATACATCGAGCGATTCTTGAAGTGAGAATCATGGCCAATATTAACATATACATCAAGAATGGTACAAGAGTGTTTAAGTATGTTTGTTCGGGTAGCGATAAACTGAGAATGGAGAAAACATAGAGCCTCGACGCAGACCGTCGAGAACTAGAATGTTAGCACGCCCTAGGTATGTCAAGTCATGAATTAATTAAGAGTAAGCAAGCAAGTACTAAGATAAGTTATCATGTATGATCAAGACTTTAAGCAAGATGTAGGTGTCGTGTCTCTTGCTATCCACGGCAGGGGGATACAGGAGGTTCACGTCAGGGAACCGGACACGCTCCGCAAGGTAGGCCCGTACGACACTGAGGGAGTCTGATGTACCTTAGCTAGGTTTTCATCGGTCAAGTAAGGGATTGTACTTGGGGTTACTCCTCTCGTTGCACTCCATAAAATGAACCAAGATAACTATGTTTGTTCAACGCTAACCTTAAACTTAATATGAATAAATCATGTATTAAGATTATGATAAGTTATGTTATGACAAGAATATGTACAAGCTCATGCAATAGAACAAGACTATGAAGATACACTGTCGACGGTCTTAGTAACTCCCCGATCGTCCAGTTTAGGAACATGTCATGAATGGCTTATGTGTAGGTCTTGATGCGTTTATCGTATCTCGACATAGCGGTCCTAGGTTCCCTTGACCGCCATGACATGTAGAGTAAGACAAGACTTATGAGTTATGATACAAAGAACCTACGACGGATCTAGTATGCACGACCGTCTAGGCAAGCAAGCCCACACACATATAATCAACCGGCAGGTTAATTGTATTGTAGACACGTGGTAACCATAGGTTTTCCCCGAGGTTACCTATAGCCTAGGATTAGGTAGAACTCACTGAGACATTATGTCTCATCCCAATCCTTATTTGTTTCAGATCAGCATGTTGGTTTAGCAGGATTTAGCAAGCTTGTAGCCGGATGGATAATCAGCAAGTGCTCGTTCGTACTCGATGCAGGATGTTATGGACTTTAAGGATGTATTTTTTATGTTTTGGACGAGTTATATTGTATTGTTGATTGTACGAACGTGTGTTGTTGTATAAAATATTCATTCGAAGAATTTATATTGTAAATTTTAATGTATCCAATACTAAAGATAATGCACATGCTAAACTTTCTAGATACGTTTAGTATGAGTGTTACAATATACATCACAAATTATAGAATGAATGTGAAATATTCAAATTCAATTAAATAATAAGAGAAGAAAATAATAAAAAAAGGAAGTAACTATATCTTGCTATGTACCCAAAACAATGCAAACACTTGCACTGATTTTTTTTCCTTCTCTTTGTTAATATGCAACCTAGAAAGATTAATTTGCATCTATAAACATAAATATCATTGTTGTTTTTGTAGAACTTAATTATTTCTTATATACATCTTACAAACTAAAAAGCTATAAATGTGTTTTTTTTATTAATGTATTGTAAATAGATATCAATGGGTAGCTACAAGGATGTTGATCTACATGCGGTACGAATCGAGTATTTAACATTAAGAAAATGACATTTAAAAACCAACAAAACAATTCATCATAATGTTGGGAGTTTCAGAGGAGCCTAAAATGGATTGGAAAATAACATCAGTATAAAAGCAAAAAGACAAGTGAGATTGACACCACATATTCATCCAAATTTATAAGATATTATGTATATGGGTGATCTCACTTCTATCTTTCTCACCATCTACTACTGCATCCAATCTGAAACTTTTGCTCACATATGATATATTAATTAAGATCCCTTTCATTAAGTGTGAGACTCTCCGCATCTATGATTTTGTATCATCATTTTTGGCAAATATCAACCACACAAGTGAGATTGACACCACATCTTCATACAAAACCATTCACATAACATATATGAAACATCTCACATATATTTTGTGCAAAATCTACTCTCCATTTCAATGTAGAATGTTAGCTCACACTCGACAAATTAACATCTGTTAATCAAGTGTGCAATTATCCACGTTTATAATTATTTGGTATAGTCAAATAAGGTCAAGCATAGGCACTACATGCTTAAATTGTCTAATATACATGTATTTTGTCAACTCAGCATAACACTTTTGCACTAAAATCATTAAGACATTAAGTATATGAGTCATCTTGCTTATATATTTTTCAAAATCTACTCTTCCGTCCTATATACAGGTTTAACTTGATAGACCATAAGTGTACAAACAACTATGTCGGTTTTAGTATAAAACGTTGTTGAATCCTCAGAGACCAATTACAATTACCATTATTTGTCGTTTCTATGTATATCTAAGGCTATTCGAAAAAGTTGGTTTTGCGTAGAAAATTAAAATAGAGCTTTTAATTCAATAATAATAATGAGAGATCGGAATTTAATTCTCGTCGACCGCTGATACTTACTAAAAAAATATTTTTATAATTAAAACGAAATTATTTTCTTTGTGGGAAAAGATTATGTTAAAGATACTGCTTACTCTAACACATGCGGTGCCAGAGGTCAAACCTTGTAATTGCTCGCTTCCGCATGGTACGAATTTCAACTTCGAAGTCCTATTTGAAAAATAATCAATTCTTACTCGGAAAAAGTCATTTTTAGTAGAAATTCAATTTAAAGGTTCCGTCAGCTTTCGCGCGCCCTTTACCAGATTTTAAACTTGTAACCGTCAGCTTCCGCGTGAATGATTATAATTTTAAAACCTCTTTTTTGAAATTTGTATATTCTAAATTAATTTAAAACCTCTTTTTTCAAATTTTCTAAAGTTAGATACCTTTTTTGCTTTTTCGAGTTGAAATAGGTATTGTGGTGTTTCTACTTTCATAGTAAACTTTTAATTTGAAAAACATAATTTTCGGACTAAAAATATACTTCTTGTTTCAATTAATTAACATACGCTACAACATATATGAGATTTAGTAACACTTAAAAATTGTAACTAAATAAAAAATATGTTAGTATTTAGATCTTGTAACATTTGATAAATGTTAGGTAAAGCCTGTGTTACTAAATGGTTTTAGTAACCCTTGAAAGTCTTATTAATAACATTTTTAAAATGTAATTGTTGTGGTAGCTAATTCGCAGCCAATCTCTAGCAAACAATATTGGATGCAATTTTATGTGTTTCCAAGGAAAAATATTAATTCGTTGGCAATTATGGTAGCTAATTCGTAGCCAATCTCTAGCAATAAAAATGCTACTAAAGTAAAGCTAAACATTAGTTCTCTGAAGTTTCGAGACAATGATGAAGCAATGGGAGTGGAAAATTGAGATGGAAAACAATCGGACAAAAAAGTTGTGAAAAATATAGTGAAAATGTCGAAACTCGCAACACATTAAGGGCCCGTTTGTTTTAGATTCTATAAAAATGGATTTTCCTTTGTATTTTTAAAAATGGATTTTTTTTAAATTGTTTTTACTCAAAAATAGGAAAAGTTATTTCAAACTCATTTGATATAAGATAAAAAAGAGATTTTTACATTCACTAATTTAAATATTCATTGTTCGAGATTTTACATAGTAAAAATCACATATTTTTTTTCAAAATGTTTTCTTTCAAAAAGATTTTTATGAAAAGCTATTTGAAATATTTTTTTTTTTAGAGATTTTTTCAAAATTTTATTTTCAAAAAAATTATAACCAAATGATGAAATACTTAGATTGATATTTTAAGATAAACTATTCAAACAGATTTTTCATTTGAAACTTTCCTTAAAAATTTCTTTGTTAAAAATATTATAACAAAATCATATTACACTACCAAAATTTATTTTGAAAAAAGCTATAACAAATGGTCCCTAAGTTAGGTAAAAGTGCAATGCTAGAGAAAGTAAAAAAAAGTTAAATAACATAACATTGAAAAGTTCTTTTAAAAAAAATGGAAAAGTTAAGTTAAAAAAGTGTTGCAACACTTACTTCTGTGTTAGAAATAATACTCGCTCTTTTACGATTTTTTTTTTAAATGTAATAAGGATTTTTTTTGTTGGTGTGTTTTAATCCTTAGAGTATATAGGAAATAGCGTGATTTGCCGGTAATTTTATGAGTTTGTTGAACTAGTTGGAGAATTTTGGATAATTATTTTAAAAAATAAATTCAATTAAATAAACACTACACTGCACTTTTCTATTGTCATTTTCCACCTAAGATCAAAAGTAAATGAATTTGTAATAATGGAGGTTGAATGAAATAACTCATATGAAAGAGAATGTCATTTACAAACTAAATTTTAAGATATAAAATATTAAACAAATTACATCTAGAAATTTTAAAATTAATTCATCATAATATTGTGATTTTCGGAGATTTTACATTGAGTTTGATCATTACGATAAATTAAGATAAACTACATAAGTGAGTCTGACACCACATCTTCACCATAAATATTAAGCCATTATTTATATGATCATATCACTTATACGATGCTCAATATCTACTCTTGCATACAATATAAACTTTAACTTACACTTGACACATTAACATTTATCTCTCAAGTATGAGACTCTCCGCATCTGAGATCTACCACCAGGAAACACTCCTGCTTCCCAATTAATTCGAGCCAGGTTATCATACCATCTTTGGACTTTATGGATGAGCCAATAATGTGGTGGATCAACACATTGAACAAAGAACAACCACACGAATGAGAAGGATACCACACCTTAAGTAAAAAATTTAATTAGTATGATGTAATTCTAGTACGTGCTTGACACGGGTATCGATATTAGTTAAGTTGGATAAAACTAAAAATTACAATTAAGTCTCAAAAAAAAGGTTAATTGAAAAAAACAATTGGAAGAAAAACGCAAAAAAGAAAATTGAAATGTTATGTATACTTAGATGTGGGATACATGATTTCAAGATTTCTTTTTCACTTCCAACTTTATCCTTCATGTAATTTACCATATTTACAATTTTATCCCTTTTACTTTATTATTTGAATTATTAATTACAAACTATTAAATCATTTTAAAACAAGAAGAACACCATTTTAACAGGAAATTAAAAAAATAGTTCAATCTCAGTGAAATAGGAAGAACATTACGTGAACAATATTTGACATTATTAAAAAAGGTTTGTGCTCCTGATTTTCGGGTATCAATCTATTGATTGGTTTTGAACCTTTAATCTTTGAACTTTCTACTTTTATTTTTGGGAAGGGAAAAAGAGAAAAAAACCCTTAAGAGAATTTGGATCCGGGGGTTGATTTCGCGGAGGGAAGGTGTTAAGCA
>Ga0315915_1008930_pt1 | contig 11564 bp, 4 predicted proteins | sample MpolbnodulesMG_FD_207738 | JGI IMG/M metagenome (GOLD analysis project Ga0315915, IMG submission 207738) | Medicago polymorpha root nodule microbial communities from Los Angeles, California, United States - branched nodules | ecosystem: Host-associated > Plants > Roots > Nodule | place: USA... | reverse complement strand
GAACCCATGATAACAACTCATCTCATGATTTAAGTTTGAGAACAGTCGTGAAATGTGGGTGTTGATCAATGCAATCCACCACTGGACGTATAAGATCAACTACTGGCAGCATATGGTCCACCATTGAAGTTATAGGATCATCCATATATGAGATAATGCAAGAAAATTCAGAAACTAACCTTCAATGATCTTTTTTTTCTTTCTATTTTTCATGTATTTATACAAAACTTATTTAATAAAAAGAATATTGAATGCTTATATATCCCTGACTAAATCAAATACTCCCTCTATCACTATTGATAGGAATTTTAAATAATTTACGATATTTAAGAAAGCTAGTTAATTTAGTTTTCCTTACTAATAGTTAATCAAATAGTCTCTATTTCAGCAACTTTTCACAGCTTCCCCTTTAGCGCCAAGTTCCAAAAGCAGTGGCTCTACAGAGGGAACAAATATATCATTGCAGAATGTAACAATGTCGACATGCTCATGTCCTATTATTTTACAAGATTCTGGGTCCTGGCATGCCAATGACCAATCGACAAATACGCTATCAAAAACACGTGGGTTGCACCGTGGTTGCTTCTTATAGCTTCCTATAATCTCCTTAAAACTCAGGCTCGGTTTTGAAATCTGCAAGAAAAAATAGAATGAGAAAACGGGTATTGAAGCACATTAATTTATACTCCCAAGTTTCTCATTTTGAACAAAAACCTTTGCGACTACATAGAAGCAACACACAATGATGTGGTCAATATGACGGTTGAAGAAGAGAGATGTCTGATGATGTAGGATTCTCTGGAACAGACCGTATACATTCTCCCTTATCTGCCATTCATGGCTGATCATAAGTAGTTTAAATGAATGTCTCCCAAAACACTATGAGTATTTTAAGATTGAAAGACTCAATGCAAGTATATATTGTCCAAGTTATGGTATAAAAAGATATCGATCCCACGGAGACTGGGGATATAGCTTTCTAGTAGAAAATTTGTTTGCAAGAAAATAAAATAAATAATTTGCACGACAGTAAATATAAAAGTTAAAGGTTGGGAAAACAATTAAAAAGATTTAGAAATTCTCAACGTTAAAAGTGTGGTTTAAACTAAATTCAGTTATGACAAAGTTTTACTACGATTTACAAAGTTATAGTTTTCTACGACTTCTTGGCAACCTGGTGGGCACTGGGAGTGTTGTGCACTCAGCATTCGTGTTAAGCCTGTAAAGACATACCTTTCAGTGAACAGTCACGCAAAACTCAGCACGCAACGTTGCTAGGTTAGGACCTCAACATTTCCCACCGAAGTGTTATTCTACTGAGCCTTTGACAGGAGTCCTAGTTAGATCTCGACGCATTTCCTTCCTCTGAAATCTAGTATTCATTCTAAGCAGTCTCTCTTGATCCTTTCACCTCACCATGCTTAGGGACAAATTCATATCAAACAAACATGTTCCATTCTCATACCTTGTCGGGATCAAGGAACTATAGCATTAGAAATAAAAGTGATCAGTTATCACTTCTAAAGATTTTGAATTAAATCAGTTTGTTAGAAAGAAGCACATCAATGTAGCTTTATAAATCGCAAGTAAATAATATCATAACCACATCATATATAAACCACAAGAAGGGGTTTATCTTATGGTGAGTTGAACCTCAGAGAAGAAGATGAAGGAAAACATAAAATGAAGACATGAAAAGTTAAACTGATAGATAAATAGAGGCAATACAAGATTACAATCTTTGAAGGAAAGCGGTGAGCTAAAAACATCACCAAGTAATATAACTCTAAAACTCTAAAAACTAGCACTCATGCTCCTATATGGTGAAGACGAGATGAAGTGAGAATTCTAAAACTGCTAACCCTAGCTGGAACTTGGTCTCTTCAATTTACTAACAAATTTTTGGACCCTTAACACCAACACATAGTTGTCCTTTTATAGTACAAGGTGAATCACTACAAGTTATACTCTTTGATCATTTTTCACATGAGATGTCATTATCATATCCTACCAACTCCTGACATATTCTCTATCATTCATAGGATTTCAATCATTGGCGTTTGCTCATAATTCTTCCTCATTAAACAATGTCCATATGTTTTAAGGTTGGAATGCTTTAGTGACTCGTATTAGCACTGATTATTTTGTCTTAGTGTTGACTATTAACTCGTTCTTTTAGCTTATGTGTTAGTTTCTTGTGCTGTTATGTGGTGAGGTTTAGTGGTATCAAGTTTTCCTTTAAGTTTTCTGCCATTTACAGTTCTTCTTTTAGCATGTAGTTGTTGTCTTTTTATTAGCCCTTGCCCTTTGGTGTAACACCCTAAACCCCACAAAATAATTTTTCAATTGAAATTCAATAAATAATAATAAAGCACCCAAGGGTGTTACACATCTTACTAAAACCAAAGTGCTTAGTTCAAAATAAAAGAAACGTCTCAGCGGAATAGTTATCTAAACACCTCAAAAATACATCACAATTTTAACATTAAAAAGGGATTCAAAGGAATCCTAACAAGGTCTGAAAATAAAGACAAAAATCTCCAAATTCTAAGTGTCACAAATCAGAGCATCGACTCTTAAGACTTCCAAAGCAATAAACAAAGCGAGTAAGCTACAAAGTCATCCTCATAAACTCGCAGCTACTAGGCTTCCTTTTCCTGCCAATCTACACCACAAGGGTGTAGACGTTCAACCCACAATAAGTAGGGTGAGAAAGTATTCAACATAAATGAAATGTAAATGCACGTATAGCTTCAAGGTAAACAACACATCACTTATTTTTAAACACATATTCATCACAACCAGACAATATTCACATTATATATATATTCATGTCATCAAATTTAATAAATCTCAATCAACATCTTATAAGTATACACAAACATCAATGACAATTAAAGACATCAAGTTGACATGTAGCGAAGTGTACATCATTCACACATTACTACAATAAAATCATTTCATTGAATATCACATCTTCAAATATTCACATCTTCACATATGATGTGCGGATTAGGCAAGTGTACCAAATCGTTTATCAAGTAATAAAGTGATAAGTAGAGTATCGTATCCACATGGATTGTCGTTTTGTCCAAACAATTCACGTTACTTATTTTTGTAAGTTTGACGATATAAAAGTTAAGGGTTAGAAAGCTTGCAATTTTTATATGTTAGCAACAGAGCAAGTTTACCTAATTTTGGTTGCAAAAAAGTAAGCTGAGGTTAGGATTCTTCAAATCCCCTATGATTATTTTGTTGGATATTAAACAACGTTAATGTCGTGTATCTATCTTAGGTAGACTAAACAAGTGACGAGGCCGTTGGGATGTGACTAACCTAGAAGGTTGGAAGCTGCACCTGCTGATCACGTGGTGATCCTTACGTGTGGGGTCTATAAATCTCGGTTAACTAGGTTTATCCCTCCTAAGTCTGGTTGCACCTGCTGATCGAACTATGACCCTTACGTGCAGGGTCTTACCATCTCTAAGGTAATTGGAAGCATAAACTTAAATTGGCTTTCCAATTTTTCCCAAGGCAATGAAGGTCAAAGTTCCATTAGGTCTTACCATTTGTGAATCTTAGGACACTCATAACACACCCTCTCTTAATTACTTAGTAGTTCTACAAACGGGCAACCCTAATCTATGTCTACCTTACTAAGGGTTTAAGAGAATGGTTCTATCTAGGTTTATTCTCCGGAGTCGCTTGTTTCCTTAATTACTAACCAGTTACATCCTAGGTTTAACAGAGTTACTAATCAGTCTTAGTAATGTCACCTCTTAATTACTTACTACTAGGGTCAACTCGCTTTCGATAATAGCAACAAGATATAAGCATCAAGATAGTATTAACAATATTAAGCTCTGCCATAACCTAAGTACCTAATATAGGGTTACGCTCCTTTGAAATAAATAATTCCGAAATAAAACTAAATAGCAAACAAAAAATAAATAATATAAAACGACATTAAATTAAATAAATATCCAACAAAAATAAACAAAGGTTCATCTTAGAACTCTAACCTAAAAATATTTAGTTACACATGGTAACTAAAAATAAACTACTAAAGATAAACACTTACCCTAGAAAATCAAGGAGAAGATAGAAAATCTCCTAAAGCTCCAAAATTGCCTTCCTCTTGAACTGCCACACTTCTGAACGAGAAATTCTGAATGAGGAAGGCTGGTATTTATAGTGGAGATTTCTAAATAGGTTTGGACTAAAAATGCGGGATAAACCCACAAAAACAAATAAAATTATGTCTGCACCCCGAGCATTTGAGATGCTCGGGGCGCATGGAGCATGATCTAGGCGCATCTAATGCATTTATGAAGATGCCCTAGGCGCATGCAAGATGCTATAGGCGCATGGTATATTTTTGCCATGCCCTAGGCGCATCTCATGTGCTCTAGGTGAATGGCTTCACCTGTTGGGCTAGTTTCTCCGATTTTTGTTGTTTTTAGGTCTTCGACTTCAAATAACTTGCCTCAGAACTTTTGAACAGAATTCCTCCCATTGTAAAAGTCTCCTGAGGCCTCTTGAATCTTAATTCTTGGTCTTCCCTAAGTCTTTACAAATCTTAGAACAAAAAATAAATAATATAAAACGAAATTAAATTAAATAAATATCCAACAAAAATAAACAAAGGTTCATCTTAGAACTCTAACCTAAAAAGATTTAGTTACACATGGTAACTAAAAATAAATTACTAAAGATAAACACATACCCTAGAAAATCAAGAAGATAGAAAATCTCCTAAAGCTCCAAAATTTCCTTCCTCTTGAACTGCCACACTTCTGAACGAGAAATTCTGAATGAGGAAGGCTGGTATTTATAGTGGAAATTTCTAACTAGGTTTGGACTAAAACTGCGGGCTAAACCCACAAAAACGAATAAAATTATGTTTGCGCCCTGAGCATCTCCGTAGGCGCATCTAATGCATTTTTGAAGATGCCTTAGGCGCATGCAAGATGCTCTAGGCGCATGGTATATTTTTGTCATGCCGTAGGCGCATCTCATGTGCTCTAGGTGCATGGCTTCCCCTGTTGGGCCAGTTTCTCCGATTTTCGTTGTTTTTAGGTCTTCATCTTCAAATAACTTGCCTCGGAACTTAGGAACAGAATTCCTCCCATTGTAAAAGTCTCCTGAGGCCTCTTGAATCTTAATTCTTGGTCTTCCCTAAGTCTTCACAAATCTTCGGATATTCTTGATTTGCCGATTTGCAAGATTTCTTCGTGAATTACTTCAAAACCCCCCTAAAATTGCTATGTTTCAGGAAAACTAAAATTACAGACTCAAATATAGAAAACATAATAAAATTCCTGAAATCATAGGCAATTGTTATAATACTCCTTCTTTTTGCTACTAAAACCTACTGAAAATGACTGGAAAACATGATAAGAATAACGTAAGATGACCTGTCATCACAACCTCAAATTTAAATTGTTGTTTGCCCTTAAGTAACGAAAGAAAAACATATTTTATTCTTTTTATTCTTTTCCAGGAAAAACATAACTTTTCGGGAGTTGTGCTTAGGACATCATTCATCGCATTTATAGCAGAGCAGCAACTAACTTACCACAGTACATTCAAGCATGTACGACTTGGTGAAAGAACCTATATTCTCAACCATACTCTTTTCTAATGATACACATATGTATCTCCTAAAGCCAGTAGGGATGGTCACGACATTTGCCCACTCCAATCGTCACATGAATGTACCTTGATATAAATTTGAAACAGTTTTAAACAGACAGTCAAAATCAGACTATTTACACACTTAGAGGACTTTGAGGGTTATAACTTGGCTTAGGTTAAGTGTGGATATGTTTGGGAAAGTAGTCTAACAAAAGAACTTGGAGTTAGTTCACTAACCTAGGGATTCCTACTAAACATTAATGTTCTGTCATCCTTTCTTCCTTGATTCAAACGAAATGGGTAAAACAATAGAACTATTTGCCTTTTATTTTTGAAAGAAAGATACTTTTTTTTTAAGAGACCATTTTTTTTTGCTCGCAAGTTTCTTTTTCTATATTTTTTTTGTGTAGATCCATGATCACCTACATTTTTTTCTCTCTGACAAATGTGTTCTACTGTTACCCCACCGCAAACTTAAAATGTTGCGAATTCCAAAGAGCAACCTCAAACTTGGTTTCAAAGCATGTGCAGTCATAATAATACCTATTTAACTTCAAGTAAAATCAAACAGGGTGCATTTAAGGTGTAGGACTGTGACATGATTCATCACTAATAAAGAAGTTTTCCTCTGGAGGCTCAAAGTGGTTTCACAAATGATAATAAAAATATATAAAGGGTGGCTTGAAAGGCTCGGTACCAAAGAAAAATTGCCTCGTGTGTAATATAACCTAATATTATAATTGTTTTAAACCATAACCCAATAATATAATTGTTTTAAAAAACTTCAAATCCACAAATTCAAGTCCCTTAAAACATCTTCATAAAATAATATAACAAATAGGCAAGCACTGTTGAACTTGTCCTACGATAACCGACTTTGTTTTTGTTCTTGCAAAACCTCGCATATCCATACAGAAGGTAGAAAAAAACGTGCTGAACTTCACCAACACTCCATGATCATTCATAAGCAAAGACAGACTATACAGAGTAAAAAACCTTGTAAGTAGAAAGCCTAACTACAATGTACAAAGGGTTGTCGGAAGAGGTAGAGAAAAACATGTAATATTAGGAAGGAAAAAAAAAACACTAGGTAACTAAGGATTAGGACATTTCCAACGCTTTATCAGCTGAACTTCACTAGGAACTCAGCCACTAACAATAACTTCTGGTTGATCAAATAAGTCCATATAAAAGCAAGCAAGCAACAAATCGTAAAAGAAAGCATATTGAACACAAAGGTAACAGGAAAGTTTTATCATTGATCTACTTGAGTAATGTATTATACTCAATAGTACTAATCAAACAGAACATAAAACTACATATACCTACTAATACAAACACACATGAAGTCATTCAGTTTTTCTTAGAGTATACATTGCTAGTAGCAAATACTCCAAACAAAAGGCTACTTAATTTTCAGCTATTTTGGCATTTTCCTCCTCCTTTGGTAATACTGTCTGCTCTTCCTTGACAATTTCTTCTATCTTAGTTTCTTGTGACTGAGCTTGCTTTGCATCTGCTGAGACATCCTCAAGCTGCAATACATTTTGATGTCAGTGCACTAACTAAATTAAGTATTCGAAGGAAGTGATTTTCAAAAGTAACCCAATTTTTGATACTTACCCTAATGTTTCTTAAGCTAGCATTAACATCTTCTTGTTGCTGCTGAAGAGTGGTCCTCAGATCTTGAAATTCCTAATTTCGTTTTCAAAAACAAACCACACACATGAATTTAATTTGAAAGAGGGCACTTGAGAAAAATAATAATTAAAAGCATACTCACTGCTCTAAGTTGCTCCACTTCGACATTAAGTGTTTGCTTAAGGTCTGACAGCTCCTGCAAGAACAGAATCAAACACATCAATAGTTGCAAAACTACAAATTTATCACCGGCATAAACATAACAGCAACAACAACAACCAAGTCTTATCCCACTAAGTAGGATCAGCTTCGTGGAGCAAATGACACCATAACGTTCTATCATGTCTATAACCAACTCATTAACCACTAGATCTTTCTTAATAGTTTCTCATATAACATATCAATGGCATAGACATAAAATAAAGATAAAGGTAAAGTATTTGTAAAAAAGAACAAGATAAAGCTAAAGTAGCATTAGTACCAGTTGTAAAAGAAGAGTTCAGCTACAATTATAACCAAAAAACAAACAAGACACAAGAATAGGATCAAATCATTATTAATCCTTATGAGCTATGACTATGAGTCTATGACCATTGAGCACATTATGAATGATATAACCCCTATCAAAACCAAGCAGAAAAAAAAAATTGAAGCCATGGACCATGGATAAATCTTTCATTAACAAAGGTAATCAATGCAAACATATGACATGTGTCCGTGCATAATAAAGATATTTCTACAGGTTTCCTTTTAGCTGTTTAACTCTGTTAAAAGTTAAAAATGGGTTTCTTTCCAACTAGCTATACTTAATTAAGGGTAGAAAATACTTTGGGTCCGTAATCAGTATACAGCTAACTCAAGAAAAGGTTTTCAATTTAATTCTTGTGTGTATTTCAGTTTTCAATTGCAACCCAGACATATGTGGTCAACATAACACCACAAAATTGCCATTGAGTTACTATGAAATACAAAGACCAAATTGAAAATGGTTGTCATGTTTAGGGGGATAAAAAATTAAATAAATATTTATAATCCCTATGTGCGAGACTGTTTTACAACTCCGTCCCTACATTTAACTCTGCTAAACCTCTATCAGATAGTGCGATAAGGGATGAATTGAAAAGCAATTGTACATATAAAAGAAGGCGCAGTTGTACATATAAAAGAAGGCACAATTGGAAGAACTCAAAGAAGTAACTTATAACATATCCATAAGGTGTTTTCGGCTTATTTTTATAAGCTCCTTGGGATAGCTTAGAAACAATTTATTCAAGTTTATGTGAAGTTTACCCCAGTGACCTCTTTGATTGTAAAAACAATTTATACATAAATGTTCAATGAATATAATCGAACTGTTTAACCAAATGCTCCCTTGAAAGAAAAAAACTTCGCATTAGGGACCAAATACCAAATGTACGTATAGGGAATAATAATATATCCCATCCCTTGAAGAAACTTTATACCAAACGTGGGTAACAACAAACTAAAGAGGGACGATATAATGTAAATAAAACTATAACTTTCCTTGGTTCTAGAATCCAGACAACCAAAAAGAGATTTCCAGAAGACTAGCAAAGAACACAACTTGTATGAATACATCCTAAATCTGTATTTTGTGCTAATATAAAATTGAATTGGATAGGATAACTACCCTATCAGACCGTGAAATTTTGGCTACAAACATTTTCGTGTATTTGTTACCCAACTTGTAGATTTGAGTTATGGTTGAGTATGACAAGCCAAACACCATTCTTACTTTGCTCTCATCCAGCAAACTACTACACCATCACTTTGGATTTCAGTTAAGGAAAGCAGTTGTTGACTAAGCATCCACCCAATTCTAGGAGCTGTTAACATTTTTTAAAAAGAATTGATTCAATTCAACACACTTGATTTTATTCTTCCTGTTTGGAAAAACTGTCATATTCAAGAGATCTCTGTAGTTTTAATCAAATGCAGTCAGATTCAATATGAACATAACAACAATGACAGTGAAGGCTTTCATATTGCAGCCTATAAACTTTCCTTTTTGATACAATGATTTGGCATAAGAACTACCTTATCGAATTAAATCTCCAAGCAAAAAAGCATGGAAGATTGGATGTGGATAAGTAAATGAACCAAATTATACAAATTGAGATGCCAACTCCCAAGTCAGCATAGCGTTACAGATGGACAAATACACAAAGCAGAGCCAGCATAAATAAGTGCATGTGACACATCACTACACAAGTCCACACAAAAAGTAGAAAAAGGTACTCTCCTAATATTTGGTCATAAAATGAGAACACTGATCATACTGAGTGGCTGTTTGATTTGGCAGTGGGAGAAGGAAACTTGTGTCCCAATTATCATTTGCTGTGATTTTAACAAAGCTCCAAATAGTAACTTTTGGTCATACGTGTGGTGAAGTTGTATTCCACCGCAGAAACAAACATGGTATAAAATCAGTTTGTATATCATAGGCTATGTTATGTGCACCCTAAGGCTTTGTTTAAGAGGGTTTCTGATAAGCTCTCCTCCTCTTGGGAGTTATTATTAAAAAAGAGAGAGAGACAAGGTTTAGGGATTAATTAAAACCCTACAAAGCCCTTCATTGTTGTTTTATAGGGTAAACAAATACGGTATGTTTGGATTTATGGTATAAGGTGGAATGAAATGGAATAAGATAATATCCATTATCAAACATAAGTTAAATTTTCCCAGACTGGAGGGTTTTGACCTTCCCTTTCCCCAAATGCATTCCCATCCACCCTCCTAACTCAAATGCAACTAAAAGAAGTGTTGAATCATAACATTTCATCTTTAGTGATGGGAAGCATAATCATAGTCTTGTTGTTGACACAAAACAGAAGCAAAGTAAAGTATTGAGCAGATTGTGATTAATAACAGCGACTTACATCGCGATAAACCTTGACTTGTGTGTCCAACTTTGACCTCCAACCTTGCAAATCCTAGTAATCATTAGCAGATCCAAAAATTCAGCTAAGAATGGAAACAGAAACACACCCATGAACTAATTAATTAATCAAATGAAAAGTGTTACCTGTTTCAAATTCTGAATTCGACCGAGAAGCTCTGATCTTGATTCATTAAGTTCCTGAGACAAAAAATAAATAAACATGATGTTGATGTTTTTGTGATTAATTAATTAATAGTAAAATGAGGTAAAGTACCGCAATTTTTGAGGAAATTGGAGTAATATTCTCCTTCTGAAATGGAAAAAAGAAGGTAAGCGGTGATTATTAATATTGAAAATGGAAAAGGTAAGAAGAAGAGGACTGACAGTGGAGGAGAGAGGGAGAGCAGGAGCTGTGGAATCAGGTGAAGAAGAAGACATTGGGGATCTGAGAATTAGGGTTTGGTCGGTGATGGATGAAATGAAATGACCAATGGAAGAGGAAAACACCAACCAACGTTAAAATAAACAGAAACACGCGAAAGATAGAGACAAGATAAGAGCTTAAATTTGAAAAATCGCGATAACGATACATACGATTCATTAGGCGGGATATCTCTCTCAATCTAAGGGTTTATTTGGCAAAGTCAAAAAAAAAAAAAAAACTTAATTTATAGTTTATAACTTATAAGTTCGTATGACTAAAAATATTATGTTTAAACCTTATTCTACTACGAGTTTATGGTTTATTCAATGAGTTTATAGCTTATTTTTCCTATTTTCTTTTCACCTTTTGTTATTTCAAATTCTAACGTAATCATAAAAGTAAAATCCATACACATTTATCTAACCTTTTTTATAATCAAGAAATTAATTTTTATGCACAAATTATGTTTAAAAAAACTCCGCCCATAAGTTCAATTAAATCATGCAAAATAAATGTTTATAAAATATGTCAAAAACTAATGTTGTCACGTTTGGACTTATAGACATGAAAAGTTCAAACAACGGTGCTAAAGTATCAAGATGTTGAATAAGGCTTCTTATACAAGGGGGGGTGAGAAGGAGATATATTGGATACACTCGAAACTATGATGCAGTTAGATTTCAAAAGCAATGATTAATGTTGGACTTTCCATCAATCCATCGACCAGTGTGTTATCAATGGGAGGACGAAGACCATTGTTTATCACGATGATTGATAAGCAAGATAATGAAGATAATGCTAAAGGAGTTGAAAGATCTATTTGATTATTGGTTTAAGTTAGTAATGAATGTGTCCCAAATGTCATTTCTTGATAAAGATGTACATGGTTTTGTTTTAGTGGGATACCCTTAAACATATGTTTGTAAGAATTTTTCCAACGATTAACCACTTTTGTTGAAA
>Ga0315915_1008926_pt1 | contig 11569 bp, 6 predicted proteins | sample MpolbnodulesMG_FD_207738 | JGI IMG/M metagenome (GOLD analysis project Ga0315915, IMG submission 207738) | Medicago polymorpha root nodule microbial communities from Los Angeles, California, United States - branched nodules | ecosystem: Host-associated > Plants > Roots > Nodule | place: USA... | reverse complement strand
TTCTCATACAGAATTGCTTCTGCTTCTTTTTGTTTCTTGTATAATTCCCAGTTAGCCTCTTGTACCTACAGCATCCAGAATTTCAATCAGCACTTAAAAAATAAACATTGAAAACAGTCTCGTTAAAGTCCGACCCTAACATCTTATATAATATATATATTAAAGTATTACTCCTGTTGCTAGTAAAACAATTTGAATAATAATTAACAAATGAAAGAAGAAGTTAAATTTGCAAGGACTAACCTTAGTGTCATATTCAACACTAGCTTTGCTAAGGAAATCAGCTTTAAGCTTCTCAGTAGTAGTCAAAGCATTCATCCTCTCAACCTCACCTTGCAACTCAGCTTCCCTTAGAGCCACGGCTTTAGCAGCCTCAAGCTCAGCCACTTGAGCTGCCATAGTCCAAGCAGCTTTCTTCTTAGCCAACTCAGAATTAGCCTCAGCCACTTCAGCCTCTCTTTGATTCTCAAAAACTTTCACTTCAGTCCTCACTTTAATTCCCTGCTTCTCACCTTCTCCAGCCCTCTGCATTGCAATAACCTTCGTCTCTGCATCAATTTTCGCTGCATTCTGGATCGTTTGTCCTTCCCTCAATTTCGAACCAATTTCACCTTTCATCTTAGCTTCTGCCACGTCAACCCTAGCTTGATTCGCTGCTTCCATCTGCGTCTTTTGTCCCAAATATGAGAAATATTCATGACCAGGCACATCCACCAATTGCTTAACATTGGCATTGTAAATCCATAATCCGAATTGGTTCAATTCAAGTTGAACTTTCTCGAATACTTCTTGTTTAAATTCTTTTGTTCCTCTGAAAACCTCTTCCATTGTCATCGAAGCAACGAGGACACGTGTCTCGCCTTCAATGATTCCTTGAACGAGTTCATTAACGTGATTGGAGAGTTTATCATGAGGGGAAATTAGTTTGGCGTATTTGAGGAGGCTTTCGTGATCGTCAACACGAGGACCAATTGTGAAGACGGCAGGGAGAACGAAAGGGAGTTTTTCGGCACTCATGGCTTGAACTTCGAAGGTGTAGTTTACCGGTGAGAGGTCGAAGACGGTGCAGGATTGACCCGGGAAAATCCATGCTTTCTTTTCAAGCTTTACGTCGTCAATTCCGGCACCAGTTATCACAAGGTATTCTGATGCTTTTGCTACCCGGTACATGTTGATAATGGTTTGAATTCGAAAAGCTAGAATAAGAAAATTGAAGCTAAAGAATTGTGATAATCGTTTGCAGACGAAGTGACTGTGTTCTTACTCCTTATAGCCAGAGTTTGTTATAGGATCTTATTTATAGGATCTTATTTGACTTATTCTCAGGGAAAAAACCATCCTATCCGAAAAAAATTAAAAAATGTGACGAAAATCCCTTCCAATTTCATTGATTATATATTTTATCATTAAATCATGAGTTTAATTAGGCCACGTAAATTAAAATCCTATTCATGAATGTAAAAATAACTGTATAAGAGTATACTGATTAAATTCTTATATATTTTTTTTAAGAACAAGAAGAAATCACCTCTAAAAAAAGAACAAAAAGAGAGAAATGTGCTGACAATGGAATAAACAACCAAATTGCAATCAATTTACTACTCTTTCTCTAACAATTAAATCAACAACAAATTGGGAGCAATTTATCCTATCAACAAATTCAATCACTTAAAATAAAACAAATAGTATTGATCTTCACCATATGAGTTCTTTTTGATAGAACCAAGTGACCGGAGGAGATGCGGTCAAACACCGCTGCCAGTCCTGGTTGAACCCTTACTCAATATGTCACCAATATCATTATGATCATTTGCTTCTCACTTCCAGTGTCATCGTCAAATGGGATTTCCGTAATCATTTGTGTTGTATTATAATCAAGATTGAATCGAATGGTTGGTGTGTGTTCGTTTCTTTTTGTTAGCAATACCCTTGTAACATTAAGTTGTTCCCTTTTTTGTTTTATACTTCATCAAAAAAAAGATATTGTTTGTTTTTAATAATGACAAATTTATTTCATTTCAGCATGAATAATGAGAATGATACAAGTTGGACTCAAATCGAAAGTTTGGGAATTGGCAGGTTCATAACTATTGCTCTTGGTTTAGGTAATAACATTAGCTGGTATTCCTATTGTTCTCCTTTGCAATATCACTATTTGAAGATTACCGGTCAATAAAAGGAGTGACAAAGTGCTTAAAAATCTTATCTAAACTATTTGCGAGTGAAATACCATATTTCCAATCCTTTGCAGATAAAAAGGTGACAAGGGTTATGACTGAGTACTGCTATGAACTTTTTTGAATTGTAAAAACATAAATGGTGTTCAAAAATTTAAAATAGAGAACATCTAAATAACAAATCACATAATACTTTTTAATAAAGAGTTTATAATGAGACAATTAATTGTTCTACTTATGTATTTTAAACAAAAAAAATACAAATCTATGACACTAGATGTTCATAATTTTTATTTTTATTTTGGAAAGTGTTATTAACCTAGAACCTGTAGGGAAATGTCTGTCATCATTACAAAGTTGAAGTGAAAGCAGAATCAGAAACAAAAGGAGAAGCATAAGCAAAATAGAAAGCAAGAAGCTAAAGCAGAACAGAAACAAAAACTAAACAAAAGCAACATAAGTATAACAAAAGAAGCAGTGGCAGAAGGAACCTACAACAAAGCACCCCAATTAAGAACAAAGAACGGATCATAAAAAATGAGCAATACTGAGATCTCAGAACCAAGGGAAAAATGAAAAATGCCAGAAAATAGTATATTCTTTGGCATTTCTTTGTCGTAATGAAAATAGGAAAGGAATAGAGGAGTGAGTATAGGAAAGAAAACAAAAAGTTTGCAAAAGAAATAAAATATCAGAAACAACAAAGCAAGTTCACCATAAAATGTTAGAAATCATGACTGAATCGTTTATCCTTCTGTCATTAGGCACATTGAGATCATAAATGATAACAATGCGTCAATGCATCTAATAGAACAGCATTTTCAAGCCTAAAAACAAAGCTCAAAAGGTTCACCACTCTCAATTTTATATTGCTAACCGAACACCAACAATGTCCTTGCGCTGCAGGAGACTAATTGTGAATGACAGTTCGCTCTATATATGCAATTTGTTGTATTGTTAGCATATAACAGATATGACAACATTATATCTTTAAAAGATAAAAGTATATTTTAATGTTTATATAACACAACTCTTCGAAACATTATAATGAAATTGAAACAGTAGCTCTTGTTTTTCATGAAATGAGTATTCATAATTCTAGATAAAGAAATTGAAACGATGAACCCATTGGCTTAAGTGGTTAATGAATTCCTACTAAGACAAATCATTCAGGAGAACCTGAATTCGATTCTTGGTCGGAACAATTTTTCGCTAGGCTTTACATACCACCGACCAAACCCCAGATTACTAGGGGTTCCTTCCCCTAGGAACCGGAGGGTTAACACCAACAACAAAAAAAGAAATCAACAATGTGATGTTAGTCCATCTCAAGAGTTTTGTTGTTATTGTGAAAATTCAATTCATAAAATACCATGGATGTAAAGAAATTTAAATTAAATTAGCATAAAAATAAAACTATGAACTTAAAACTAGAAAAGACTAGTGAATCTCAGACACATGTATCCCACGATAAAAGGTACTACTATGGTAAACCTAACACTTGCATCTCCAAATTAAGAGCTTTTGTCAGGTAAGGATCCCATCCAAGCAGGAGGCAACATGCCTGTTTGCTCATGGACAGTCTTAAACAGAGGTGGCAACATCTTGTAGACACCAGCAACTTCTTTCATACCCATGGCACCTTCAGTTATTCCCCCACTATTATCACCACCATTAGTCCAAATACTAATCTTAGGCTCAAGTCCGCGTACCGCCTCGGCATTAATCTTAGCAATCTCTTGAAACATGCCACCATTTATCATCAAGTAATCCCTTACAGCTGTGTAGTTGTTTCCAAGTGCATTGAGAAGTGTACTTACATATGCTCCTTGAGCATTCCCAAGTGTCACAATCCCCTCTGCTTCTTTTTTCTTTGCGTATAGCTCTGCTTCGGCTTCTTGCTTGCGAGCATAAAATGTGGAATCTGCCAATGCTTTTTGCGCTTCTGCCTCTGCCTTCTTCTCATACAGAATTGCTTCTGCCTCTTTTTGTTTCTTGTATAATTCCCAGTTAGCCTCTTGCACCTACAATACAACACCCAGAATTTCAACCAGCACTCAAAAAATAAACATTGAAAATCATTTGTCCAGTATACAACATACTTGTTATGTTTTACTTTTAATTAACTATTTCATGTTAAAAAAATTGACACAGTTGGTGGTGATAATTTAAAATTCTTCAATATATATGCCATTTACCTACCGTATGTCAAACTTTTTCTAATCGAAACAAAACATAGGACTTGCTAACTCAACAAACTTGAGTAAAAGTACACAAAATAATAGCAAGGGATCCATGATTTAGACTTGGCATGTTCTTAACAAAACTAATTTGGAACAAAACTGTCATGATACTACTTTTATATGAAAATACCAAATGATTTAGTTTTATAATGATACAGAAATTTAGCAAATGATATATGTTCAACATCGCAATCTTCCATGATGAAAGTTTAGTCAGATAATTATACCATCTTTTTATATCAATGTATGCACATATATACAGTTTATTTACAAGGTCTTAGCTCTGAATTTGCGGCCCCAATTAGCACTTTGCTACTTCTTCTTGTATAATGTTTAATTTGTCGATTGGGGGCCTCTGCCTTTTGAGAAACAAACAATCAAAACCCAACTGCGATCTCATTATAGTTTAATAAAAGGCAAAGTAGGGACATTGAATTTTCAATTCCCATCTATGATCTTTGTAAATATGCAGTGCACAGACCTAGGACTATTGTATATTGAACCAATCACCAAGGTTGTAAAATACTGTTAAATTTTTTAAAAAAATTTAGCGGCAACAAATAAACTACACAAAAAAAAAAACAATTATTTAAAAAAGCAAATTGATTACTCCATATAACATAATCAGTTGATCTTTCAAAAAAAAAAATAACATAATCAGTTGAGTAAAGTATACTTAAGATTATAACATGGGTAGATTAGTTCTGAAAAAATTTGTATCATTTATTTAGCCTTTAAAATATGAAAAAATATCCCTGAATTAATCTTCTATCACTCTTTTATTTTATTTTTTTCGACTCAAAGACTCATGTCACTCAGTTGGTTAAATTTGAAAAGGGCCAAGAGTCCAACCTAAACATCTCAATAGATATTAATTAGTCTCATTGTATGCCAAAAAACAAACTGTAATTACAGTGACTTAATTGAAGTATTACTCTTGTTGCTTGGTGCTAGTAAAACAATTTGAATAGTAATTAATAAATTAAAGAATAAGTTATAGTTGCATGGACTAACCTTGGTTTCATACTGAACACTAGCTTTGCTAAGTAAATCAGCTTTGAGCTTCTCAGTAGTTGTCAGAGCATTCATCTTCTCAACCTCGCCTTGTAACTCAGCTTCCCTTAGAGCCACAGCCTTCTTCGCCTCAACTTCAGCCACCTGAGCCGCCTTGGTCCAAGCCGCCTTCTTCTTGGCCAACTCAGAATTAGCTTGAGCCACCTCAGCCTCTCTCTGATTCTCAAAAACTTTCACTTCAGTCCTCACTTTAACTCCCTGCTTCTCACTTTCACCAGCCCTCTGCATCGCAATAACCTTCGTCTCTGCATCAATTTTCGCTGCATTCTGGATCGTTTGTCCTTCCCTCAATTTCGAACCAATCTCACCTTTCATCTTAGCTTCTGACACGTCAACCCTAGCTTGATTCGCTGCTTCCATCTGCGTCTTTTGTCCCAGATATGAGAAATACTCGTGACCAGGCACATCCACCAATTGCTTAACATTCGCATTGTAAATCAATAATCCGAATTGATTCAACTCAAGTTGAACTTTATCGAATACTTCCTGTTTAAACTGTTTTGTTCCTCTGAAAACCTCCTCCATCGTCATGGAAGCAGCAAGTACACGTGTCTCCCCTTCGATGATTCCTTGAACAAGTTCATTAACATGATTGGAGTGTCGATCATGAGGTGAAATAAGTTTGGCGTATTTGAGGAGACTTTCATGGTCGTCAACACGAGGACCAATAGTGAAGACGGCAGGGAGAACGAAAGGGAGTTTTTCGGCACTCATGGCTTGAACTTCGAAGGTATAGTTCACCGGTGAGAGGTCGAAGACCGTGCATGATTGACCGGGGAAAATCCATGCTTTCTTTTCGAGTTTTATGTCGTCGATTCCGGCACCAGTTATGGCAAGATATTCTGATGCTTTTGCTACCCGGTACATGTTGATTTTGGTTTGAATTTAGAAAAACTAGAATAAGAAAATTGAAACATTCAAAAGAAAGAATTGTGAAAATCGATTACGGATGAAGAGACTGTGTTATTCTTTCTTAGGGTTTATGTATTTATATATAGAGAGAGTTTGTTGCTAATAATAGCAAAAACAAAAGTTTGTTACTGGAGAGGAATCGCACCAGAAACTCAATTCTCCTATCATTAAGCAAACCAGGAGAAACAGAATTCTTCTACCATTAAGGAACTGAATTAATTTATCTCAATCTCTTAACCAAAGGAAAATTTGAGAAAATTCAAGGAATACATACAGAAGGCCTACATGGCAAAAGGCATTAAATCTACAATAGGCAGGGTCCAAAAAAAAAAAAAATCAGCGCCGACCTTCTCCCTGTTCACGTGAATATGCATAAATCTGCAGTTGAAGTAACGCAAATGATACACAGCAAGGAACTATTAAGAATCACGATGCAACTGCAACGATAGTTTAAAACCTTTCAAGATACTTTGGTTTAAAGCAAAAAAGAGATAAAAATATTGTCATGATATCATATTGTCATGATCATTTTATGAAGAAGAGCCTGGCATTAATAAATCCAGAAAAGGTCAACCATTAAAAAGGCAGTGTCAAACATGCAATTATGTCATAAGTATGGCATAGACCAAATAAGAAAAAGGAAATGTGAGTAAACTTAATATCACAGAATCTGAGGCAACAAGGTCATACATCAGTATTCCAGCATCTGCCAAGGCAAGAATAGCACATGAAGATCAATGAAAACATACTATGCTTAAAGATTTCAATTTCAATTAAATTCCAACTCTGACTGCTTCAACTAAAGATTTCAAATCAATTTCATATTTGCATAGATATTCTTTTATCTTCTCCATGAGTTGTTTTATTTTTCACTTGTAATTTTTAACAATGATATTCATCTTATTTATTGAATTTCAATTCTTCATTAAACCATTATTACACATGTAAGTAGTAGTCAAAAACAATTTCAACCAACTTTATTACTTCTAACAATTTTTCCAATACCAATGATTTTTATCAATGTATTTCTAGGTCTAAAAAGAATAAATAAAAAATTGATTTTATTTGATACATGTAAGATACTAAATATGGATATCTCTTGAGTCGAAATTTAAACTTTGATTTGTCATTTTGTGAGAGTTTAACCCCTCCACTTAAGTCAACCTCATTAGTAGAGCTGTCAAATATGGACCGGGCTAATGGGTCGGCCCATTATCCCATAATTTTGAGTTGGGCCTAAAAAACTAGCCCAAAAACACGCTCGGGCTTTTTTGGCCCAAGCCCATTTAGCCCATACAAAAATTGGGTCAGGCCGAGCTGGCCCATCGGGCTTCGGGCCGGCCCATTATTGTTATTTGATTTGATTTTTGTTAAAAAAATTGTATATTTTTGAAAAAAAATTATCAACTATTTTAAAATTTATTAATAAAAATGAATGAATTTAGCTTAAAGTTTTAAAATTTTAAAGTTTATAAATTATTAATTTGATTTAATTGAACGAATAATCTAGAGTTTCATTAATATTCAATGTTAATGTAAAAATTATTTACACTTTTATGTCAATCTAATCATATTTTAGCAAAACAAAAAATAGTGAGTGACTAATATATTAAAAATACATAAAAAAAGTGAATAAATTTTAAAAGTAAATAATAAACGGGTCGGGCCAGAAAATATGCGGCCCAATTATAAATGGGTTGAGCCGAGCTGGCCCATTTATGTAGTCGGGCCTCTTAGGCCCGGGCTGGGCCGGGGCAGCCCATTTAACACCTCTACTCATTAGTGCAATAACTTTTTTTAAAATAATTTAATCACTGATATATATTAAAAATGAGATTTAATTTGGACATTATTTACTAATTGTTAGATCTTAAAATAATATTGAATTCTGACACAAATATAAATCATTTTTTACTTTAGTAAACTTTAATCACACATCGGCTATCTTACTCCCTCCGTTTCGGATTAACTGAGCAATTTGCTCATTTCACACATGTTAAGAAAAATGTATAAACGAATGAGAGGGAAAAATGGTTTTAAGTGCTCTTGTTAAGTATTGATGCATTCTCCACTATCATAAATGCAAAGTGGAATATATTGAATTGGAAGTGATGAAAGAAGTATTAATTAGAGTTATAAAGGGGAAAAAATAATTAATATTGTATTGAAAAGTGAAATGACTCGGTTATTTTGGGACACTTTTTATTTTGTAAATGGCTCAGTTATTATGGGACGGAGAAAGTAATATTTTTATCAACTAACATCAAATTAAATTGATAGAAATATGATACTGAGATGTGTCACCGTTGATGAGGTTGACTGCGAGGAGAGGATCAGAATAGCAAGCCAATTCTTCAACGCCTAAGCTTATAGCCAAATTGAGACCCTGATAAATTGCTTTCAGTTCTGCAAACAAAATGTCTTTGGAGTTATTGATAAACCCTGAAAAACTTGACAGATAAGTGCCTGAATGGTTGCGAAGAATTCCACCAAAACCTGTGCGAATTGGATCTCCGATACAACTGCCATCAACGTTCAAAATTATATGTACATGACTGTTGTTATTCCACCGAACTAACCTTGGAGGCGGATTAGCGCTACTGACAGATTGCAAGCAGGAGCTTATATCATCCACAGAAGTAATAATATTCATGTTGAGACCGGTTACTGGCCAGGTTTCATTGCCAAGACACATAAGGTTGTGGTGCCTCGAAGTCCACCACAAGCCAGCAAGAAAAATAGTAGAGCGCGGGCAACTAGCTCCTTCTTTTATCCAGTCACGCGGCGACGAAGAAGAGAAAAAAGCCTGCTTTACAAAACCGTATTTTTGCCAAATAATTCTCAAAAAACTACAATCACGGACGCAATGAAGGAAAGATTCCTCATGATCACCGCATCTGGAGCAAATAGATGAAGTAGCCATGTTCCTGTGGTTGAGCAAAGCTAGGGTGGGAACGACGTTGTGACAAGCGAGCCAGACAAGAAACTTATATTTTTTCGGAAATTTTAACCTCCAAATCCAAGACCAAGAACCGTTGTCGCTATTCTCATCCAGAATATTAAAGATGTTTTGGGATCTAGAAATTTCTCTCTTCAGCACTCGCTTAGGAAAGGTAATCAGTGTGTAGACTTCATGGCTAAACTAGGAGCTTCGACTGATGTTTAGTTGACCATCCATTCTTCCCCTCCAGAGGATCTTTTTCCCTTGCTTAGGACTGATGAATTAGGAACCCTTTTTATTCGGCGCTAGCCTTTTCTTTTTCTCTTTTCCTGTTTTTTCTTTTCCTTTAATTAGCTTTGTAACAACAAAAAAATTGATAGAAATATAAAAGAAAAGAGAAATTAAGATACGAATAACCAATAAAATATTTCGGTTTAAATATATTTTTGCTTCCTATAAATATGTCAATTTTTTGTTTTAGTCCTTCTAAAAAATATCTTCAACTTTTAGTCCTCAAAAAGTTTTTTATCTTCACTTTTAGTCCTTTGTTTAAAATAAACTCATATGTAGAGTTCATATTTTTGAACAAAATTTTGCAGAAAAATTTATATTATTATAAGGATCTTATCCAAAAAAAATTATAATTTTTTAACAAAACATGAATTAAATATCCGTAAAAAAAAAAGAATTAAATATGAAATTTTATATTTTTGGTGGTAAAAAATTCATATTTAATTTATATTTTGTTAAAAAAAAAATTTGGAGTGGTTTTTACAATATTCTACACAATTATGCATAATTTAACTAAAAAAAAAATACAAAAATTGACTTAAAAATAGGGACTAAAAGTAGTGGTTGAAAATTTTATAGGGACTAAAAGTTGAAAAAAAAATTTAGAGACACTAAAATAAAAAGTTGGTATATTTACATGAATCAAAAATATATTTAACCCAAATATTTAACATTGGGATCAAATTTGCAACATAAATTACTACTCTTCATTGAACTGTCATATGAGCTTGGTGTAAACATGTTTACAAAATTTGACTTACGAAAATATATTCAAAGTTAAAAAGATTTGAGACCTAATACGAGGCCTAAAGATTTTGGAGGACTAAAATTCTTGCTTTAGTGGCAGCGTCATTGGACCGGCCTTGTTTTTAATAAAGATTTCTATAATAAAAGATGAAGTGAATATATTTTTTATCCTTGATGTCGGGTCAGTCCTCGGATCTGCGTTACTCGTTGGACATATTCTTAAGACACTTTGACTACTTATAAGTTGTGTTAACAAATGTTCTTAAGATACTTGTTAAAGAAGTCAAAAGTATTCCTTCCATCTCAAAATAGATATCTTTTTTGAGTTTTACACGATCGTTAAGAAAATGATTATTAGTATTGATTTCAATGGTCAAATGTATTTCATTTACTAAAGTACTCTTATTAATTCTAGTTAGTGGAGTAGTTAGATGATTGAAATGCAATAAATAAGAGTATGTTAGATGAAAAGAATAATAAATGTTTTTAAAAAAAATAAGAAATTTGTGTGATAAGTGTGTACCTATTTGTCTTATATGTATAAATGTATTTAATGTTGATTTTTCATATTACAAAACAATTTGTAGTATTAATAAGGGTATAGTTGGAAGAAAAAAATGAATTCGTTTATAAATATCTAGATAGTCTTATATTTAGAGAAAAACTTTTTTTTGTATGTCTTATAATTAAGTGTATAGAGTGTAAAATAGAAAAATAATTTGAGATTTGTGGGTTAACATATTTTTGTAAATGGTCTTATGATTAAAGACAAATTTTACTATGAAAGTAAATTTTATCTCAAAAATACATAAAAAATTTACACACGATATTTTTTTCGTGAATTAGTTAAACAATGATTTGTTAGCATATTTTTATTGTAAATCAAACAAATGAGGGAAATGTTAACTTGTGCCCTTAAAGTATAAGTTAATGGTTCAAATATAGAAACAATTTTTGGAATGTGTGCATTGCATTTAATATTTAACTTTTTAATCAATTAAAAACACAAAATTTTACAAAATATTTCTTCTTTTGGTTCCTTAACATGTGCTCTAAAGGCGGGCACAACCGCACAAGTTCACACTATCCAACAAACTAAAAGGATTTGATTGGTTTGGGGCAAACATACATTTTTCACACACGGCTATAGGCTGCTCTCCTTCTGTCAATATTGGAGCATAAAA
>Ga0315915_1008924_pt1 | contig 11572 bp, 10 predicted proteins | sample MpolbnodulesMG_FD_207738 | JGI IMG/M metagenome (GOLD analysis project Ga0315915, IMG submission 207738) | Medicago polymorpha root nodule microbial communities from Los Angeles, California, United States - branched nodules | ecosystem: Host-associated > Plants > Roots > Nodule | place: USA... | reverse complement strand
CGAGAATTAGGAGGGGTGGGGGAGGGGATATATTTTAATTAAAAACGTGTTTGGTTCGGGGGGGGGATTTTAAAATTATTTTACCGTTTTACCCTTAAACTTAATCAAATAAAAGAAACTACTTGTTTTTACGACTTCGGAGATCGGTGAAAGACAATCACACATTTAAGCTGCTTATTTTATCTCAAGCTGACTCATATATTTTGCACCACAAGACATGAATAGGTGAATTAACAATGGAAAAAAAAAGGAACAACAAGTAATAATAAGCTGAATTAAAATAAGATAATAATAATAATAATAAGGCCGTTGACAACAAAAAAGTAGTAGTAGGAGTGATTTGTACATGTAACAAATAAGAGTGATAGATAATATAATAACAAAAGTTGTTACAAGGAAAATATAACAAAATAATAATAAAAATTGTTACAAGAATAAGATAACCTAATAATAATAAGATTGTTACGAAAATAATATAATCTAATAATAATAAAAGTTGTTACAAAGTTAATATTGAGATTTGAAATTAATTTAAGGATAATTATGGCAATGCAATAAAATTTTAAAGAGATTTGCTCCCCTCCCCTTCTAAAAATTGAACCAAACACTTCAAATTAAAAATCTCCCCTCCAAAATTCTCGAACCAAACAGACCCTAAAAAATTGCCGGGGACAAGACAATTATGATAACTTTTTAGTTGAGAACCGTAGAAAGAATACATTTATATTATATGTTTTATTCTAGAAAAATAAATCGTGTACGTTCTTTATAAAAAGAAATTGAAATCTTTATAAGTTACAAGTATATGGAGATCGCATAAAATGATGTCATTAATTAATTAAAATTAGAAGTAAATGTCAATAATAAATAATACATCCGTCCTTATATATAAGACTATTTTGCCAAAATCATAGGATTTAAGAAAGTTAATATTTGTATTAAAGTTGTTTGTAATCACTATTGTTTTAAGAGAGAGAGAGTTAGTCTATGTATCATAGCTCCAAAAAAAAAAAGATATTCCCTAAGGGTGTTTATGTATCATAGCTCCAAAAAAAAAGAAAAAGATATTCCCTCTAGTGGGATAAAACATGACAAAAAAAAGTACACAACAATAAAAATAACAAGGAAAAGAAACTTTGATAAAGTTCAACTTCAATCAAATGTAACTTTAGTACATTCTAATCTATTACGATTTAAATAATCTAAAATGTACACCATAATAGAATCCATCCAAATAAGTTTGTTTTATTGATAGTCAATAAAAGATATGAGAAATGTAAAACTAAGTATTTTTCTTTAAATTCATACAATTCAACCATCTATTTCTTAGATGTTAAAGAACAATAATAATTTTTTTAAGGCATAATAACTAGTTGAGAGACAACCTCTAACCAAAGGAGTATTCAACAGCCCATGGAGTTCAATTTAAAAAGTAGCAGTGATATGCAGATTGATAGCAAACCCACCTAAAAAATTAGCATTTTTATCCATGAAAATACCTCTACAAGCAGCAAGATTTAGATAACCCTTAATGGTACCATCTATATTACAATTGATCCCGTTAAGGGTAGGGATTGCCACACCTCATTAACGCAAGGAGCATTGTGCATGAACCTAAATAAAGAAAACTTTTAAAATTTCAAATTCCTAGATGTTAGAATAAGAGTGCACCTTTGTATGATTCCCAACTAAGAAATTGTAAGAAACACGTTAAGTTAACAATAGACCGTCAATTAATATTGACACCATCAAATGATTTTGAACATATTGATAATGGCTACGATGCCAACCACTTTACATTAGGACGATCGATTTCTTTTACAGATATCAATCACAATATGCAAGTTACTGCTGTCCACCTAGATATTATAAATGGAAGTAATCCAATACCAAAGTTGATTTGTAAAGTCACATTCAATAAACAAATGCTTGCCAGTTTCTTCATGCTTGTGACACAAGCTACACATGAAGACTAAGTTTCTTACAACAAGAGATCTGGAAGGAGGAATATATGGATTCTAAATATTTTTGGCCCAAGACTGCTCATTCAATGGAGGCTTTTGAAGCATGTAAGAATCTGTAAAGCACATCTCCCCCTTAGTGGATTTCTTCTAAATAAACTTGTCCTTGACAAAGAATTTGAAAATTTGTACGTTTTCCAAAACAGTAGTGCTATTTCAAGCGAAAAACATATAGCGAGCAATTTCACGAAGTTGTTGCACGCTTAGATCTACTTTGGCAGACAACATGGGTTGTTGGATAAAAAATAGGAGGGTCCACTAAAGATGCAGTTACACAATACAACTCAGTCGTGATGCATTCAGGAGAATAAGAAGCATTTCCCTTTGCGAAATAGACAAGAATATAGATAGACACCTTTTTTCCATACCAACATACCCTATGTGGGAGGGTATTTTGGTAATATGTAACAAATGATATGTAGTTATTTTGTACCCACATTGCCACATGTTGCATTTATGTGTGGACGTTTAAGAGGTGTATATCACATATGTGTCTATGTATAAGCACAGTGGCGTTGCCAGGACCCTAGATCAGGGGGTTCAAGTAACAAATCTAAAGATAATTTTTTGTTTCAACGTTGAATCTTAAAACAAAATATAATTTTTGAAATCAAAACACGTCTTTTTTGTTGAAAAAAATCATAATTTTTATGGCAAAATATTATTTATATTATATAAATAATATGTATTCAAAAAATAAATTGTAATCAAAATTACAAACATATTCTACAATTATTCATTACGCGATTTCATCTTATGAAATCGTTGAATAATCAATTTTTTATCCATGTTATGGAACACATCTCTCAATAACAGCGGAGCAATATTTTTAAGTGAAGAAGAGTGTTGCTTCTAGAAAGTGACTAATGAAGGTAATTAATCTTCACTAATCTCTATAAACACTAAATTCAAAAGTAAAATATTTGAATAAAAAACATGGAAGATTGCTTTTCTGACTTTTAATACTTGCTAAAAACACAAGTAAAAGATTAAAATACCCCAACAATAGTTAACTAGCGCTGGATTTTTTGGTCATTTACTTGTGTTAATGTATGAATGTCAAAAAAGCAACTCTCAAAAACATGATTCTATATGATAAATACATTACGGGCCTAACGGCCCAATCATCAATTGGGCCCAAAAGTACCCGACCCAACTCCATCAGAACCGAAACCTAACCTAAAATTGATGAAACCCTAATTTACACCTATAAATAATTGCCAAATTCCTCATATTTGCTATAGGAAACGAATCAGCTGTCGGCTATCTCCTTCGTTTCTCTATTCATTTTTCTTTTTATTTTGTGTATTCAAATTGTGATATCGTTAATTTTTTACATGAACAATTTACGAGTTATTTTTTGTTTCGTACTTTTATTCTGAGCTATGATGTAAAAAACTGTGCTGGAGCTAGTCAATGATGGCGCAATCCTCTAAGAAGTTCTGAGCTCTAATTTTTTTTTTCTTCAGTTTTTTAACTAATAAATTAATTAAGAGGGAATAAGAGAATCGAAGTGACGATAAAATTCATTTGTCTGTCAATCCTCTGATTCTTATTGATGTAATTTATGAATCCCGACAGGTTCTGATCGTTTTCTTAATTCCCTCTTTAATTTTTTTGTTGTTTAGGTTTATTTCTAGTTGAATGATTGGAGATTTTTCTTTTTTAAGTCGACAATAAGCTGCTCGTCAAACAATGACAACCAATTTCTTTTATGAAAAATCTGTTCTCTTGATATCAATATTATGAATGGGTATATGATGAATCTAAGTTTATGTAAATGGGTAATTTGCATCTGAATTTCATTGATGTTATTATCACCTTGGAGAACTGATGCCCAAAATTTATATCGAAACTTGTTTTTGTTATCAAACTTGAGTTTGTCTGTGTTTTGTTTTCTGTTTGTCATATAATTCATTCTCCAAATTGAGTTAAACTATCATTATCTGAGTTTGCTTTACTCTCTTGTATTAAATTTTGGTGCATTGAGAGGGAAAAGAAATGCGAGGTGATGATAAAATTCATTTGTCTGTCAATCCTCTGATATTCTTTGATGTTATTCATGAATCCCGACAGGTTCTGATCGCTTTCTTAATCCCCTCAAACTTACATTGTTTTTTGTTGTTAATTGGTTCCTTTTGAGTTACTTGGTTTTTTATATATTATGTTCTCTTTTTGAGTCTATTTGAATGGGCATATGATGAATCTAAATTTGTGTAAATGGGTAATTTGCATCTGAATATTATTGATGTTAAAATCACCTTGGAGAACTGATGCCCAATATATCATTAAGCTCTTCTATAGCAAACCTTTGCATCCTTTTTTAATTTGCTTTGATATAGTAGTATGCTGTCTTGGTGTTCTTTCATTGAATTTATAATTTGATCCTTTACTAATCCCCTTGCTACTTGTTGATCATGCCCGTTACAAAAATCGGATTGAGATTGAGGACAGACATTGTTGAAGGATATGTGCAAATGATGACAAACTTGACAGGGACATCAGATCTCCTAATTAGAGAAAATGCTGATTTGTCTGTGGGAATCTCTCTGATGCACATTTTATCACAAATTTCTTTTTATTGACAAAAACTAATACTGTAGAAGGATATGAATTTGAGACATACTAAAAATATTAAAAATGGAAATGATAAATTCAAGGATAATATGAAATGAAACCTAGAGTGTGAACCTGTAAATGAAAAGCATAAAGAACAAAATCGTTGATTATGTAATATGAATCTTGGAGTTCCCTATATATGATCCAAAATATATTAATATGCAAAACCTAATTGAATTTGAGGAAGAGTTGAAGCAAGGGAGTTCTATGTAGATATTCAAATTAAGTTTATTGGCAAAATGGAGATGGAGGTTGATTCCACGGAAACACTCACACTGGAAAGATGTTATAGTTGGCAAGTATGGCAACCAAATTTGTGGGTTTGGATGGTAATGTGGTATCTTGGCCGTCATATGCTTCTAGGTGGTGGCAAGATGTTTCCTCTTTGGAGGTGTTGGTGGGTCAAAATTGGTTTAACAGAGAGGTTACAAGAATTATGAATACTAGTTTTTGGAATGATTTTTGGGTGGGGAATACTTCTCTCCGTATGTTGTTTCCTGGTTATATACTCTATCACAAAGTAAGATGATATTTTAACATCTCTTATGGATGTAGGCTAAGGGAGGGAGTGGTTTTGGAATGCGGAGGAGATCGGTATTTTTTTTCCTCCACAAAATTAGCATATAATTTTGTTGTTTGAGTTTTGGCTTTGAGTGTGCTTTTGAGTAATTTAGAAGAGGTGGTGTTTGGATCTATTTGAAAAAGTCCGTCTTCGTTAAAGGTTGAGGCGTTCTCTTAACTTCTCCTTGACCGTTTACCAACCAAATCAAATTTGGCAAGGAGAAATGTTTTGTTGCCGGATGATAACTTGAATTGTGTTCTATGTGGCGATGCTGAGGAAACATCCTCTTATCTCTTCTTGCATTGTGGCATGGTGTTCAAAGTGTGGGAGAAGGTGTTTCAGTGGCTAAATGCTTTTATTTTTCCTTATAACTTGGTCGTACATTTTGAATGTTGAAGTGTGGAATTTCGAAACAATAAGGTGTAAGGGCTATTGGTTAATTTGGTGTGCAACCTTATGGGTGATATGAAAAACTAGGAGCGGTAGAATCTTTAAGAATTGTGCAAAGGAGATTGATGACATGACGAGGTGAAGGTCTTGTCTTGGCAATGGAGTCTAAATAGATTGAAGATTCCATCGTGCCTATTCTATGAATGGTGGTGGAACTTTTTGGATTGTTTATTGAGATAGTTTAGCTTTTTCAGGTTGGAAGGTTTTAGGTGTTTCTTGGGGGATTTCGGGTTAGGTGACCGCATATTTACGGTGCCTTTGTATTCTCACCTAATTTTGCTTAGCCGCTCTTGTGCGGCGAGGCTTTGAGTAAATTTGTTGTTTCAAAAAAAAAAACTCTAGTTCTAGTGAGGAAATCGAGATCCATGTAGTGTTTGAACATATGATTTCCTGACCACAATGGTTACAATCTGCAGCAAAAAAAAAAGCTTATTGACATTAAAATTGTTGGGTATGATAAACGTTTGTCTTATTAACACACACCTTTTCTTCAATGACACTGATCTTGTTGCGACAATGCTCAACAACACCACAAAGTTACAACCCACTCTACATGTTCCTCGCCGAAGATTTGAAACAATCTAAGATTGGACACGTTATCCCTAAACGTAGCCTTGTATTGCACGATATTAATAAAACCCTGATTCTTGACTGTAAATAATTGCCACATTCAGTTGTTAGTAACTTAACCATTTTTCAAAATGAGGTATAATGAAATAAACAATGTTGGAACGAGTCATATTTTGCTTGTCAATGATTGCACAATCCTCTAAGAAGTTCCGAGCTCTAAAATTATGATTTTTTGATTGATATCAAATTTTTTATCTGAATTTCATTGATATCAAATGCATAAATTGGTTTTTGTTCTCTATTAGTTGAAAAATTTGATCAACTTTCAACTTTGTGTTATTTAGTTAGTTGAATGATTAATAATCATGCGGGAAAAGTGAAGCAACATTTGTGGAAGTATTACTCGCCCTGCCTCAAATACGGTCTTCGAGTCTTTAGATCAACATATAAAATTGTGGATTCAATATACTGCATCAATCAATTCTAGCAGTTGAAGTAAGATTGGTTTGTATTTGAAATCGCATGTCCGAACCAAAATATGAGATACAATCTTAATCTAATGACTGCAAGATGTTTTGATCATATACAACTCATGAGCAAGCTGCCATATATGTGCACAACAAAGACCCTTCCACAACTGGTAGTGATTCAATGTGATTGAGCAACATAACTCTTGTACTAAAATTATAAGGCAAATGTTAACTTGTGCCCTTGAGGGCACATGTTAAGGAACTTATTATAGAAATATATGTATTAAAAGTCGTGCATTCAACTTCTTAAAAGTTTAAATACTATGTTTTTCAATGCAAAGTTGCTCCTTTTGGATTCCTTAACATGTGCCCTTAGGGCACAAGTTAACATGACCTAAATTATAATTGATCATAAAATGTCTACCGGATTAAATATGCAGATGATAAGTATACCAGATGACTTAACAGTTATAATATGTGATGTGAAAAATCTTAAATAACACATGAACAAACCTATTTTGTTCAATTCTCTCTTGGTTTCATCCATTTTAGTGGAATCAATATGTTAATATGCACAAAACATAAAAACAAAAAAAACTCATGGCTTGTTAAAACTTATGTACCAAATACTACATCATATCTTCCAAGACAAGAAATATACATCATGATAAATGATATCAAATTTAGTTAAGAAAAAAAACTGCATTATGCCATTACCTTATTTCCCATGTAGCCCATAAGACCAATTCCAACCGGAGAAACTATCAAATGATGAACATGCCTTCTCAGCTTCCTTTGCACCCAAACAGACACATATATTCCTACCATCTGCTTACTCACAATCCGAACATACTTAGGCTGTGATTTCACACTTCCTATTCCATTAATATCTTTGTCAATTGGTAATTCGGAAAAATATATTTTCCTCATCAACAAGGGAATCAAATACTTTAGGCACCATTTCCTTTTGCTTTTTTCATTTCATAAAATACAATGAAACACTATCTATCAAGTTAAATCCTATTCTAGCCGAGCTGCATAGTACTCTGCAAAATTTCAGAAATGAATCAACATGATGGATTGCATATGATAGAAGTTCAGGCCAATTATGCTTTTTTCTTCCTTCTTTTTTATTTCATCATCATTGTCTAAAGTTTGTATACATTTCTCATCTACCATATCAAGTGGATTAGTTTGTAAATCAAAACAAGAATTTGTTCGAGCGAATGAGGGGCACGGGGCACTGTAGGTTTTGTGTTTAGTTTCCAGTGCAGGTCCTCCTCGAAACTGTTGAGCAAAATATAAGAATTAATCAACTTTGTTATTAGCACTAAAATTTAACTCACTATAGAAAAAATTTGAACTTGAATTGTAGGGCTTTACCCCGTGAAGAGCCCTTTCAAAAATTCTCGAAGGCCAAGGATAAACCAAGACCTAAGAGGGGGTTGGAAATAGTTTCCAACCAGCAATAGACGCGCCTCGGTTAAAATCTCATTAGCTGCGTCATTGCCCCAAGCGCAAAGATAATTTCATATGTACTAAGCTCAGCTATTTATAATATTATGAAATACATGTTCTTATGATCTTGGAGTGTGTTCCTCTCAAGATCTCAGATTTGATTTTTCCTGATGTCAATTTTGGTGGACAAATCCATACAAAACTTTACCCAGACTTTAAATGGAGCCCCGCAAGTGGGCGGTGGGATTGGTCAGATTAGTAGGTTCTTGAATCAGATATCGAGTTTTAAAAAAAAGTAAAATCTTTAACCAAGAAAACTTCAATATGATATTTGAAATTGTAAAGTTGTACCAACATAAGTCAATAGCATATAACAACAAAATATCTACAATTATGGCAAAGGTTAGAAATATGATGAATTTAAAGTATCAAGAATAACCAAGCATCCAGATTTGTAACGTTGACGACACGAAAGTCATTGATTGAATCTGCCTTAAATAGAAGCTAAATGTTAATATGTCGATATGAACCAAGACGACGAACAAACCAAATGTCACATTAAGATGCCGAAATCATAAAAATAAAAAACTAAGTGTATGTGAAAATAACTTATTTAAACAAAATGAAGGAAAAATATGATTTAGAGGGGTGATTTCATACCAACAATTAGCTCTAAACCACTTATCTTAAGTGGATGAAGAAGAAAGAGAGAGGTTAATGGAGACTACCAATTCATATTTAGTGTAAATAACCAGAAGATTATGTAGATCGAGCAATATCAATATCTTTGGAACTACATAAACGAATTAATGGTGGCATTAGAGGATGAAGTGAATTTATTTATTTTTAGTTTAAACACATTTTTGTCCCTTATTTAAAAAACAATGAAGTTTTACCTCCTATATTTTAAAACCCGTTTATGATCCTGCTATACTCTCGTCTATTTTTTGATGATGTGTCTCATCATTTATGACACGATGACACTCATTAAACATATTTTTGTGACATGAATATTAGTCAACATGATTCCTTAAATGTTGTCATGTCATAAATGAATATAACACATCATAAAAATGACTCAAAAATGATACCGAGATCAAAATTGAGAAGAATAAAAAAAAAAAAAAATCAAATAAGAGGACAAGATATCAAAATTTCAATTTTTTTTTAAATAGAGGATAAAAAATTCATCTAAGCCTTTTATTATTATTTTTGGTGTGGGACTAAAGTTCAATGTACACACCATTGATAAACTTCATGCAAAGCCCGTGGAGTTGGGATTCTGCCATTACTATCCTTCCTTCCTTCTCCCTCAAACGCTGGTGTCAGTCAGGTGTGGTGGTCCTTCCTCAGTTCCTCGTCTTATACACATTGATCCATTGCAACCAGACCCCAAAACTTGGAATATTCAATACCAATTAGTACAACCACAAAAAGAATATCACACTCCACCACCTTTCTTATTTAGTCAAAAAATCAAATTCCCTTTATTCTTTAACACAACAAAATTAGAAACATACATAACTCTTCACTTTATTTTCAGAAGAAATGAAGTACTCGATTGCGGTGGAGTACACCGGACCTCCCCATGCAGCACCGGTAACAGAGCTTCCTTCCTCAGACACTCCGTCATTACCGTCTCCAGCGATCACATTTGACGTCGGAGAAACTGTTATTATCAATGTCGACATGTTAGTGTTACTATCAATGTCGTGTCTGGTTTGCGTGTATGTGTCGGTGCTTCATAGCTTCTATAATAAGCGCTTATGCTTTTAGCACTTAATTAAGTTGTTTACCCATATTTATTTGTCTGCTGTTTGAAATTGAGTTTTACTTGGGGTGCTGTGTTTTTTTAGGAAGGACAGAAGCCTTGTAGTATTATTACTCCTCATCTGAATGTTGGAGGACCCATCAAACAGGATGCTAGCAATGGAGACACTCAGGTTTTCATCAATGGTCGAGAAATAACAAAAGTAGAGCTTCGGATGTTGCAGGTTGAAAATCAAGTTTATGCAAATATTACTAGAAAATTAAAGGCCCTGTCTTAATCATTTATGTTCTTGTGTTGTTTAACAAATAATGTTATTGAAAGGATCCTGTTTTGGTTGAACAGTTGGCGGGAGTTCAGTGTGCTTGTAACCCACATTTTTGGGTCAATGAAGATGGTTCATACCAAGAAGAGGGACAGAAAAATACCAGAGGATATATAATGGGGAAAGGTAACATTTTTTTGGAAATTTGCCGCATTGTTTTACTATTTCCAATTTTGCAATCTTACGCACTTGTTTTCCTTGTTAGGCTGGAACAAAGCTTGTATGTGCCTTCCTTTCCCTGCCAGTTCCTTCTAGATATTCAACTTCATGTGGATTTCTATCCTCCAATGAGGTTACCAGAACGGTTCCTGATTACGTCGAGCATGGAATCGTTCACAAACTCCTCTTGGTTGGTTATAGTGGTTCTGGGACAAGCACTATTTTTAAGCAGGTGATTTTTTATTTGGATTTGCTATTTCTGTCTGCTTATTGTTTTATGCTTGGAACTTTCTTTTAGTTGGGAAAATTGCATTGGAGAATATGTTCAAAAGCTTGTGTTCATCAAAATTTTCATTCTTAAGTCACTTAAACAAGCTAACATGGGAAAAGCTTCTGGGAGTAGTCAGTCATAAGGAGTATGATATAGTCGGTCATAATATTTTGTGGATACACAATCATGTGTATTGTCAATCTTGGATTGGAAGCAAAGTCATGTTATCCTTGTTTAGCTAACATCATAGCTGGACACGCAGGCACTTGAAGAAGCATTGTCGATTTCAAACTATTGAGTGTTTTTAAGATATTTAAGACTTATCAATGTGCTGCTACATATGATGCATGAATTGGCTTCTAAAATCTGAAACTTTTCAAATAAACTTTTAACCTCCAACCCTTTCCCCTGGAAAAAATTGAGTATTGCAGTCAATGACTAACTATGCTGTACTCTTCTATGTCAACATGTTTGTTGTTACTAAAAGCTAAAGAAATCAACAAAAGCATTGCTAACCTATTAATCGAATTGTAAATGCTTTTGTCAGGCCAAGATTCTTTACAAAAGCATTCCCTTCTCCGAAGATGAACGTGGAAATATAAAGTTGACCATTCAGACCAATGTCTATGCATATCTTGGCATACTCCTTGAGGGCCGTGAGCGCTTTGAAGAAGAAAGTTTCCGGAATTTAAAGAAAAGTAAATCTTTACTTAATACTACAGTTTATATTTAATGTTTTCCCTTCTTTCCACTCCCACTAAAGTGCTAATTTTTTATTGAGTTCTGACTGATTAGAATATATTTGACAATTATGTCCACATAGCAGAAAGGTTTATTTTTCTGCAGACTTTAAATATCTTGATATGCATTCTACCAAAAGAAGAAAAAAATGTTGATTG
>Ga0315915_1008923_pt1 | contig 11572 bp, 9 predicted proteins | sample MpolbnodulesMG_FD_207738 | JGI IMG/M metagenome (GOLD analysis project Ga0315915, IMG submission 207738) | Medicago polymorpha root nodule microbial communities from Los Angeles, California, United States - branched nodules | ecosystem: Host-associated > Plants > Roots > Nodule | place: USA... | reverse complement strand
CATGCCAACATAAAACCAGACAAAAAAATGACCAAGTTACCCTCAATGATTTTACCAATACTAAAAATGACATTTAAAAAAAAAAAAAACTATACCAATTAAACCAAGGATATATTTGTTACAAACATATGCATCAAATAAAATTAACATTTTGAAACTTTTTTAAAATTCTAATGATCCAAAATGAAATTTTCTTGCGTATCTATGCTCATGCGAACTCAAAACAACTTTAACAAAAGCACATTAGGCAAAGGAGCAAGAAAATCACGCCTCACCCACAAGGGGTTTACAGTCTTATGGTCGTGACATAAAAGAGAAAAGGGGGAGAGCAATATTTCTTTTTATTTCTTGATTTAGAAGTGGGTGTTAAGGATTTGCAATGCTTGTCGATTCAATAGAGAAATGAGTCAACTCGATTGAAAATTGAGTGAAATATGGGTGTGGTGGTGATGCCGCGGGAGGAAGAGAAATAGATGAAAAGAAATTTGTGATTTTGAGACCGAAGACTTCTATTTAGTCTTAGAAAAGAATACTTGATGCTTAAAAAGGCTTGGATAATACTAGAAGCATGACGATGCTTAGAGAATACATGTAGCCTGGAGAGACCGTAAGAATATATATTGGTTTCTGTATGATAATGTTGAAAAATTTCTTTGCAGTAGTAAAAATCTTAAGGGATTATTAGATATAGCAATCAATTGGTTTTTTAATCAGTAAAAAAAATATCTTTGTTTAATTATGGTACTTACATTTCAAATGAATTTGAAAGTGCTTAAGAAATGTTTTTATGATAGAATAAAAAAAAAAGTTTTTAATGTTAAAACACAATTCAAACTCCTCATTTCCTTTTTTTTATGAACATTCATTCTTCTTATTGGGTTAAATCCTAACGGTTGGTGTTCTCGTTGAGAGTTAGATCGCGAAAAGGATTACCAATAAAATGTATTAAGCTACTTCGTGTAATACTGATAGGTTAACGAAAACTCCAATTGAAAAGCTGCCACGAACATCTTTTTTTTAAAGGGATGACAATGTTAGGAGTCTCAAATTTACTAGATAAATATGTCCGATGTGATACCTAAATCATGAGTCTCTCTCACTTTATAAACTAATTTTCTGAATTTGACATTCCTTGTTGGCTTAAGTCCTAAGATGTTAATTTTGATATTTAGCAACCTTTCTAACATTTTGTCTACTATGCTTTTTTGGCCTGGACAACGTTATTTTTCTTCTATTATATTTGGTTATTGTTTATCGTAGAATTCAAGCACAGGTTGTGCATGTGTAATATTGTCCATTTCTTGGTGGTAGAGATATAGTATTTATGGTTATGTTGACAGGAGCTTTATGTATTGAGGATCTCTCTTGGCAAGTTATTTATTTTGTAGCTGTTGGTCCCCCTCATATGGTTTATCCACTCTGACAGTGTTCTGTGCATTAGTCATTTAGTTGCACTACATTTGTTTGTACTTAATTGTGTATGTGTATGTGTAGTGTGTTTCTCATGAATTAATTAAGAGGATTAGTGGGGTTGAGTGTGTGCAGAAGCATGCAAATATTTGTGAAAATGATAGTTCCGGTTGTAGAGCCTGCATATTTATGTTTAATATAACTTTTATGATTCATTTGGGAATGGAAAAAATGGCATATAACAATTATATCTAAAATTTTTAAAATAAAATACAATTTGATATGCAATAGACACATATTTAAAAATCATTTGAAACTCTATAAATGATTATTGTATTCACCATCTTTACAATTGAGATGATGATTCATTCAATGTGGAGTCATGAGGCGAAACCAAAAATAAAATGTTTTGTATGGGCCGCCAAAGTAATCTACAACAGTATATACATAAAATTTATGTTTTCATAGGCATTAAGCAGATGGTTGACCATCAACAAATTACATAATATACAACAAATTACATAATATACCTTAAAAATTCAAAATGATCATCTATGCATTTGGGATGACTTCATAGTGTGATAGTAACACGTATCGAGACAGAGAAGAGGGCGGACCACAAAGTAATTTTATTTAAAAATCGAGAATATTTAAGTAATTTCCCATTTAAAAAATTAATTTTTTTTTGGGCTAGGTGGGCCTTGGCGCACCCATGCCCTAATGTAGCTCTGCACCTGGAGTCATCTTATAACAATCTCGATTTTCTCTTGCTTTTTGGTTTATGAACAATGAACAACGATCAAGTGATCACTCTCTCAATTGCAAGGTTGACATGAACGACCCTAATTATAGATGGTGGTGACGTCCATCGTAGTAAAAGTTTTAAGCGATTTTCAAATATCGTTTAAATATAGATCACATCAAACACTTCCTTGCGCTATCAATAATTGCAAATAAGTTTATACCAAAAAAACTAAATAATCGCAAATAAGTTTTTATTTGCTTTCATTATCCTCACTTTAATTCCCACCGTTTTTGTACAGAAAACAAACAAAGGAGTTTACTATATGCGGCATCGTTGTTTTTTCTCCTTATCCGTCTCTTTGCGTCTTGCGAGAGTTTCAATTTTCAATAATATTTGTCGATTAAAAAAAAAAGGTTTTTTTCAAGTGTAGAAAGTGGCTATATGAATCATCTACAATTTAATTTAAATTTTTAAATGCAATACAAATTATGTTATGTTTTAAATCAACCACTTCTTATAAGTGTGTTGACTTTACAAAATAAAGCATATATTAAGAAAAACAATGTGTCACACCTTTGTTTGCATGCAGTTAAATCTGAACAATGACAATGTACAGTGTATATTATAGTCATGAATTACTATAGCTTGTTATGAATACATATAGCTGGCTAATACTAATCATAAGCTCTGTGCTTTAGAGAGAGACAACACAAACTATATTGTGCATGCAATGAAAGAATTATAAGGTTAATACAAAGCACTTTAATATCTCCTTCCGACAAGTAACATCAAATTCTGTTTCATATAGACACGGTGTGTTATTTTTATTCAGATTTCAGAGTACTGAATCAACATGAATTTCGTGTTTTGATCCATCCCTATCCCTATAATAATATACATTATTACATATATTTTAGTAGCTGCATGTAGCAGTAACTAGTAACTAGTAACTAGGGTGCTAATAGCAATCGCCATAGCATCCCCGTGACTGCTATATATCTTATATTCTCATCTTTCACTTTCTAAATTCTATAAAGGCTGCAAAACTTTGAAGCTGTACTCCATGATCAAATATCATAACACTTGTAACACACATACACACTTAGCATATACTCAATTTTGAATATAATTATAAGAAAAATGTTTGGAGTACACATCGATCTAAACACTAGTAAAAATAAAGAAAAAAAATTATATAATAGATGAAATATATTGGTAATATGATAGCTAGAAAGAGAAATATATGTGTAACTTAAGGTGTTTAATAGATATACGAAAATTAATGTGTTTAAATATCATTGTTGTAATTGTATATATAATAATAATGTCACATTGTAAAAGTAAATATTTAAATTTTTTTCTATTTTTTTTTTATAATGTTAGAAGTTTTTTATCTTTAAATTTAAGCCAATAGTAGAAAATTATACAAAAATTGCTTTCATTTTTAATAAGGAAAATACTAACTAGTGCACCGAGACATTAGTTAAGGAAACAAATATAATTTTTTTTAAGGAAATATAGTTTTTTAAATAAAGAATTAAATATAATATAAATATCTTAAAACTTGTGTAATAAAAAAGTGTAAAAAATGATGTTATCAATGGAAATGTTTCTTTTTTTCATTTTTTTTTAACTAATACACAAGACACTAGTGAGCCGAATCCTTTTAATTTGATTTTTTTATCATGTGGGATTTATTATGAGAGTAAATATTTTTATGTACAAATGTAAACAAAAGAAACCCTGACCTATTCTTCCATTTTTGTTTTTTCTGTTTTATCACTTCTTGTATCGCTAAAAAACCGTTAGCTATAGAAATTAGAAACACTGAATGACAAGTTAATGGGATTTGGAGAAAACACACACTTTTTCTCACTTTAATTTATCACTAAGACCTACTGCTGTTAGGTCGGCTGCAGCTTCTTATTTACCTATAGCAGCTACTTAACTTTTTTTGTAGAATTTATTTTTGCTTTATCCACCTATAAGAGCTATATATGTAACAAGTTTATGAAAAAAAAATATAGGTCGTGCAGCATATATGAATGATATTTGCAATGTTAAATTTACTTTTTTTTACTTATAGTCAGAATAGATTGGATACTTGAATTAATTTGAGTGGAAATATAAAGATTTGAAGATTATGAATTTAAATTTGGAGGATCCAAATGTGATTATGAAAACTTAAAATTGATTTCAATATATTTATGGATTTCCGTTTAACAATGAATTTAAAAATAGAATGTGTACCTCCAAACTTATTTTTCATTCAAATTGATTGTTACTTCATTTACACTCAAATGTTTAAGAATATAAATTACTAGACCATTAAATTTACTTTTAACTAAAATCAATTTTACAATATATATACTAGTTCAATAAAAATATTTTTTTTCCATTTTTGCCAATCTATTTTACAGTACTAATTAATGAAAAAATAGTTAGAGTTAAATATATATATGATATTTATTTATCTTCCTAAAAAAAAAATAGAGATAAATTCTACTTTCCTTTTGTTTCTCTTTTCTATCAATAGCGTAACTCCTTTCTTCCCTCAATTTTTTATTTTTTTTTAAAAACTTCTTTCTCGGTTTATTTTATATGTGCATGTTTATAATTTTTGGATTTTATTTTATGCACATATGTATACATATGTACTTTATTTTTTGTAATTAATTTTTCACTTTGAGAGGGTGCAGATATGTATGCAAGGTGTGAAGATGCTTTATGTAGCCAGTGCCCCTTTTGCATAAATGAAGGGGGGCTCCTATATATATATTTAATTTCTTTCATAATGTCTAAAGTCTATTACTATTCTATTTTCATGTAGGGTTTTTAACTGTGTTTGTAGTAGGCAACGTATATTTAGCATTGCTATAGTTTCCATCTTGACTAGACTACACTCATGTTGGGATTTGAGAACATAAAAGCTGATGCAGTTCAATTTTGGCTTCTTTCTGTTGGAATTTATATCTTGTCTTTGGATTTATTGTACTGTATGAGAATTTATTATAATTCCTTATGTGAAAGATGGTATTTTTTCTTTTATTTTTGGTGCATTGAAAGGTGATTTTATTATGGTTTACATTGTTTTTCTTCTTCTTCATAATACTGGAGTTTATGGTAAGTTTAGCAAAATAACAATGGTATGTGACATTATCGTAATTTTGTCAAATTGATATAATTTTAAACATACATTAAGTGTTTCAACAAAAAAAAAACATTATGGGTGGAACAATTCTTAGTGTCATTAACCAAATAATTGATCTCAAGTGGTTAATGAGATTCACTAAAGACAAATCGTTTGGAAGAATCCAAATTTGATTTTTGAGTGAAACAAATATTAACCAAAATATTGTTACTTCATGGACGAACTCTAGATTAATATGACCTTTTTTTTCTAAGAAGCGGAGGAAACTCATTTGGGGTTGACATAGTGGTTGGCTTGAGATCTTGGAGTTTGCTCCTTCAAAGGTCTCAGGTTCGATTCCCTATGGTTCCAATTTCGGTGGGTGAAGTCCATACAAAGCTTGCTTTGACTTTAAACGGGGCTCCCGCAAATGGATGGTGGAATTGGTCCCCTCGAATTAGTCGGTCCTTGGATCGGATACCGAGTTTTAAAAAAAAAAAAGCAGAGGGTTAATACCAAAAAAAAAAAATCTTGGTGTCATTTATATTACCTCTAACTCACCACTAAACATGTAGCGCAAATGATTAGAAGTTCTTGTTTTGCATAAAATATATATACTTTATACTTGCTTTGGGTACAAACATCCAAATGTAAACTCAAACACAATTGTAACACGCCAATTCTACAGAATAAATTTTATTTAAATCAAAATTTTCAAATCTTCGCTGGACCTTGTAAAAGTATTAACTGGAGGTAAAATCAATAAAGAAGCTAAAAAATGCAGTAACAAACTTGAATTAAAATGAAGGTAAAGATAACTAGTACAATATATATATTTTTTTGTTTTCGCATCGATTTTCGACCCACAAAAGATGAGCGACTAATCCGATTTGTGCACAGAGGCATGCTCACTGGCCAAACGTTGTTCCATCTGGGAACGCGGTATTCCCAAGATACGTCCTTGAATGGAGCTCTTGTAGAATGTGTCTTTGTTGATCTAAGTTAAAGCCTCTGGCCCACTATTAAACTTATAAGGGAATTTCTTTTTCCATCCCCATGTTATTGGTTTTATGACGATAATGTAACCAATAAGGGGGTGAATAGATATCCTAAAAAATTAACAGCGGAATCGTGATTTTGAAAAATAGTTATACAAAATTGTTTGACTATTTGAAATTAAAACACAGGCAACAAATGATAATTAATGTGAACAATGTTTACACACAAGAATTCAATATTGAACAAATAATTTACTATTAAATCAATGTTTAACAATGAAGATTTATACACTTTACAATTACAAAGCCAATGCAATCTCAATCATACCTACACCTTAAATAATGAAAATTCTAACATGAAATTACAAAATGATTTGATCAATGATGAAGTTATGAACAAGTTAATTTCAATTATGATACTTAGATCTTACTCCCTTGCTCGATGCCTCTTATAATGTTGTTCAATTGATAGTAGCTCATGACAATCCAATCTTGATAATGCAATGGTGAGGTTCCTTTATCACATTATCAGCTCATAATGTCCCGATCCTTCTGAGAAGCTTATTATGGAGCATCATCCTTGAATTCATGGAACTTAGATCTAGATGTTATGTCCATGGAATTTTCTATTGTTATTGTTAATTTTAACAAAACAGTATTTTTTTGTAAGGTCTCATAAAAGGAGGTCTTTCGTCTTTTGAATTCATAGCAAATACCATATGAGCTTTCGAGGCTTGTTCTAATTTACTTTTTAGATACTTAATCACTTCATGTAGACCAGGACAAACTTCATAACTAGAAAAACTCATCCAATTAAGATACTTTGGTGGATCAACTTTAGGGGACTCAATTGACGGATTTACAATATGCTTATTTACTATGGATGCATGATCATTTTTCAAGGATTCTAAATATTTTTGAAGTTTTAAAGGTTCAGCTTCCAACTTGAGAACAAGTTTCTTTTGGGTGTTTGTTCTTTTAAAAACATCCATTAAATCGTCGCGCATTTTTGCAAGAGAATTTTGTAACTCACCATAAGAAAGATTAAAATCGAAGTCGGCATCGATTACCTCATGATATTTATGTCACATGAGACACATATCAACACATTCTCATATCAACACATCCATGGCAATTAAACACATTCTCTTCCTTCTTGAATATACCTCATTTGTTTGTTTCTTTTCTAAATTTGATGCTATTTTTGTCAATATGTTTCAACCCATTTTTCTCTATGTATCTATGATACATGTGGAGAAATAATTTCATCTTCGTCTCATCTTCTCATCTTCGAGTGAGTCTTCATCTGTGTCGTTATCCACTTAAACTAAGAATTTAGACTTGGAAGCAGAGGCCTTTAGAACAATATATCTTTTTTTTTTATTCTTAGTGTTCATTAGGCATTTCAAATAAGGTAGTTATGTCTATGACACCGATGTTTTGTTAATCTTTAACAGCCATCACTTTAGGTTGTCACTTCATAATCATAACCTTAAGATTTTGTTATTACAATCTTGATTTGATATTATCTTACCAAGGATTTGCAATTTATTAACAATATGTCTGAATCTCATTTGCATGGAAGTGGAGTTTTCACCATCTTTCATGTGAAAAATATCATATTACTAGGTAAGTGTGTTGATTTTAGATTGATTAACGTATTTTCTACCCTCATGGAGAGTCTCTAAAATGTCCCACATTGTTTTAGTTGTCTTTACAATGCGAACATGAGTAATACTCACTCACTCCTAAAGCGGAAATGAGTATGTTCACCGCTTTCAAGTTGTATTGGACTTTCTTAATATCATCGACTGTCCAATCAACTTGTGGTTTGTTTTAAGTGACACCATCAACGTTTAATTGCGGTTGCATCCTCCTGTTGACTACGAAGTTTCAAACTTTCATGCACCCTTTTCAATAGTCATAGTTATCTCCATAAAAAATGGAGCTCGATTGTACTTTCCCTTCAGATCCTTACTCGTCATACAAACTATTTCGGTGGTTAAACCGTAATAAAGGAGACCGGTATTGTGATACCACTTGTTGGTTTGTATGACGGTAACGTAATCAATCCATATGGGGTGAATAAATTCCTTAAAAATCACTAGAGGAAACGTGGTTTTTAAAATAGTTTTACTAAATTGTTTGACGGTTGAAATTAAAACACAGGCAACAAATGATAACTAATGTAAGCAATGTGTAAACCCAAGAATTCAATGCTGAACAAACAATTTACTATTGAATTAATGTTTAACAATCAAGATTTATACACTTAACAATTACAAAGCTAATTCAATCTCAAATCAAACCCACACCTTACCAATGAAAATTTTAACATGGATCAAGACGATGATTTGATTAATGATGAAGATATGAACAAGTTAATTCCTATTATAATAATTGATTGAATAACACATGAAACATAAGATTAATAAAAAAACTAATTTTAAACATTTTCAATCACCTAACCATTATTGCAATTAATCTTATCAAATTTTATCATGTATTAAATCTAAATGCGCAAATTAAAAGATAAAGGAAGATAGAACACCATAATTTATATTGGATCCCTGAACCGTCCTCACTAAGGGGTATACATTTAGTATTCATGGATGAATCTATGGTCTTCCGCTATGATTGATTTTTTGCAAGATGAGATTCAAGGTTTGATTACAAGCAATTAAATAGTCTTTCCACTCTTTGAGCCAAAGATGAACAAAATCCAAAATCTACTTGTTGCAAGACCACCTCTAACTTCATCCAAATTCCAATCAACAAATTTGATTCTTCAAACCTTCAATCATATGAGATCATTTGGAAAACTTCATCGAGATCTCTTATGCCACATAGATTCCTTTGATTTCCTTTGTTGTTGATGAACTAGTAAAGTCGTCTAGCTAGTAGCTTGTAAAGGACAAAATAAATCCTTATTGTTTTCTTTAGTATCTTGAGCACCTCTAATTCCTCAAAAGATCCAAAATTACACAACCTACAACTTCCCTTGTAATTTTGGTTACAATTTTCACAAAGAATTATGAAAAAAGTGTTTTCTTATGGTTTTTGAGAGAACGAGAGTGTAGAGAAAAGTAATGAATGGATTGAGTTGTTGTAAAAAAATAGGGAAGGTTATAATTATAGGTGGATGGTTTTAGAACAAAGGAAAGTTGATTTTTAGTGAATAAACACTCTTTGAATCAATTTAGGGAAAGCATGAATTGATTTAAGGACTAAACTCCATTTTGTGTATTGTTTGAAGATTAAATCTATTCAGATGAATATTGAATGGATTCAAAGATCATTCTATGAAGATTGAATCAATTCAAATTGTCTTCTACATGATTTGAATTGATTTAAAACTGCCTAAACATTCTCTGTTTGCATTGAAGGTGTATAAAAACCTCAAAGTAGGTTTCAAAACATGAGTTTGGCAAATATTTTACACATTCAAAATATTGTTTATGCAAGTGAGATTAATCCTAGACTAGAGGGACAAAATACAAGACATCACTCAAAGTCTAAGATAAGTTAGAAGCTATATATGCTTCTCACGTGCCCTCTAAAATTCCAAAATATGCCATTGGGTTTTCGAAGTTTATAATCCGAAATGAGGTTTTCACTTGTGTGAAATGCTGAGGTCATACTCTAACACACTCCTTCAACACCAACCAATTAAAAATAGCTGAGTCATCCTCCTTTTTATTCCTTTTACCTTGTAACCAATTGTACCTGTTTTTTCTTTTTATTTTTAATTTCAAGTTGAGAAATTTCTATTTTTTACCGAAATTATCTTCTAACATTTGAATATAAAAATGTTGTAGCATTGACTTATCCTCCTCTGGAACTTCATTGCTCATATCGATTTGTCTCTCCATACTGTTAGCCGCCATTTTCTTTGTCCTAAGATCTTGTGACTATTTTGGAGATATGGGTTCCATTGTTAATTTTGGATATGGGTTTAATTTTTGCTTATAATTTGGATACATATATCTAAATGAGAATATTAATGTATATTGCCATATCATCAATTTGAATTTCATATATCTAAATGAGATTATTTTTACACTTTTGAAACAGGGATAAACCTCATTTTGGATTTCATAAACCGAAAATCTATGGACATTGGACATTTTTTAATTCTGGAGGGCACATGAGAAGTATGGAAGGTGTGAATAGAAATCTTCAACTCATAATTCTGCACTTTAATTTCTGGCTGGGTTCTACTAACACAACATACTCTTTGGCCCAATATAATTTTTTTGGATACCATCAACAATCTAAGAGAATTGCTCTTCTCCCATCTATTTTTGCTCATTCCCGCCCTACGTGAGTTAACTCACGCTGAAAAATACACATGCGTGAGTTAACTCACATTGAAAATACACTTTCGTGAATTAACTCAGGCTCGGCTATTTGATGGAAATGAGCAAAAACAGATGGGCGAAGAGCCATTTCAGTAATCTAATTCTTCTGTCATTTCAATTTTTTTCCCATTTTCTTGATAAAAAATGTTATAGTTGTTTAATTATGATTTTTCACTGTAAACAAATAAATTAATTGAGATTTATTTAAGTGGTTGATATTTTCTTAATAATATTTTTTTCTGAACGTATTGGTCATAGATTGAACTCTGAATTGGGACAATTTGGTGTACTATAATAATTAAAAAGAGAAAAAAATAACTCTAAATAATTTATTCGTCAACTATCATTTTATGACCAACAAGGTCTTTTGATTGAAAAAGAGGAAAAAAAAATAGGGTGATTAATGATGTTTTTTTTTTAATCATTTTAAAATATCAAATTGGCATTCCATGATAAAAAATATGGGGTTAGAGTGAGATAGCGATGCTCTAACAATACTATGAGTAACTCTATTTACTTGTCTCCTAATATACAACACTACAAAGTTGAGTCTATTAAGTAAGAGACTTCTACATTGACATACAAGATCACCAAACTCGATGGGAGTAGTGGGTTAGGCAAGAGCATCAGACAAAGTTTTCGAATCAGATTTGAGTGGTACATCGTGCATTCTATTTGAAATAGCCACTTGAATAGCATCTAACAAACCTAAAGACATGCCTTCTAGAACCATGACGGACAAATGATCCCCTATAGTCACGAAAACACATATTATGTCCATGATGAATTATTGTTGAATGCAGCTGCATGTACATTATAATTGACCTTCCCTGCTGGCGGTTTCAGCCAAGTATGCTCAGAATTTGTGTTATGAACTGGTGTCTTTGCACGTTGCATACAAATCTATTCATTAAGCGTGTCTTTAGCT
>Ga0315915_1008921_pt1 | contig 11574 bp, 7 predicted proteins | sample MpolbnodulesMG_FD_207738 | JGI IMG/M metagenome (GOLD analysis project Ga0315915, IMG submission 207738) | Medicago polymorpha root nodule microbial communities from Los Angeles, California, United States - branched nodules | ecosystem: Host-associated > Plants > Roots > Nodule | place: USA... | reverse complement strand
AATAGCTACAACAAATCAAGAGAGAAGAGAAAAGGACGAACAACTCTATTTGCATACTATTATTGTGTGAAGACCATTGAACAACTCTTTATCCCAACTCCCTAAAATACTTCAAATTTTGATTTGTAGTGGCGAAAATATGGAGATGAAGGTGTGTTTTAGAAACCTTAACTCCAAGATTTGGGACTAAAAATGAAAAAAATAATATATTTATAAGAACCAATTTTTTATTTTTTTTAATAAATTTCTATCATATTTTATTTTTAGTCATTCTATAGGGTGTCAAGTTTAACTTATTTTAATAAGAAGGAGCCAAATTTATTGTAGAATACATTTAAGGGATTTTGTTTGAAGAAATATTTTAGAAGGACTAAAAATAAAAAATAATATATTTATAGAGATAAAGAAAGTTCTATCGAACAACAGTCAGATCGGCAATGTTGTATGGTACAAAGTGTTGGACGGTTAAGAGTCAACACGAGAGTAAAGTAAGTGTAGCGGAGATGAGGATGTTGCGTTGGATGAGTGGTAAGACTAGACATGATCGGATTAGGAATGACACTATTAGAGATAGTGGGGGTAGCACCTATAGTAGAAAAGTTGGTAGAAAATAGGCTTAGATTGTTTGGACATGTAGAGAGAAGACCTGTAGATGCCGTTGTAAGAAGAGTAGATCAAATGGAGGAAAGTTAGGTTAAAAGAGGAAGAGGAAGACCTAAGAAAACCATTCGAAAAACCATTAGAAAAGATTTAGAGGTCAATGAGTTGGATCCAAATATGATTTTTGATAGAACAGTATGACGTTATTTGATACATGTAGCCGACCCCACTTAATGGGATAAAACTTGATTGTTATTGTATAGAGATAAAGAAAAGCAACCCTTAAATTTTTTTAAAAACTGTACTAATCTCAAGCACAAAAAATGAACAAATGATTAAGCTTTTTTTAATGGCAAATTGAATATACAAAAAGACATAATCGAAACACCCAACAAATATGACCCGCCTAACCACGACAAGCACCAAAATTAGGCTACATGATTAAATTGGTTTGACTATGTTTCGTCCCGTCCATTGCGTATGGTAATTGGTCCTTAATTAGTTATTCGTGCTAACATTGGCGGCAAAGCTAAAAAGAAATTTATGCAGGGTCAATTATAAAGAAACAATAAAATATTTTTAAAATCAATATATTAAATTTAAGAATTAGATATGTTTTTAGTCTTATAGATTATAATTATTTGGGTTTATTCCTCACATAAATTTTATTCAATTTTTGTCTCTATTTTTTAAAATTTAACAAAAGAATTTTTTTTTAATCTTGAATTTAATCTCTAAAACAAAAAAATTAAGATTAAAATTAAACGATATCTTAGGAACTTAACTCAAAAATCGCATAAACAAATTTAATTTGAAAATTAACAAATACATGAAAAAAAATCGCAATAATTTTGCTTATATGAAATGTAAATTAAAGCAACAACAAATGATAAAAATTGACAATAGCAATTTAGACAAATTAGACAAAATGCGTTTTAAGAAGAAAACTTTATCCATAATTGATTGTTTACTAAATAGATTAATAAAGTCTTTTTCAATGTAAACAAATATGTTATTTGTAAGAAACTCATTGTCCATTTAATATTATTTTTTTACAATTGTCTTGATAATTTTTATTGTTAAAAAAGTTTTCTCTATAATTGTTATTGAGACCGGCAGTATCAAACCGATATAAATTAATCTATCAATCATGTAGTAATGATTTTACTTTCTTATTTATGCTAATATTTGATAACTGAACTTGTTTGGGGTAGCTCAATGTTTATTGTTTGAAAAATGCTATTGATAGCGAGAGTTGGTCTCGCAATTGCTTCCCGACACAGGTGGCGTGTTTTTATTGAAAGGTTATGTACTTGATTCCATGAATTTTGCCTCATGTATTGTGGTAAGCAGAGCTTTGTGATTGGTTCATTTATTTCTCGGGATGAATTCGCTATGTTCCCAATAAAAAACTATAATACTTATATGGAAACTTAAAGGTGTATATTAACATTATTAGTTGTTATTACAAAGTAACTAACAAGGAACCTATGCATGGCAAGCTGTATCTGCTTCCTCTAATTCTATGCCTTCCTCAGCAAGCCTTCTATCCTTATAAACATACCAATTAGCACAAAGCAAGTATATGACCAAATTTAAACCACTCAACATAGCCAAAAGCCAATAGAAGTTATAGAGTTTCGCCTGATTAAGATTATCAGCAAGCCAGGGCTTATGCTGACTTGTCACCTTGTGGACCAAAGTAACCAATAAAGAGCTAAAGAAAAATCCCAAAGACAATGTACTCAAAAACAAACCCGTGCTCATAGTCTTCATCCCTTTAGGACATTCCCTTAAGAAAAAATCCAATTGTCCTATATAAGTAAAGGCTTCACCTGACCCCACAAAGAAGAATTGCGGGACCAACCAAAACACACTCATGGGAATCTCCGAATTAGGATTGTGTGTCAAATTATGCAAATGTGCCATTCTCATACGTTTTAATTCAGTGAGTGCTGCTGCAACCATTGCGAAAATTGAGAAAACCAAACCAACACCAATGCGTTGTAAAGGTGTTAGTCCTTGTGGGTTGTTGAAGATTTTTCTTGTTATGGGAACAATGACACGATCGTAAATTGGGATTGTTAAGAGGATGCTACCAATGAAGAAAGCAGTTAGAGATGCTGGTGGGATTTGAAATGATTTTCCTATGTGACGATTTAATGTTGTTGCTTGTGATACTGAGAATGTGGTCATTTGTGCATATACTGTCCAAAACATTATGGTTGTGGCCCATATTGGTAACATTCTTAAAACCATTTTTACTTCTTCAACATCTGTTAAGGTTGATAGATACCATTTTCTTACCACATTAATTTCATTACCATCTGTTTTTGGGTCCTTGATTGCTGCCTTGTCCAAGAACCTGTGTCACACATTCAACAAAATGTCCAATTAATTCATTAACTATTGAAAAAACATTAAATTTTGTACAAGTAATAATATATAGCTGTATGAACATTACTATATGGTAAGAAAATTTACTCTTTCTTGCTACAGAAAGCAGAAAGAGTATATTTTGTTTGTTTCTACAGAATGATTATACTTATTATAGTGTGGATTGTGGAACTTTTCTATGTGCGTTGCACAAACCACAAACCATGTCCGTGACAGAGGAAACTGTCTGAGAGAGACAAATTAAGGGGATCAGAGAATCTATATAATGGAGGACAAATATTGAAATGTGAACATCCATTGGATACAGCTTTGCCATTGGCCTGCCCCTCGTGATTCTATGGATTCTGATTCCTGAGTTTTACAACCGACATTATAGTAATTAATACTATTGGTATTAAAATTGACACAGACAGGAACATGAGAGCTGTGTGATCAGGTGTAAGAGACGCGCGTCGGTGGTTTTTACCGAGACAAAGTTGTCGTGATTCCAAGATGCTACAAAACATAGCTTCTATCTTCAGACGTGATAAATACCGTTGAAACTCATACGCACAATTGCGAGATTTTGAATTTAAGTCTGAGTGAAAGTGTTCAACTTAGCAACATCGACTATGACAGTTGAGTTAGATTTTATTAGTAATTAAGAGAGAAAAAATGGATTGCCAACACTGTTGCGAATTTGGACTATATGATCAAGTTGATATGATTAAGACTTCATGTGTTGGATCTGTTAGCACAGTCAAATGCATGTCATTTGATTAAGATTGAATGGCTAACTAAGAACATGTGCTCGTTGAATGCGTGACGGTAGAGAATATGATGAATTTGAGAAAGGGGGGGATATATTGGTATGCAGAAAATGACATATATCTAATGCTATGATTAATTACGCCCACCCTTCCCCGTTTAGGGTAGCTAGCTCATCACATCATTGAACTTTTTGCCTCCTCTCTCTCCGGAGGATGTGTCACATTTCCTTCAATTATTTGTGTTCCTACCGAATCAAATGACATTTCTAAAAGTTTCCAATTCTAAGATTATATTTTTAGGTTTCATAACAAGAATCAAACTCACATGTGTATGTTTAGTTTTTGTCTCACATTCTAATTAAATATAAATTATAAAAAAACAATGATTGAACATGATAATGCTAAAGTTATGTTGATAAAGGTTGTATAACTTCTTAAGATTAATGTTACACAATTTGTATTTTAATATAATAATATATATTTTTTAAATTACTAATATATATATGGGTTTATTATGATTTCATTGAGGGCAAAGATCCTATACAGAGATGTAGATATAATCCATGTCTCTAAAGCTTTGTTTGAAACTTCATAAGACTTTTGAGGATGAATGAATGAGTGAATAGTAGGAGAAGAGTGAAAGACTCTCCTACTTGAATGATATTTTTTTCTTTAGTGGACTAAAACTCTCTCATATGAAGTAAAAAAATGCATTAGGGGAGGATTTATGAGAATTTTGAATAAATTTTTAAAGTCATTACTTCTACTATAATACTTTCAAAATAAAAAATTACTCATAAATATTTTAATTTCACTCATATTAAAAATAGTGTCCGAAAAAAAAAATCAAGACTCTCATGTATATTATCTTTTTTATTTTTATAGTGCTTCGCTTTCTTTCCCTCTTAAATTTCAAATAGACCGGAGATTTCCATTACTCATTGTTTGGTATCACAATAACTTTGTAATAATCATGATTTTACAAAAAGTTACAAAATACTCTATAACTTCATAAAATTAAGATCATTCACCGCGATTATGACTGGTCCTTGATTATGAAAAGTCCATTGTTTTACTACTAAAGATGCACTTAATGTAGAAGTTGACACATAGGTTCAATTCTCTGAATCAGACGCAATAATTTATTTGCCCATTACAAGTTACTTTCCAATGCTAACTTGTCTAATACATATAATACGAAAAATTATAGACCCTCAATGTGAAAAAGACATGAAAAGTAAATAATTTAAATTTGCTGACTCAAGGAGAAGAATTTAGACCAACTTCGTTGGAAAGAATCTTTTAATTGCCCAATTAAGTATTTAACCTATACCTGGAAGAACAATATTGTATTATTTTATTTTTAAATGAAATTTCATGAATCTTTTTTACCTAAAGGTGTATAATTAGTGCTAAAAAAATCTTGTCTGCAGTTAATTCCATGACCCTACTTGAATAATTGTTTTAATTGGGTGAACAATTACGAGACTATTTCTTAAGTTGAGTATGACTTCAATGAATGATAAAAATTTCTTTGAAGAGTTTTATCGTTATTGTATTCGTGTACTTGAATAAATGAATTCGTACTTGAATAAATGAATTCACACATAAATCCTTCTTTACATGAAGTTGTCACACCCTCGTAATTAAAATTTGTGTGGTTACATGGATAAGATAGGAATCTTATATTCATGATATATTCATGGTCGGTCGGAGGTTGCAGGCCGTCTTAAACCTCACATTTTTCTAAACCTCAAGTTTAATATTTTTATTTTATTAATAGTATAAAACTACGTACTACCAAAAAAATAAAACAATTTACTTACTAAATCATTTATATTATGGGACCAAAGAATATCAAATAAGTGAATTTGACTCCAAGTAGTATATAACCATATATATTCCAAAAACATATATAGAACCATATAAAATCATCCAAACAAAACAATTAAAACTATATATTAAAAAAAAAGGTCACTAGGTTATCAGCAAAAATGTCATGGCAAAGAACGCTATAGTGAATTTAAATTCTTACCGAAACTGCTTGCTATGTGGTAGCACCTGCTTCTTCTTCCTCAACATTTCATCTTCAATATCATCAACATTAAACAACAACGAGGAATCATATGGCAGTTCCATGTTCCTCTTCCTCCAAGCAGCCACATAAACCACTGCAATCTGAGTCAAAGGACTACCAACAAGTTTCTTAAACCGATACCTCTTTGTTCCATATAAGAACACACAAAGTGCAACAACAATAGCACAGACACATATTCCATAACCCCAATCTCTTCCAACATGGTCTTGAATGTAAACAAGAATTGTCACCGCTGTTAATGAACCTATGCTTATGAAAAAGAAGAACCAGTTGAAGAATTTAACCATGTGATTTTTTTCAACTTCGTTTGTTTCGTCGAATTGGTCTGAACCAAAGCCAGATACACTTGATTTCAAACCACCTATTCCTAGTGCAGTCACGTATAGAGCTATGTATAGAACCATTAGTTGAATGTTGTTTGCTGGTTCACAAGATTTGAGATTGCTTTTTGTGCATTTTGGTGGATGTAGGCTTGGAATTATTGTTGATATTGTCAAGATTGTAACACCCTAGTATGTGCATATCAAACAAATTTTATATTAAGATCCAAAAGTTAAATTTGATATAAGTCACTTTGAGAAAGCAAATCAAAATTAAGTTTTCAGGAAAAAATAGATTTTTTGTGTCTTAAGTCTTAACAATTTGATTGTAGAGAAAATGGTTGCCGTTAATCGATAATTTGTCTGAGATAATAATTAAAGTCTGACAAAAAATTATTAATTTGGAGTCAGAGAAAATAAATATTTCTAATTTAATTATTTTTTTATTCTAATTGTATAGGTAGGAATGTCTTACAATTGCTTCAACAGTAGCAAATATGGCTATGGTGAGGTATCTGTCAAAGAAGGTATTGAAAAATATTAGCGAATACTAAACATAGTAATTAATTTTCTTTCTAGTATAGGTTGAACACAAACCTTCCAATAAAAGTGTCGGCTACAAAACCACCAAGTAAACAAAGCATAAAACATGTTCCCATGAAGTTGGTGACTATGTTAGCAGAGGAAGCATTTCCTAAATGCATAGTACCAGTCAAATATGTCACCAAATTTACAGCTATGCCCATTGTTGTTAACCTCTCACATGCTTCTACTCCTGAAATGTATTATACATCACACAACACAAAACTAGTAAACACGAAAATTTGAACAAAACAATTATTAAAATAAAATAAAAAATATGAACAAGATTATATGAAGAAAAAAAATAAAGTACCTAAGATCATTGCAGATGATGTCCAACCACCAGTTTTGGACCTTTCAGCAGGGTGACCCTTGCAGTCCCATGCATCTTGAATTGTTTGCCCCTGAGTTTGAGGGAGAGGACTCATTTGGATAAAAGTGGTGAAGTAAAATGGCACCAATAGAAAGAAGTGAGGAGGTATGGCACAAAGGGGCTAAATGTCATGTGGCTTTTTATACACAACTTAGGAAAGATACCATTGATGACTAGGATTTTAAAAAATGTTACATAACAGATACAGCCTACCTATGCCTAACCAATCAATCCCTTATAAAAATTATATGAAATTTTGGAACAACATGGCAATTATAGGAGGTAGAATAATACACATGATTAATTATATGACAATAATTTCAATTTGAATTGTTATCTACTCTTTGAATCAGCAAGATTCTCTTCACCCTCGTTAGGAGTGTTTAAACTAAATCATATTAAATTCAACCTTATCTAAACATAGTATATTTTAAGATTCTAGACTATATTTTCTACCCGAAATCTACTTTTAGCTTCTTGTAATAAGGGAGTGTGTAACTTTTTGATTGTTTTGACAAAAATACCCTTATAAACAATTATGAGATATTAAATTTACTTACTAATATAAAAAAGACAATATTTAAAATAAGGGTAAAAATATCTTTTAAGCGATGGATACACCTTAAAAGTTGTGATTTTTTCTTATCTTTATGACAAAAAAATTCAAAATTCTCTAGAGAGTATTATATTTTTTTGACAAGTCTAGGGAGTATTATATCTACCTATAAAAGTTATGCAATTAATTACAGTATATTTTGTATGACACTACCTAAATCATTCAACAATTAATATTTTTGGTTATTGATCCCTTATAAATAGTTGTATCGGCAGACTGAGAGGCGGATGAATGTCAGAAGACGACGTTGGCTACATAGAAGGAGTGGTGTAACCATGGAAACACTTTGATGATGAAGGACAAGTGGAAACATAATTGAAATTTAGGAAATATAATGATTTAGAATATTACATAGTTTTCTTAAACCTTCATTTAGAATATTACATACTTTTGAATGGTCATAATTATATCACAGACTTAATCTCTATGGATTCGATAATTGTTCTTGATACAAACCAACATACTTACTATTGTGCGAAGATGGGTAAAAATCTTCTTATCACACCCATGAGAATCGAAACACACACACGCACACACTCTTAACACTCACTCTTTTATTTGATTCACACTTAAAAAACGAGTCTCGCATAACATGATAAGACCCACATGAGTTTCACTCAATAAGAGAGTGAATGTCAGAGAGGATGTTAGAAATAGATTGTTCCAAGCATTTCTCGTAAGAACAAATTTGACACTATTTAAAAAAAAATCTTATTTTAATCTCATTTGCAAAAATAATAATAATTGATATAACAAAGTTGAAACATACATAAGATATTGATGGCTAGCTCGTTTTAGGTTGTTAGATGATTTATAATGGTATTAGGTTTAAGTTGTATTTTGATGTTATTGACTAAAAACTAACTCTTTTTTTTACATTAGTTACAAGTATTACTATTTGGTATGAAATCGGTGTTATTTATAATTTAAATAGATGATATTTAAAAAATAATAATATTTATTAGGGGTTTATTTTTAATATTTAAACAGAGTCTCCAATTTGGTTGGATCGATCCTACTTAAGATCGAACCTAGACACCCGCACAAAATGTCCTAACAGCTAGCCAATATGGGAACATAATTATGATGATACGATAAAATAAATAATGTAATGTGTACGTTTTATGTATTTTTTAGAGGATATCATACTTGCAAGTTTATGAATTTATTATTTGAATGTTATCTAAATATTTATTCATTCAAAAAAATTTAGATTTTATAATTTTGGATAATAATTTAGTGCATAGTACAATATTGAATTTTTTTAATATTGTTTATTGTTTAAAAATGATATGCTATTTTCCCATTTATTCATTTATTTTTAATTATATGGTTAACTGTACATGTATATATAATATGGACACTTAGGTACTACCCAGTTGGTAGATTACGTGTATTAAAGTTGATTCTCATGCAGGTATTGTAAGAGACGTGAACTTTGTAATTTATTATAACTTTGATCAATCCAAAATTGATTAATCAAATGAATTCCTCAAACTTTGTCATAACTTTTTTTTTGTCATAACTTGTCTTTGTCACAATTTTTGTTACTTATATTTTAGAGCTTTATCAATCTTGGTTGTGGAATAGAGTGAAGAGTAAAGAGACTTTGACTATTACTTTAATCAGTGGTGGGATAATCTGATTTTTTTTTCTTGGTTTTCTTTTACAATTTTTTTTTTTGTCTTGGTGTTTGTCATGGTTTTTGATTGAATAATTTCGATCCATAGTTGGTCGGTTGTAGTCTCATTTTAGGTTGCACGCGATCACTTAATTATTTTTTAATTGTGACACATGTCTATTTAGATTGTCTTATTTTTAAGCTTATATAAATAAATAATATTTTATGTATTATTCATAAGCTTGTCAAAGTAGTTTATAAAGAATCAGTTTACAACGATATAATTTTCGTTAACTTGTGCCATAAGGGCACAAGATAAGGATCTATATGTAGAAATTTAACCTGAGAAATTGTGCATTCATAACCTTAAAATCTTAAAAAGTTATCTTTTCAATACAATATTTATTATTTATTTAATTCTATTTTAAGATCTTTATCTTGTGCCCTGCACAAGTTAACATTTCTATTCACGAATCATATAAGTATTAATTAACAATCATAGTTGGAACAGAAGTGCTATATTCGTGAACAATCATCTATTCACGAATCATATAAGTATTAATTACCAATCATATACTTTTTTTTCTCTTTTACAATCACAAATATTTTTTTTTGAAACCTTCTCTCCACTTTTTTATCATTTCATGTATCTTGTAAATTTCTATGTTAATTCAATCACCCCTGAATTGGTTCATCTTTATTATTTGATATTTGAATGTTTCATATATTTTGTAAATGAAGAGGAAGTTGAAATCATAGATGAAATGAAACAAAGAAATCTAAAACAAGAAAAGGTCCTGTCAAGAATAAGAATGTTCAATGCAAGTCCTAGTGGTGTTCAAACTATCTTATTATGGTTGAGAGTGTACCCGGGACAAATTGTTGTGTCTTTGGATTTAGCTGTGAAGTAGGCTAATTAGAGCAAGAGAAAAAGACAGCACAAAAATCATAAAATTTGTACCTGAGCTCAATTGTTCACGTGGCAGTGTCAATTGAGATCTTATAATAAAATATAAAAAAATTTCTCTTGTGTAGGCCCAATATCATGAAGATATAGTATTGGATACTTCAAAACGAAGACGTACTCGTATCAGATACGTATTGGATACCGATACTTTACGGATATTCCCGGATATGTATCCACCAAAAATCAAAATTAATTATTTTAATTTTTAAAAAATATTTTATCGGATATTTATATGATACTTCACAGATACACAATGATACTTCTGGGGTTTTGTGGTGGTTGATTTTCTTGGGGTTGCTTGCGGTGTTGGGTGGGGTTGTATCTCCTCCCTTCCCGGGGTCGACTGGGATGTTACAAAATGGTATCAGAGCAGACCTCTCCCTGTACGATGTGCTTCGGAGACGAACCAAGCGAAAGCTGGTTGGCATGTAATACCCAAGGCTGACTAGGGCGGGGAGTGGTCGCCGCAGCACAAGGCATGACAATGTGTGGCTCCCGACAGCTACTAGAGGAACCGAATCACATCGGAATGAGAGGGATCCTGAGGCCATGCAGGTATGAGATTGCACGGTTAAAGGAAGGCTTATAAGAATTGTTGGGTACAACCTATATCAACAAGATGCATCTTCTTTTTGGTAGCTCGTTTCATAAGAACTCCACGGTTAAGCGTGCTTGACTTGGAGTAGTCTTTGGATGGGTGACCTATCAGAAAGTTTCCCGGTAAGCGTGCAAGTGAGGACAAAACACACTGAAAAGACTCGTGTTGGTTTGTAGGGTCAATCGGCAATGCTTAAAGTTGTATGGGATGTTACACTATCCTAGTTGTTTTTTTCCTGTGTCTGCAGGTGTTTGTTGGGGTTACTGTTGACTGTAGCTCTCAGTTTGTTGGTGCTTTTTTTGTTTCTTCTGTTGCTATTGTTCCTTTAGGGTTGTTGTGGGCGCGATCCTGACCTCGTTTGTGGGGTTTCAGGTGCACCCCCCGATGGTGCTTTGTTGGAGCGTCTTTGGACGGATCTTCTGGTGTATTTTATATTCTATTTTTTGTCTTTTATCTATATCTATATTTTGTCATTCAAAAAAAAAAAACACAATGATACTTCATAGATACATATCCTAAAAAAAGATGAAGAATATGTTTGGTTGATCGAAGAAAGTAGAAGGAAAGAAAGTGAAAGGAAAGAATGAGAGTAGATAGTGAGATGATTTTACTAGTTGTTTGGTATAAGAGAAAGAGGAAGAAAAGAAAGATAA
>Ga0315915_1008920_pt1 | contig 11579 bp, 6 predicted proteins | sample MpolbnodulesMG_FD_207738 | JGI IMG/M metagenome (GOLD analysis project Ga0315915, IMG submission 207738) | Medicago polymorpha root nodule microbial communities from Los Angeles, California, United States - branched nodules | ecosystem: Host-associated > Plants > Roots > Nodule | place: USA... | reverse complement strand
TCTACGACAACAACAAAGTGTTAGAATGGAAAAATTAGAGCAAAAAGGGAAGTTTACCACTTTATTTTAAAAAAAAATAAAAAATTATGTTTTGACTCTTACATCTTCAACATAAAAAGACTGAAAAAGGCTGCACAAAGAAGGTGGAGAGAGATCGAACATTTCATATAAAGAAAATGTGTTTGAATCCTCTACAACTGCAATATGGTGTTATAGTTGTAGGTACCGTTAGATTTAGAGAAAAACCGCTAGAAAAAATTGATGTTAGAGAGGTTGAATAGGGACTAGTAAAACAATACGAGTTAATCTTGTTTTTACTTTTGGAGTTGTTTTACCCTTTTCAAAGTTATTTCTCGTGTTTCCTAAAAGAACACTCAAAATATAAAAAAAAACAAAATGAAGTGAAAACTAGACAACTATTTTGAAATAGAGTGTAAAGAGAACAGCCAAATCAAGCATTTTCAAAATTTACCTTTCTTAAATAAGAAAAAAAGTGCTTCCCAATATTTTCTTTTGCTTATATATAATTATAAAATTCATTTAATTTTAGGTAAGCCTTTTGTATTTAATTTGATATATGTCTATAAGTCGCCTTGTAAATGATAACCGAATATGAATATATGTCATGGTTATTACACTAGTCGTGACCTAAGATGTTTCATGTAGATTGGATGACCCAACCAACCAACCAACTTAACTTTGAGAAATTGAAAAATTTAGAATCTAAACCATCCTATCTTTGTCATTGACTGCATGGAAGATTGACCTCATCAACTCTATTTTAGACTAAAATTATGTAAGTCTTTATTTCTTTATATATATCTTCTACTTCGAATCAGTTAATGACAAGTTGAGGTACTATATAGGTTTAGGATCCTTATAGGGCGTACTTGTTCCTTTCCTATACACAACCAGCTAGCTCCACCCTGACTCGTGACTACTTTTCTCAAATATCATTTACCATATTGCCGTTCAAAAAAAAATATATTTACCATATTACAAATATCTATTTTTTATGACTATGTATTTATTATATAGAACAAGGCAAATAAGTTTATGTATTTGTTAAGTCAAAAACCAAAAGTTATGTATTTGTCACACGTGCCTATATAACACACACTATGATCATTTAAAAACAATGTTTGAGTAAAAGAAATACAAAAAAGAACAAAATGAAGTTTTTTTCTACAACAGAACAAAATAAAGAGTTAAAAATATTCTACAAATTCCGTAATTAAATAAGGAGAAAACGGAACTTTATTTTTTATTTTTTTTTGTGTCAAAAACAATATTAATTAATATGTGAGAGGACAACATTAATTATTATATATAGACGCTTAATAAAATAAAATAAAAAGGGGATATATGTATTTAAAGGTGCACAGGAATATTCACTATAAAGGAAGAAAAAAAATAGGAGATGTTTGAAGTGAACTAAATACTTTCTACCTGAGGCATGCATGAAGAAATCTGAATATTTTTGAACTTGAAGAGGTCCTTCTTCAAAGCAAAGTCATTATTTATCTCTCCATATAGCAAAGGAAAACAAGCATCTTATGTATATTTCAACATAGATCGGTTTTATATATGAGTGAGTCTAATATATAACCTCGCTTTTATTCTTAGCCGTTGAACATGGCCTCAAAACTCTCAATCAATACACTGCCATTGGCAGCTTTAAATACTAGAGTTTCCAACCTTATACCAAAGTTTTAAAATTGAACCTCCGCATTAGTTTATTTGGTTTAATCGGTTGAACTGTGGTTAAACCGAATGACAAATAAAATAATATTATAGATAATTAAATAATTGAGTTTAAGTGTTTAATGAGTTGTTTCATCTATGATGAATCATTTAAGAGAACTGATAGAGAATAATTTTTGGACATTTTATTTACCTTACAGTCCAACAATAGATTGTTAGGGTCTTTTTTTTCCATAGAACTGGAGGGTTCAGACAAAAAACTAACATCAAAGATTATGATTTGAAAAAAAAATTTGAATCATTTGAACCAACCAATAAACTAGTCGGTTCCCGGTTCAATTTGAACCAAATAGTTGAACCAAATTCGGTTTTGACAACACTGCCCCCATAGTTTCTTTTTCTAAGGTTACACAAATTTTTACCTTGCATTAAGATTACACTACGAACTTTTGATATCGTAGAAAAATAAAAATAAATCTCAATTACAATACATTTACTAACCTCAATTTATAACCAAGGCACCTACTACAAATGTTTTTTTTTATTTTTATCAATACCTACTACAAAAAGTTGGTTTATCGACAGAAATAAATTCAATTTTTTTTTCATATAATAAAAACTTTTTTTACTTTTTCTGAAAGTGTTTTAACTAGTATAAGAAAAAAGTCTTTTTAACTTTTACCTTAATTTTCTCACTGCACACACGTGTGCATTTTCTTCCATCACCAACCCTGTCACATTCATTAAATATTTCATTAGATTGTTTTTTTAAGGGGTTATTGACTGGTATAATTTTTATAGGAAAATGATAACATGTACTCTAATGACACGTATTAAGGTTTTAAACATCGATCTGTTTTATTTAATAATACAAATTCATCATTTGTCTTTTTAATTATCATGAATAGACTTCAAAGATTTTCCTTTAATACATTATGAATAGAAGTTTATGTTGCAAATGAAACAGATTTATAGCTTATTTAGTTAGGATTGAATCAATTGAGGCATCCTTGTCGGATATATGGATGAAACAACCCTTGATCAGTTTTTACTTATCTCTCAACACGAAAAAAAGTATATATACACCCAAACCAGACTCTTAAAACTAAACATCAATTATATATCTCCAACATTCTTTTGCAAATTAATCATTCACCAATGCAGGTGGTCGAAAATCGCGAAACATCTACCGGGTAGAACCGATAATGAGATAAAGAACTACTGGAGGACAAGGATCCAAAAGCATATCAAGCAAGCTGAGAACTCTCAATCTCAAGAACAGGGTTCTGATATTCAAATAAATGATGATAATAATAATAATCAACTTATAGGAAGCACAAGCCAAATTTCCAACATTGCTGAACCTATGGACACCAATATTATCTCACCACCCTCTTACCAAGGAATTTTGGAACCATTTCCAGCTCATCAGTTCCCTACCAATGATAATAACTACTGGAGCATGGAAGATCTCTTGTCACTGCAACTACTAAATGGTGATTAATTAAGCCAATAAATATATATTATTGCTTCTTATTATAATATATAAACCTAAGTGCTTAATTAATTTCCATGAAGCAGAAGTATATATCTCTGCCCTGAAACATAATATTAAGCTTGTTTATACAAGTAGCTTGATGTTTGGTGACAAGTACTTTGAGTATTTAAGAACTCAACAGGTTATGTTCTGTAATATAGGAGCATAATTAAACTTTATATATCTTCATGCTCTCTCTCTTATTGTGGTTTATGTAAGATATATGATTGAGAACCACAAACCTTATATCTTGAAATATTTGCTTACTTATTACTTATTTCGTTACCAGAAAAAATTGTTTCTAAATATAAACGCTCTTTTAAATTACCAGATGTATTTATTGTTTTTTTTTTCAAATATATTTTAAATTAATACTACTTATTTTCTTGAATGATAAACATTAATTACATTATATTTCAACCTTTTCTTTCAATATATATAAAATTTGATTGAGAAACTTATTAAAATGAGTTTTGTGTTTTTTTTAGGAGGAGTTATATAACCAATGAAGATTTCATTAATTGTACTTTTAATTGGTTAGGAACACTGTTTTTTTTTGGTTATGCCAAATAATTTTTCTCTTCTTTACCTTATGTTTTGTGGCTTCGCAACATAGTAAGGGTAAAAGTGGTTTTGGACTTTGACTTTGCTCTAGAATTTGGTATTTTTGGTTGATTAAAATCTTAGAAATAGGACACTTTGATTATGTGGTGATATAAACTTAAAAGATTATACTAAGGTTGTGGTACAAAATAGTGTCCCTTGATGTATCTTTTGCAATTGGCACAATACTTTTGTTTTCTCTTTTTCTTTTTATATCTATTTGCATTTGAGTTAAAATATTCCTTTTATTCACATCCAAATACAAATCTTTGTTTCTTAAAAAAAGGCTAAACTTTCTATCTAAAAATGGCTTCACCTTATAATTATAGTAAAATTATATCACTTTTCATATGTGTCCATTGAAAAGTTATCAATTTCTTTTGTTCTCTCTTTTAGTTGGCTATTGCAATTGTCAAACTCATATTCATATTGCACATGCATGGATATTGAACTTAATTGCATTTACAAAAATCATCAAAGATGGCCAAACTAAAGCCACAAGAAATTGACACGTGGCCTCTCATTACTTCTATGTTTGTTAACAATTGAAACCACCTTTCTCATTAGGCCAATGTGATCCACGTACTGCCATGCAACTTCCAGAACAGACGAGAACCTAACTCTTTGTCTATTGATCCATCTTACACTATGCCATCACATTCACATCACATGTGCCTCTTAAATAAATCCACCCATATCACCACACCAAAATTATCATCACCCATCATTTTTGTATCACAATTGCATTCTGTTACAAAATTTATTTAGTTTCTTGCTAGCTCTTCTTCAAATTACACAAAGAAGGTTTAAAATACCGATTATTTTATCGTAACGGTTATGGTTTTAAATTGCGGTCTGCAACTGCAATTGCTGCTACAATAAAATGATTTGCAACGTAACCTGCAACCACAATTTAAAATCATGGTTGCAGTCACATTGCAAATCTTGATATATCATGCAAAATTTATGTCAAATTTAACAGATTTTGCAATCTCAACGTGGTCGCGGAAACATCAAAAACTCTATGCCATGATCGATAGTGTTCCTAACAAAAATTAGTTTAGATGATGGCATTGTTGAAGTTACATAAACTATAAGGTACTTGTTTATGATTCCAACTGATAAACTTTGTCGTTAGTGAGAACATGAAGTTAGGCCAATGACAGCATAGCATAGAGCAAAAGCATTCATGGTGTACCAAACTTCAACTTTAGTTTAAAACTCTCTTAACACTTATTCAAACAAAGGGTATTGAAGGTGACTCAATAGACCTGTCCTTGGATTCTGCTATACCTTATTAAGGAAACAAAGGACTTTGATATCTCATCTTAAAATAAAAAGTAACTTTGTGAAGTGTGAACCGTTCATTCTATTTACTCACGTTTTTTATGTGCGGAAAGTAAATCTAACACGTGAATGGAATAAGTATTGGTCACGTGGTTGGTCGGATACTTGAAGAAAACAAAACATGATCAAATTGAATACTGGAGCTTCTGTTCTGTGTGCTATGCCAGCTTTTTCATATTAGATACTTATTACTTTCACCTGCTTCAGTATGGGGCTAGCTAGTTGCATGGGATATATAGATATCATATTATTTCTATATAATGCTTATTATAGGATGTGATAAGACAAATATTTGAACTAATTATCTATGGTTAATCAACTTATTGATTATGTCTGGTTATTTTATTTCTGTACTTTGTTCCATAAGGTAATATCTACCGACATAACACGTCCAATAATATCAAAATAATATATGTTTTGACCGGATGGATATACTATACTACCTTTGTACTAAATATAAAAGAAAGTTGGATTAAGTGATATTTGATCTATGTTTTGGATCAAATATGTTAACTTTTATTGATCAAACTTTATTTTATATTTAAGACAGGAGGAAGCATTAGTTTTTTGTCTTTCCTAAATGATTTCTAAAAAAGTGGGTTTGATAATCTAAAGTTGGACTAAAATATGTCAAATAATATTTTTGGTTAGGTTCAAATTCGGATACTTCAATCATCTCAACTTTTATTGAAACTCATTAATCATTTATGTCTTGGTTTGGTTATGAATCTAAAGATAAAACAAATACATTGAGATGATCATTAGCGACATTCATATAGGCCTAATTTAAAGGAAAATAAACTATTAATAATGTAATGTCGAGACTTTATGCAAGCAAGAATAACCATACAATTGATTTGAACACCACATCTTCAATTAAAATCTTAATTAAGGCGTTAGATATATGAGACATCTCGTTTATATGTTGCTCAAAATCAACTTTTTCATCTTTGATATATCCAACAGTACACCAGGATTCGCTCTTACTCCCACACCAAAACAAAACAAAGTCTGATACCTAAGTTGAAACTTTAGAGGAGCCTAAAAATTCATGGTTCATCATGGATGATGAGAGACTCACAATTGAGGGAGAGAATGATGTATTAAATGTGAGTTAAAAATCTCATATTCGATAAAAAAAATTAAAATAAAATAAAAAGATATCTAGCAACATATAAGGGGAATTCATATACCTAATACCTTAGGTTTTGGTGGATATGCAATGTCAAACTTGATTATACAATTTCTCTTGGCAAAATGTGACACCCTATAAATTTAGTTATGAGTTTATTGAATTGGGTAAAAAATTTATCTCTATTTCTTTGTTCTGGTTTAAGACTACACCTAAAGCCCAATCCTATGGGTCATATTCCACTCACTGTAGACTCCAATAAGGTGTCAGACCCAAATAATATTCCTATGTTTGTATAAGGAACACGTCATCACCTCACAAGTTATGTTTCATGTTAACCATAGCTATCAACCTCAATTATATACTAACTTGAGTGTCGAAATGTCTTTTGTGAGTACACCCCTTCCTCGGAGCCGAAGACATTCCGGCCAAACACCACCGTTCAAGGGACCTTCTTCTAGTGGTCAGTCATCTATGCAAGACCATATCATTCTTCTATACGTGTGTGTGTGTCAAGTTCACGTTTTATGGATACAATGCTGACAAAAATAAAAACTTTTGTTGGAACACAATGTTGACGGGTATGACATCATTTAGAAAAAAGGTAGGTTTCTTAGGATTTTTTTTTCCGAAAGAACTAGCCCAACTAGACTACTAAGCTCCTAATTAGTGCTTCCATATGGATTTGAAAATTGCTATTCTCCCATACACTTTTGTTCATTCCTACCTCAAACTATCTAAAATAACTTCAATGTGAGTTAACTCACGGTAGAATCAACGTGAGTTAACTCACGTTAAATCAACGTGAATTAACTTGTGTTGGAAGTCAACATAGGTTAACTTGTGTTGGTTTTAGGTAAACTAACAAACCATCAGTTTTTGACAGAGATGATTTCTTTTTAAAGCATGTCTTAGCTTAGAAAAAACATTTCATTCACTAATACGCTATTCGCAAAATCTAAACATAGAATACGATAAATTTATTTAGTTTTAATTTCATCTCCGTTCAAATCGGACAATAAAGGAAACGTTATGTTACATTAAATTACATTCTCCCTAAATATATGGTATCGTCATGATGTTTAATTTAAATTATATTTCTTGAAAGTTTGCCGAAAGTGTCGGCATTGAAGTATCTTATACTTAGTGTAAAAATTTGGTAGTGTCTTTGAAAATCAAAAGAATGAAGAAACACATCGCATGTATTCTACCGAATCAACTATATAGGTTATCACAACGAATTCCCTCATATAAGATGAATAGTGACAAAAAGGAGTGCATTCCAATATATTCTATTGAGCTTAATCCTACTGCCCAGCTAGCTGACAAGTTTCAATTGACAGAGGGGCATGGTCAAGCACAAAACATCTTAGAAATGCATTCATGATCGTCACACTCATCTTATTCGAATGAATTCTACGTCAAAATGTGTTTTCTTCATTCTTTTGACTTTTCAAAGAGACTACCAATCCTTTACGCTGAGCATAAGACATTTCAATGCCAACATCTTCAGCAAACTAACAAGAACTAAAATCCAACAAAATAATGATACAACATAATTATACTACCTAAAAATCTTCATCTGGCCGAATCAAACTCTTGAGAATGTCTTCAGATGATCTCAGCAACGAGGCATTCATCTCGATCGTTGGAAATATTCTGTGCTGACCAAATATCGAGAACATGTTTCTCACGTCGTCGTCATTCGTAAGCATCATCTAGTTGAACGTCAATCTCCCGACTGAGACGAACGATAGAAGTTCATGCCAGACATCTTCCACCCTCCTTGTGTCTCCATGGTTGAGTCGTTGGATGATTTCATCATGTTGATCCTTCAAATCTTTTAACGTGACATCGTCCCGAACCCTGAACAACTTGTTGGGCTTTCCACCATTGAAGCAGACTTCAACTAACATTATGAGAATAACTACGGCAAGAATACCCGTTAGCTTAGCTCACTTGATAAAGGATCATGCATACAAAGGTCGGGATTTGAACCCTGGACATCCCACTTATTCACCTTTAAGATAAATTTCTCTTAACCACTAAGCTACTTAACCAAATATAATAATTCTTTATAGGATGTGTTTGATTCAAGTATTGTACAGTACAAGACAAGACATTACACATTACTTTCCGGAAGAAAGATAGAGGGATAATATTGTCTACATGTAAAAGAAATTCCACTAAATTTTGTCTTATAGTCTATATTTAAAAAAAAGCAAGATTACAATGCTGTAGCCAACCTATTAAAATATCGCAGTAAATCGAAATTGATCACAGCTGCTCCATGTTATATTTCTCATGTCCAGTTATATCAAACTTCTCAAAATCTGAAACGGAACATTTTATCTCAGTGGACACAAGTGTCTTTGAGATACAGAGATGTCTCAACTTTCTTTAAGTAAACTATTTTCTAAAAGACTATTCTCTTTCATTTCTTTTTTCATTGTACATAAGTAATTTTAACCATGAAATCTCTTGTTAAAACGATATTAACAAGTGATTTCCGCAATAACTTCAACATATTATCTCAATGGACACAAGTGACATCAAACATGTCAGCATTCTGATTATCTGGCAGCAGACCTGATTTCGACAATTAAACAGTTGCGAGAGTGAATCGTGTTTGCGCAGGCTAACCTGCATTTGACTCTAAAAATATCAAATCCGACTTCGATACCACTCAATCTTTAGCACTGACAAGAGGATGGGAACCACTTTGATAAGAAATAGTGTTTCAATTCTAGAATTAGCATAAAGAAGCCATAACATGGAATATGCATTAATGCCAGCACCAAGTACCTACAGTTCAAAACAAACAAAAAATTGGATTGACCATATATTAATCAGAATATCCAATAGTGTGAGGAAAATGGGGACTAGGATATTGAGTTTTCCTACTAGGTTAAACACGGAAAAAATTTCAGTGTTGTACTTAAAAATCACTAGAATAAAACCTTGCTTGAAAAGGAAAATGTAGAGCCTCATGCAATGAGAACCCAGGATGATTCAGTAGTAATATTATTTCCGCGCGATCATTTAATTTAAAAAATTATTTAGTATTAAAGAATGAAATAGCGTACCACAGCGGTGCATACAGTGATGACAAATCAAGAAAAGGGTAAGGCCACCTGTAAGAATGAGTAGAGTTACCATATTTAGTTAACCAATTGTGTGATTGTGTCTCCAAAATTTGATATGCAAAAATATAGCATAAATTACCAAATCGAGATGCAAGCATGAATTATCCACTGAAAAATGACGTAAACACCTGTCCATAACACAAAGAAAGACATCCCAGACCAGGGTATTCGCTGAAACATGTAGGTTAAACCTAATTTAACATCGGTATTTTGCAATTATTCTGAATGAGGATTTTAGATGGTCATCAAAATACTTACCAAGCAATTTAAAGCTGCATCCCCAAAGAGCAAAACTAAATTTAGTGTATGCATGTTCACTGTCATCTACACGAGGAGGAGAAAAATTATCCGACTAAATCTAAATCATTAGGACATGTAATAGAAGAAATGAGGGAGAAATATAGAAGAGACTGTCATAGAAATCAATTATTATATTAAAACCAAAATATCATGTATCAATTTCATGAATATACTTTGTAAGTTGTTGATAAATTTTAAATTTAGAATACTGAGACAGAGGGTCAAATTGGGCAACATGTTGATTATCCCTGAGGCGAAATGCCACTGATATCAAGTATTACGAATACCCTAGTATTGATTACTCTTATGATTCGGGCACACACATCAAACTCATCCATGAAAAATTGGTGAAGCTGAGAACTGCCTAAGCCTTCTAAGCACTTCAAAGACCATATCTATACGCGATATTGGACTGAACCTTACCTACTTACTCAGCCAGCACACAAAAGGTGTTGTACCACTGAAATGAAGGAAAATTAACTATCTCAATAACAGATGGCAGGGTTGCCACATGAAGGATAATTTTCCAACAGTTTCTCACGCTTAGACCCAATGAGCCTATAGCGTGGATGATGAGGGAAGCCAACAACGAGACTCTGGTACCATCTTAGAATTTGAATCTGTACCTAACTTGATGACAAAAGTTAGCTCAGTGAGTTAGCGTCATCCACACTTTAAGATATATGACTTGCAATCTTTCCTTTCAAATTATTGATCTTCGTGGAAGAAACAAATGTATCTATATGTAAGGATTCAAATGCAATGTCAGATCATGTATATTGATCCAAAGACCTCATTTTAATGCCTCCAGTCAAAACAGATCACATCAATTTCAGTTGCACAGTAGATATCCCTAGGAATGCAATAAAAAACGTATATCGCAAATAAAATGCTTTAGTAACCTTGACCTAATTTTATTGGATAGAGGATATGAATTTGGTACAGTAACAAATTCACGCAGTCATCACATCCGTGATTATTGATCGATATCTAGCAGCAGTAGATTTTGATTTTGATTTTCTAAATTGTAAAATACCAAGCTTGAAATCATGACCCTCTGATCTTGATCCAAAGGTCACCGATGTACTAACTGCGTGAATGCGGGGAATTTGTGATGGCAACAAATCCAAATTCATCAAATGTCTCACCATTAGCCCCAAGTTCAAGCCTTCATAACAGTCTAAGTATATATCACCTATTAGATTAGCTACTGGTAAAAACTTAAAAAACATTTCATATGCAGCACGTAGCAAGAGAGTATAAATATGAAATATTTAAAATTGCTACTCACAAAGTTTAAATCATAATCTCTCAGGGTAAGGAATGGAAAAATAATGAGCCAATAAACGCAATCCGTAAGCATGACTGCTCCTGCACTAATCTGTTAAAATATATAATGAAACGTATTAAAATCAAGGAACATTAATGCAATATTGTAATCAGTGCAGACCGAAATTATCCAAAAAAGGATGTAAAGTTCAAGTATTCAACTTCATTAACATGCAAAATTATCTGATTTTTCTTTCAAATGGTCCAAAACACAGTCTTCATGCACCACAGCTTAACAAATTATTCCCTCCATATATGCTCTTTGATCCTTAAAGAAATAATAAATTTATGCAAATATACACTCATTTACCTTTAATTCATTTAATGCATCATAATGATTTTTCTAAATTACAAAAAAAAAAAAATATTCAATTGTATCTTGGTTTCATAAAAAAAAATTGCGACAGAAATAAAAAGCTTAAAAGACTAAAGATTAGGGACGGAAGGAGTAGCTATTAACAAGTGAATAAGCACAACAAAA
>Ga0315915_1008919_pt1 | contig 11579 bp, 7 predicted proteins | sample MpolbnodulesMG_FD_207738 | JGI IMG/M metagenome (GOLD analysis project Ga0315915, IMG submission 207738) | Medicago polymorpha root nodule microbial communities from Los Angeles, California, United States - branched nodules | ecosystem: Host-associated > Plants > Roots > Nodule | place: USA... | reverse complement strand
AATTTAAAGTTTTATTGTAAAAAAACCATTTCAAGAGCAAGATATGGTGAGTAAAAAAGTTTCAACTTTCAACCAGCAATAGAAAAGATAAGGAACCCACCTCATCTCGTATATGAGTCCGAGCACGAAAAGTCAACCGCTCGTGTACATCTGCTAAAATTCTCTCAAACGTAGGACGAAGACCAGCCAATGACTCACTCCGTCTACTATGTTGTTCCCCCAGGACCTCCATTTTTAGTATATCAACGAGTTCACAAAGAAAATCAATATTTGTTTCATGAACTAGTTTGGGGCGCAGTGTATCATATAAATATGTTGACCTGCAAGTAAAACGGATCAAATCAGTAGGGCGGCAGGCACTGAACATTTAAAGAATGGCATTCCGACTAGATGATAAGAACAAATAATGAAAAAGAGACTTATAAGTGGGAAGTATAAACACTATTCTAATGCTCATTTATTTCCCTTGTAAAACACAAACAGTAATTGGAGTGAGCTCTGTGTACTTAGAACATGCAAAAAGACTATTACAAGCTTAACTCTCTCCATATCCATAGCTATAAAAATAGTGAGCTCTAACTTCCAAGGTACTCAGTGGGAGTGGGAGGAAATGAATTACTGGAATCCTTGAATATAAACCTTTCTCTGTTATCTATTTTTTTGGTCCTGTTTTCCTTTGAGTTTACTCTAGTAGGATTGACTACTCCCCTGTGTACTTCTTTTCCATTTCCTAAACAATATTTTTCTGTTCAAATAAAATAAACCGAGTGTGCTTATGTAACAGGAAGACAACTTACAGAGGATCCATTAATGGAGATAAACTTGAAACATCCTTTGAAGAAGCTGGGAAAAAATGATCAAACAGCTGGTGTTCAAGTTGACAGACCTGCACTTCAAATTACAGTGAATAAGTCAAAAAGGCCCTGTTTGAATTATATAGTAACAAACTTTAAAATATTTTTTGATTCAGGGTCCTAGTTTATATTATTATATACACAAAAAGGAAAAAGTTATCTATGCAAAATAAAAGTTATATATTTGAAAGCTGTCAACCATAATTTTAAGCCAACCATAACTATCATAGTGCAAACGGCCTTAATTCTATCTAAAATACGCACCAGCGACCAAAAGCCATTATTTAGCTTCACAATGTTAAAAATAACTGTACCTGTATAAGATATGCACATCCTGATCTGGTCAATGATGGCAAGGACTCTTTCTTGGAAAATTCAGATATTCGTCGCTGAACTATGCTTCTTATCTTCAAGGAATACAATGGAGAATCATGCAGTCAGTTGACTCAGTAATATTGAATAAGTAATACAAACAATATAATGATAAAGCTTGTATCATCTCACCAAAGAGAGGCGTTGCTCACAGTATAACCGGTGGCATTCTACAAGGATTTGACCATATTCTTTCCTTGAAGACCTGCTTTCAATTTCTTCAAGCAGCGGTTTAAGCTGAAAAAGTAACAGTTAATAGGTGTACAGAGGTCAGATAGAGATATTGTGCTTAAAAGCCTATTCATTAAAGATGACCTAAATGTTTTGTTGTTGTCAGTGATAAACCTTCTCATCTGAAGATTTATTTCAAATAATAAGGAGACGCTTACCTCACTTGCTGCTGCCTTAAACCGAACATATATTACAGAAGCCTCTACTCCCTCAGAGATGGATGCTCTGTCACCCCCACTTCCTCGAATTGCTTCCTGGACCTGATAAAGAGGTATCTTCCAAATTACTTTATCATAGAATCTCAAAACTATGTATCCTTGAAGAATACATATAACCACACGCTTTAACCACTTAACCTGTTAAACTAATTTCACCTGAGAAGAGGCGCCTTTAAGAACGGCAAGCACATGAGAACGCATCATGCCCAGTGCCCGAGACTATAAATACAACTATTCCGGATTAGTATGTGTACAATATTTGTCAAACATGAGCTATCATAGGACTTACGGCCATAGATAGCAGTTTGCTATGATTACTCAACAATTCTCAGTAATTAAATTTATTTACCTGGAGTTGACGAAATTTAAGCAAGTAAACGCTTGATTCTGCATATTGTGGATTGCTTTCAACATATCTAAAATAACAATCAAAATGTCAATGATCATAAATATTGTTCAGTTATTACAAAGTACATAAATGACGTGGTTTAGTACTCACGAGATGCATTCATCGAGCCTTTTGAGAAGTGGGAGGAAGTTTTCGTTTCCAACGTTCATATTTGGAGAATAAAAATTGGTAGCAACCTGCATAGAAGAATTTAAAGAAACCACATACATCATCTGTAAATTCATAACTATGTGGAGTTTTCACTTTTGCATTCACAAATTCTGAATAAAACAAAAACCTCGAGGCCCTTTGTATGAAGAATACATAACTTTATTTAAGATAAGGTAAAAAGAAAATATAAAAAATCCATCTCCACTAGGAGAAGCATGCAGAAAAAAAACTAATAGAAACTTATTTCACAATGTTGGGTAACGTTGGAAGATGATGACTCTTTGATTACAGGTTGCACAGGAAATGACCAATTTTAGCACTAATTATCGCATTATCCTGATGTCTACCAGAATGAAATCTTTCGATGTCTGATATTATAAGGTATTGGAGAATACGGATTTAGTAGGTCCTATTAACATGTTGACATCGACTTCTTATGTTAAATTAGCAAGTTCACATTCTTTAAAAGTTATATGCAATTAGGTAACTAAAAAAACAAGAAGGAATTTAAATCCAAGAAAAAGATCTAGTCAAGCTAGCAGTCAAACCTTACATTCTCCAGTTCATCAAAGTAATTGAGTTTACTACGAAGTGCTTCTGCAAAATCAATCAGTCTTTGCTTCTCCTGTACCTGTAATAGGAACAAACAGATGAGCAAATCCATAGTTTCAGCTGAAGAAGAAATCCAAGTCATGATAAAACAATAAAATCATACATTTTCAACTTCAAATCCAAATAACAGATCCAACAAAATGTGTTGCATGTAACACAATAATACTTGTCTTTGCAACTATGCATAAAGGGAAATGCAGTAAAGCAACCCAAAATCTCTAGTACCATTAACCTGTTTTTTTATTTAATTTACTAGTAATTATATACATATACATAAACCTATTTAGTGTGACCAATTATTAAAGGAATAAGAGTGTGGATTCAAAGGGTAACCATTATCCACAGGTCACAGTGACTTCCACAATCATTCCAGGAAAAACAAAAAATAAACAAGAAAAAGAAAAATGAGATTAAGTAACAAATCCATACCAGTCTATCACATGCATCATGAAGCGTCTTAGTCTTTGTTGCTACTGCCTGATGCTGCAACTGTAGTTCGTTGAACAAGTCGAGGGTATCATCAACCTGCATGAGACAAACAAGTCCAAACGCAAACCAGAGTGAGAATTAAATCAAACAGTCATCAAACCAGATAGCCACAACTAAACCGTTAAAATCAGATAGAAATATTTTTTACCTGTTGAAGAATATCATCACATGTCTGTATCCGCTCCGTTAGAGTACCCACATAATGTTGATATTTCTCTTCAGTCTACAATCACAGAACAAGTTCAAGAATCCCACAATCAAAACAAACAATTGTCACTATTTGGATAAACAATTTACTATTTTTTTTTTCTTCTTCTTATAGGCTATAAGCTGATTTCATAAATTATCTAGGAGAGATTATGAGAATAAGCTAAAAACAAGTTATGAACATGCCATAAGGTGTTTTAATAAGCTCTCCCAAACAGTCTCACAAGTGCTTATGCCAGTAGATAAAGTCATACAAAGCAATTGAACCGGATTCAAATGCAAGAAGCAATTGTGTAAATAAGACATGACTAACCTCTGATTTCATAGCAGATTCAAGATCTAAAAACCACTTGTAGAACTGCATTAAATTGAAAACTAATCAATAATTAAATGAAAATATGGGAAAAGCATTTAAAATCTACAAATACATACTTGATTAGTATTAACCATAACAGTTTTAATAGCACCGGAATCATCAAAAGAAGTATCCTCGATGGTAACAGACAATGCATTATCCTGAACAGATGCATTCTCTTGTGCCTGCAAATGCATAATAATCGTAAAGATGAAAAACAAAAATTAGAATGAAAAGGAGTAGAAAAAGTGAATACCGCCAAATTGAGTGGGAATGGACGTTCAGAAACGGAATGAGAGAGTGAAGTAATGGCATTTTGTTGTTGATCGGTTAAAGGAGCATTCTGCCGCCAAAGAAACAAAGACGAGTTGGTTAGATCAGATCTGATCTGATCTGATTTGAATGACGATGGAAGAAAAAAAACGAGATCTACTAGAATTACCTGTTCCCAAGTAGTAGTGAAGTTGTAACTCTTTGTAGAGACTTCAGAGTTAGGATGCTTTTGCGGTGGACCTCTGCTTCCCATTTTTTCACTCTTCTCTTCTCTTCTCTTCTCTTCTCTTCTTCGTTACATAAACTCCACCTTCTCTCTTCTTTTCATCTATTTTGCTTAATTAATTAATAATTAACATTTCAACATTAATATGTTCAATAATTGTTGCTTAGTTTTTAGAAAATGATCGCCTATCTTATTTATAAAAGTTTTTAAGTCTCTTCGACAACTTTTTTGAAGCCAAAAAAGTTGTTCCACATTTCCTTCCTAATTTTTTTGTTATTTTTTATAACGAGAATTGGACTAAGGGTCAACCCTAATCCCTTATCTTTTTATATTACTTTTGGATGTACTTACAAAACACATCCAATAGCTAACACCAAGATGTATGGGTTTTGTAGATGGTGTAGTCTTAATTGAAGAGTCGAGGGAGAAATTGAATGGGATGTTGGAGACTTTCGTGACAAGTCTTAGAAGCGTAAGACATTTGTTTGAGTAGAAGCAAGACATAGTATATTTAATGTAATTTCAGCAAAAGACGAAGTAGTTTGACCTTAAAGGTGAAAGTTGGAGATCATATCATACAATTTACGCAGTTTAAATATCTTGGGTTCATTATTTCAACAAAAAAATCTTGGGTTTATAGTACAAAATAACGAAGAAGTAAAAGCAGATGTAAATTATTGTATTCAATTTGATGGTTGAAATGGAGAAGAGTCTCAGGTGTTTTTTCGGATACAAACGTGCAGTTTTGAAGTGAAATAATACCAGACAGTTTTCATAATGACGATGTTTTATGGAACAGAGTATTGGCGGTTAAGAACGAACATGAGAATAAAGTAAGTGTCCTGAGATGGAAATGTTGTGTTGGATGTTTTGTAAGACTAGATGAGATAAGATTAAAAATGATAACATTGTAAGATGGTTGGGATAGCACCTATAGTATAAATACTGTGGAAAATAGGTTTAGGTAGTTTGGACATGTAGAGAGAAAACCTGTAGATTATATAGTAAGAAGAATAGATCAAATAGAAGATAGTCATATTACATGAGGTATTGGAAGACCTAGAAGAACTATAAGAGAAACTATTGGAAAATATTTGCAGATTAATAAGTTAAATCTAAATATGGTTTATGATAGAGCAATATGACATATTTCGATCCATGTAGTCAACCCCACTTAGTGGGATAATGTATGGTTGTTGTTGTTGTCGTCGTCATCTTTTGAAAGTATTAACTCATGCTCAACAACTATAATTTCATTTCATGATCAACTACCATATTTATTAATCAATGAAACAATCAATTTCCCGTGCATCGCACGGGTTCAAATACTAGTCTTATTTATAAAAGGTCTTAAGTCTCTTCGACAACTTTTAGGAGCCAAAATTGTTGCATTTTTCCTTCATAATTTTTTGTTGTTTCTTTATATTTTTTGAAAATGATCGCGTATCTTATCTTATCTTATTTATAAAAGTTCTTAAGTGTCTTCGACAACTTTTTGGAGCCAAAAAAGTTGTTGCACAATTCTTTTCTAATTTTTTTGTTGTTTCTCTATTTTTTTTAGAAAATGATTGTGTATCTTATTATCTTATTTATAAAAGTTCTTAAGTTTTTTAGATAACTTTTTGGAGTCAAAAAAGTTGTTGCATATTTTCTTTCTATTTTTCTTTTGCTTTAAACAAATGATCTCTCATCTTATTTATAAAAGTTCTTATGTCTCTTAAGCAATCTTTGGAGTAAAAAATAGTTTTAAAATTTTAATTGTATATCAATTTTTACTAATCAAACCTAAATTTACTATCATGCCTAAATTTGAGAAATTTCTTTAAATGGTAGTTACATTTGTTGATGTATTTGTTATTTTTTTATTCATCTCTATTTTTGGATCTATTATATTGTAACTGAGTTAGCAAGAGATATAAATATTTGTTATCAACAATCTCTGTCATGTGATAATATGAAGTCTAAATTAATTCGTGGGTTTTATTATTACATCCAACAACTAGCACCCAGTTGTATGCGTTTTACATATGAGATATAGTCTTAATTGGGGAGGAATTAATGAGATGTTGGAGACAGGTCTTAAAAGCATATGGTTTTCGTCTGATTAGAAGCAAGACATAGTAGATGTAATGTAATTTCTACAAAATTTGTCTGATTAGAAGCAAGACATAGTATAAGTAATGTAATTTCTGCAAAAGGCGAAGTAGTTCGACCTTAGTGGTGAAAGTTGGAGATCATACCATATAAGTTACACAGTTTAAATATTTTGGGTTCATAGTACAAAATGACGGAGAAATAAAAGCATATGTAAATCATTGTATTCAAGTAGGATTGTTGAAATGGAGAAGAGTCTCAGGTGTTTTTTGTGATACAAACGTGCCGTTTAAGTTGAAGTGAAAAATACCAGATAGTTGTCAGAACAACAATGTTTTATGAAACAGAGTATTGACGGTTAAGAACCTACACGAGAATAAAGTGTACGAAGATGAGAATGTTGCGTTGGATGTGTGGTAAGACTATATGAGATAAGATTAGAAATGGCAACATTGTAGGGATAGTTTGAGTATCACCTATATTATAAATATTGTGGAAAATAGGTTTAGGTGGTTTGAACATGTAGAGAGAAAACCTGTAGATTCTATAGTAAGAATAGTAAATCAAATAAAGGATAGTCATATTACAAGAGGTATAGGAAGACCTAGAAGAACTACAAGAGAAACTATTTGAAAAGATTTATAGATTAATGAGTTGTATCTAATCATGGTTTATGATAGAACAATATGACATCTTTCGATCCATGTAGGCAACCCCACTTAGTGAGATAATGTTTGGTTGTTGTTGTCATCGTCGTCTTTTGGAAACATCAACTCATGCTCAACAACAATTATTATTTCATTTCATGATCAACTACCACATTTATTAGTAAATGAGATAATCAACTTCTCGGGCATCACATGGGACCAAATACTTGTGAATAAATAAAATCAAGATAAAAGCTATTTTTTAAAAAAAAAAATCAGAGAAAGAAAGGAAAATGATACCATAATGAGTTCTTTTTGTATAAAAAGATGTAGGAAATTAAATATTTAATTTGCTTTGAAAATGAGAAGAAGTATTTATAAAATAACACTAATACATAATTATTTATTTGAGTATTGTTTAGTCTTAAGTTGAAACATGTTTTATTTTGTGTGAAGCTTTTATTTGAATTGGTTGATGAATATCTATTACTATCCACTATCCCTTAAAAAAATAAAATTCCCATGGAGGTGTTTATAATTTCAAGTTGACTCCAACTCATTTTAACAATTTTTTATGATAGTCTGTGATCACAACTTACAAGAAAACAATTTAATCATCCTTTAAAAAAAAAACAATTTAATCACATTTTCTTGTTGATTACAAAAATATTTTTTACATATAACATTTAGTATTTTCTTTTACCAAACATATAACATTGATCATTAATTTTGTAAAATAAAAACATTGATGATAAATATTAGTAATTATGTTGTATATCCTAACTCGTTAACAAGTCTCACTTCATCACACCTAGAAAGAATCTCACTTCATCCTTTCTTTCTTATTTTGCCTGGCACTTCCGAACACTTTTTTTTAAGAGACCTATAACCTTTGTTAACGGTGCATCTATCAACAATTGTAAATTTCATGAGGCTTTTTAAAAACCAAATCAACAATAATAAACAGGGAATTACTTTTCCCACCCTGTGGTTTTCCTCGCGCGCCCTATTTTTTTTTCAAAATTACCCCTGGTCCAGATTTCGTTTTTTGGATTAAATTGTTATAATTTATCAGATTTATCCAGATTTCGAAATCCGGAATGACCTTTTTTCCAGAACTTTTTCATTTTTAAGCTTTGAAATTCGTTTTATAAATGCAAATAAACATATAAAACAGAAATAAAAACACAAAAAGATGAAAACAAATCATTTCATTGATATTTGAATAATACATTACAATAATGTTAAAGCTTTTTAAACTTTTTACATAAGAACCTAAAACTATTCATAGTCTTATTACATAAGAACCTAAAACTATTTCTAGGGGGTAAGCTATACTACTGGCTCCGGCTGAGAGGACATACCAGTAGCTTCACTATTGGAGGGGAGACAGAGGGGGCACAGGGGCCTCTAGGAAACCAGAGACCATGATGGTCAATATGACACCTAGAAAGACCAACCTCACACCTAGACCAACCCCTTCCCTATTGACCTATCATATGACCCCTGATGGATTTCCAAAGAGGCCTCTTTCTATGAACGGTCAACGATGGAAACACGTTGTTGTAGAAGAGAAGAGGAGAAAGAAGAAGGTATGACTATTTTTGAGAAAATGAAGGCTATTTATAGGGGAGGGAGGGTTAAAAAATGTGTGGGAAGCCATAATTACAATCAAAAAACGTGTAAAAACACGTTTTTTTTTGACTTTATCACCGTCCAAAAACGTTTGAAAAATGTTTTGTTTGTGGTGCAGACCACCGACCAAAACTTCTAGTGCAGTCCGGATTATATAATCCGGATTACACATGGATTCCGGATTACATATTCCAGAAACATACGATTATGGCGTGGACCAAAGGGAAACCTGGGACTTTGTGTATGGTGAGTGTTGGTTTAGATTTTAGAATCCGGATTGCTTCAGCATTGGATTCTTTTGTGTGGCCCACATTGCAGCGACAATTTTTGTGGTCGACAATGCCTAGATACCTGTATAAATAAGGGTCCCTGTTTTCATTACAAGTAAACTACACCATAAAAAAAAATCATGGAATTCCCTGACTTTGATCCGAACACCAAGCTAGCGGCAGTCTACTACAACGGTGGAACACCACCCCATCTGTTTAGGATTCACAACGATGTCACCCTCTCCGGGCTGAAGGATAAGCTGGATCAAATCAACCATCAACTCAACGACAGAGACACGAGGAGGGTGGTCGGTGTTGACTATCGATGTCCATTGTCCGACTCAGCCAGATCTCTTCGTTTCAGCCGGATGAAACTCACAAACGATGACGACGTGAGAACCATGTTCTCTGTCTTTGCTCAGCATAGTACTAGAGGACTGATCGAGTTGGACGCTTCGTTGGTTAGATCTGCTGAACAAATTCTGAAAAGTTTGCACTGATAAGTGGTAGAAAGTAGTAATTCAACTAAATATTTAAGGCACTTTGTTACCTGTTTTGCAAGTTATTAGGGGAAAAGCCGAGAGATAAGTGATTATGACCCTTTTACGCTTTATTTATCTTACTTTATCCAATTGTGCAGGAAAGTTACTCAAGACACTGAGCAAAGAAGAAAAACAAGAAAAAAGTACAAAAAGGCAGAAAGATGAATTCACTCGCCTCCAACTCGCAATGGCGAGTAATCAAAGAGCCAACAGAAGCAGAAGCACAGTTTTACTCGCCATGGCGAGTGCATCTACTTGCGAGGCGAGTTAGGGCGGCTAAACCCCTCAAAGATGACGTGATACGAATCCACTGATGAAGAAACCTCAATTCGCCATGGCGAGCAAAGGAACTCGCGAGGCGAGTTGATGCAGAGTTGAAATCTTATAAATAGTCGTTGATCATTTCTTGAGGGGAGTCTTGGTTTTTAATCTGAGAATCACATAGAATACTTTGCAATAGCTTTGGAGAGAGAGATAGGGCTTGTTCTTCATAGAGTGAGAGTGATAGAAGTTGGATTCTTCCTCATTTGGTGAGAAATCACAAAGTTGTAATGAATCCTTCCATTTCAATTCATTCTTGCAAAGCTTCCATGACAATGAGTAGCTAAATTTCCATTGTTGGGATTAGAGGTACTTGATCTTAGCTAAACATGTAATCCTTTGATCTATAAATGTATGGTTCTAGCATTTGATTTGATATGGAGATTATTCTTGCACTTTATTGTTTATGTTTGATTTAATTGTGTGCAGGTGCTTAGGGAGGGTAATCAAGTTGCAGATGCCTTAGCCAAGAATGGTCAGGGTCTTGCAATGTTTTCTTCTCAATGGTGGCCTTCCCCTCCTATCTTTCTGGTTTCCCTCCTTGATAGGGATAGGTTGGGTTTATCTTTTTCTCGTTTGGCCTAGCTTGCCTGTTCTTTTGCCTTTGAGTGTTCTGTTTTGTTTTATTTGGAACTCTTGTTGTAAGTGGTTCAGGCCCTCTCCTGACTTTTAATGCAATTTTAGCTTTATCAAATTTTTTTTTTTTTTTGAATCTAGGTTTAGAATAATCTTCTATCCAAACATAAATTCTAGACATGGAATTGATGTTTAGATAACCACTCTTTGTATCCAAACTTAATGCTTTCCTATCATTTAAGAGATTGAGAAATCGTCGATTGAATGATATGAACGACTCTTGGATCGTTTAATAGTGTGAGACATCGACGATTAAACGATACAATTGAAGTCACAATATTATTTGGACACGAATGATATTGACGAGGGATACGTGGTAATATCAAAGAAAAGCTAGAAACCATGCATGATCTTTAGGTTACGTGTAATGCTTGATCAAGGAACTCTAATCCTAACAAGTTTCACGCCTTATTAATCTCAAATTTTACTCTTACATCAAAGTTAACTAGATTTTAAGCAAACGAACAAATCACTCTTTCAACTTAAAATGATAATTGGTGTCGAATAGTCCATGATATCACACTAGTTCTTGAGGAGACGATATATAAATACTTACTTTTGATATACGTAAAAAATACTACATCATGCACCGGCCCAGGAACTACGAAGAGATCAGGGCTCTGCTGGAGAGACCAGAGGAGGAAGAAGTTAGTTTAGATGATCCGTGATAATGTGCTATGTTTTAATTAATCGCGTGTTTTATGTTGTCTTAATTGCGTGTTAGTTATGTGTTGTTGGATTAAGTTGTTTCATTATGTTTTGAATGATATATATATTATTTAAACTTTCATTATGTATTAATTTACGTCAAAGATGTTCATTTAATCGATAAAATAACAAAAAATATGCATTCCGGATTATGAAATCCGGATTCACCTAGGGCGTAAGTGTGTTCCGGAAAACGAAATCTAGAATACCTCAGCATAGTATTCTTTTGTATGGACCACATTGTACCAAGAGTTTATGTGGTCCACAACATCCAAGGACCTCTATAAGTACACCATCTCCGGTTTTCAACTTCAATACCAACAAAACACAC
>Ga0315915_1008917_pt1 | contig 11582 bp, 4 predicted proteins | sample MpolbnodulesMG_FD_207738 | JGI IMG/M metagenome (GOLD analysis project Ga0315915, IMG submission 207738) | Medicago polymorpha root nodule microbial communities from Los Angeles, California, United States - branched nodules | ecosystem: Host-associated > Plants > Roots > Nodule | place: USA... | reverse complement strand
AATAAAAACTATGATTATTTTTATTTATTAGCTATTTTAATATCGTCAATACTAAAAATTAATATATGTATTTGTCAATATTAAAATTTAATTATTTTATAATTTTTCACTACTACCGATCAATATATACATTATTATGCTTTAAATACTTTACATATTTTCACTATGGACAAAAAAAAATCATTATGCCAAGCGTAGCTGAGACGCGACACGCGGCGGAGCCGCGGCCATACAGCGCGGCGAAGCCGTGCTACTCGTGCTGTAGCACGGGTATCTCGACTAGTTTGAAGTTTGAACGGTCAATCCAGCACAACAGGACCGCAATCCGCACCCCTCACTTCCAGTTGAGAGAGACAGAGTTCCCACGTAAATTTGCTATTTGTACCTCCATTTTCAAACTCACACAGTTGGTAACATATAACAGGAAAATTTTGATTTCGATTTCGATTTCGATTTCGCGTACCAATCAATTCTCAACTAGAACCTTCTTTCGTAGAATAAAATAAAAAGCACAAACAAAATAATTCGTTAAATTCTCTGATGGCCATATCAGTTTCTTCTATTTGCACCCTCCTTCCCTTCTCAAAACCCCACAACTCCGTACCTCCCTTCTCTTCCAAAACCAAAAAACGATGTCGTATCATCATCAGCTCCGTTACAGAGGATCGTGAAGCAGCTTCAGTTGTGTCAAAAGACAAAAAAGTCCTTGAGGAGGGTTCTCCTTCGCCCTCCAAGGGTATCACTATCACAGAGGTTGCTACTGACACTGATATCCTCACCGGACGTGCCATCAATGCCGCAATCATTCTCGGATTTGGAGCTTTTGCTGTCACCAAATTGCTCACCATTGATCATGATTACTGGCATGTTAGTTTCTTCTATTTTATATCCAAATTTTGCTTCTTTTTCTATTTTAGTGTTTGAACCTAAAGCAACCGGTAAATTACATTATAAATGATAGCTGATAAGTTAGTTGATTGAGCTTGCAGTGTTCGATAAAATTAACTGTTGAACTAGATGATAAATATGAAATGACATAAAAAAAAATGTTTAATTGATTAAATTTTGTTCAACTAAGATAACACAGGTAAAATTGATAGAAAAATTGATAAGTTTTAAGTTCTATGCTGTTTGAAGCAGCTTATCAAAAACTGCCATAATCTAGTACAAAAGGCTATAAGCTTGTAAGAAAAAATTGACAAGTTTGTTTAGTCATATGGACTTATAAGCTATAAGTTCAAAATTTTGTCTTGCCAAACAGAGTCATAAGAAAATAGTTCATTCATCAGCGCTTAATTGAGTTGTTTATCCAAACAGGCGTGAATATGAGATGACCATATTCTATCTATACAAAAACATGTTTCTTCTTAATTTATTGCTTTACTTTGAGTTCGTGGCTGTGCTTCTTAAGTTGGCTTTAACCTGAGACGATTATTATAGTCAAACATCATTGATCACTCGCTTTTTACAATGTATAGTAAAGACAGATGGGAAGATGGTATTTTCTGTTTTGTATATGGAAGAAGTTGAAAACTGATTAGGGTCTTGTAATGCAGGGTTGGACACTTTATGAGATACTGAAATATGTGCCTGAACACAATTGGATTGCCTATGAGCAATCTCTAAAAGCAAATCCAGTTTTAGCTAAAATGGCAATAAGTGGAGTTGTCTACTCAATTGGAGATTGGATTGCTCAGGTATGTTTTTGAATTTCGCTTGAAAAAATTATGAAGTGCTTATGTTGGATAGGGTTTTTTCTTATTAACTTCTTCTTACCAAAATATATAGTGCTATGAAGGAAAGCCTATTTTTGAGTTTGATCGAGCGCGACTATTTAGATCAGGTCTTGTTGGGTTTACTCTCCATGGATCTCTTTCTCACTATTACTACCAACTGTGTGAGGTGGTTATTGTACATCTTTGGTTTGAATTTTGGAACAATTAGTTTGTATTATGTCAATTGCTAAAATTGTTTGCATTGTGTAACACAGGCTCTTTTTCCTTTCCAACAATGGTGGGTTGTCCCTGCTAAAGTTGCTTTTGACCAAACTGTGTGGTCAGCTATTTGGAACACCATCTACTTTGTGGTTTTGGGTTTGTTGCGTTTCGACTCTTTGGATAACATCTATGGTGAACTCAAGTCAACATTTTTGCCCATGCTCACTGTAAGAACCTATTTGTTTCTTAGGGCCTGTTTGAATTGATTTTTTATCTACTGGCATAGGCACTTGCGAGACTCTTTGGGAGAGCTTATTAAAAGAATTTATACCCTGTATGAAAATAGTTTGACTTGATTTCATATTTTGCTATAGAAATAGCTTATACATAAACACTTATATGATAAGTGCTTGATTAAGACGTTTTCTGTAATAACTCGCCTCTTTGTTCACATAGCTGTAATTTTATTGTACTGTCATGGAGAAACGTTTAAAATCACGTTTCAAATAATCGAAATCATGTTACAAAAATAAAGCAAAAGGAGAAAATTGATGAAAGAAAGGAGCCAGAGAGGAATTCTATAGTTCAAACCAACAATTCAAGGATGAACAATAGAATGATGAATAAATGAACTGTGTATAATGTTTTTATCAACATTCCACAGATAATTGTTTGATTAGCAAGTTCTGTTTTGATGACTAAAATTTCACTCTAATATGCTTCACAGGCAGGTTGGAAGCTTTGGCCTTTCGCCCATCTGATTACTTATGGTGTGATTCCTGTGGAACAAAGGCTTCTTTGGGTGGACTGTATTGAGCTCATCTGGGTCACAATACTTTCAACGTAAGTTCTCTAGAATTATTTGTCATATCATACTGAATTATTACACAATTTTTTTTTTCAGTCGACAGAAGTGTTTTCATGCCCATACTGAAACATTGAACGGAATGCATTGGACCCAAACTTGGGAAAAAAACCAAACCAGATTAATTGGTGTGAATTGTTTTTTTGAGTTCTTCGAGTCGTTGGTTCAAATTCAATGCCCTTTTGGATAAGTATCTCATACTTCCTTGTAATTAAATCTCATTTTAGAATGGATGTTAATAATATAGAGAAGAGTAGAAAAGGAAAACAAAGGAGAAGGAGTTTGCTAGAGTTCAATAAGACCGCAATTGGCTACAATAATGAATACACAATACATAACAATAGAGTAAGTATATACACAGTAAGCAAAAAATGAAACAACACTTAATTAGAGTAAATAAATAAAGAAATAAAAGTGTTATTTTCTTACATCCCCCTCAAACCCTTGATGCTTTGCGAAACATTGAGAGTTTGTCGGTTCGAAAATGTTGAACAGAATGCATTGGATCCGAAGAACAAAAAACCAGACCAATTTAATTGGATTTTGCGTTAATTGGGTCATTGATAGCATAAATTTATGATACATATAACTATTCAAAACATGAAATAAGATTTTATTTCATACAACTTTTTTTTTTTGTTTCTAGGTATTCAAATGAGAAATCAGAATCCCGAAAATCTGAGGAAGTGTCAGAAACCACAGGATCATCTACACCAAGCCGAAATTCTAAGGTAACTAAGAAGACCGTTGTATTATTTTTCTGTCATGTTTTAAGGTTCCAGAGAGTCCTCGTGAAACTTATCACGAAATGAATTAGAATAGTACTTCAAACTTATGTCTGCATACCTATGATTAAAAATTCTTGTGCTCTAGTTGGACGAGTCTTCCATCAATTTTCTCAATATATTGAGCTAATGATTTCTTTTTCTCTATATGTTGTATTTGGCAGGAATGAAACTGAGTAAAAATATGAAGAAAAAACTATGTAGGTCCATGGCTGTTACAAGTATCATCAACCTTGCAAAAGCATTTGACGACTCAGCTTAAAATTCGAAGGATCTCAATTGAAGTTGAAGGAAGTACTGAATAACTTTCGAAAACAGCAATGTCGACTATACATAATATAGATATATTTGTTGTGCATCCTTCAGCAGCGACGAATTATTCAGGTTGAAGTGATATGAGACAGATTATTGTACATATATACTTGTAAACACATTCACGAAAGTTAAATTACGTTTTACTTCTTCTTTGGGGGTGTATTCAATCCGCCTATTATATGCAATGCTGTATAAAGAACATACTATGATGAAAAATGTGAAACAGCTCTTGTAATTAATATAAACTTACTCATTACCTTTACAATTCTATTCTGTCAATAATTTTTAATCTTCTGCATAGATTACAACCAGAAAGTAATCAATCTAAACACAAATCTAATCTTCTGATCATATAATCAATATAACCATCTACTCTTGTTCACACACGCATGACTTCCGACTCTTCTTGTCTCCTTTGTGGTTGTTCTCATGAAACTATTCTACATGCTCTTTGAGATTTTCCAAAGCTAACACAGTTTGGGTTGATCCCCACCTTATGAACTCTAATAAGTCATTACTTCACCACGACCTCTATGCTTGATTTGATTAAGTTTAATGCCTTATTCATATGGGTGTCTCTCTTTGTCTCTCGCTTTTGGGATATCTAGAGAACTAAGAATGATGCTGTTTTCAACGGTAACACTTGATGGTATACTCAGTTTCATTGACTCCACACATGATTCTATTACTACTCATCTCAACCACACCACTCAGTCTTCTTCTAAAATGGGAGCTTCTTGTCAAACAATGGTAGGTTGTACCGGCTAAAGTTGCATTTGACCAAACTGTGTGGTCAGCTATTTGGAACACCATCTACTTTGTGGTTTTGGTGTTTGTGCGTTTTGACTCTTTGGATAACATCTATGGTGAGATCATGTCAACATTTCCGCGTTTCAACATGTATTTTGAAACGAAGGGAGTATTTGTTTCTTAGGGCCTGTTTAAATTGATTTATTTGAACTTGCTTATTGACATAAGCACTTGTGAGACTCTTTGGGATAGCTTATGTAAACAGCTTATGACATGATCATAAGCTCGCTTATGAATGGAGGTTATGGCTTATTTGAAACCAATTTGACTTTATTTTATCATTTGTTATAAAAATAGCTTATACATCAGCACCTATATGTTAAATGTTTATGTTATAAGTGCTTAGTTAAGGTGTTTATCTAAATAAGGCATACAATTTCACTCTTAAGTTGTTTATCTAAATAAGGCATACAATTTCACTCTTAAGTTGTTTATCTAAATAAGGCATACAATTTCACTCTGATATGTTTACAAGCATGTTAGAAGCTTTGGCCTTTCGTCTAAGAAGCGCGTTGGACGCGGACATGAACAAAAAAGCTAAACCAATTTAATTGAAGTTTTTGGTTTCAGAAAAAGTAAGATCGGTGCTAGCCAAATCGAAGGGAGATTCAGAGAGAGATGATGAAGTTTTTGGTTTCAGAAAAAGTAAGGTTTCTAAAAAGTGAATTAGGTTTCAAAAGTTGGGAAATGCTTTTAGTATAAGGGTTCTATTACCAGTTGTGTAAGCTAAACACTTAATCACATCATACCTTACGGTATACCATATTTCACATAAACCCATAGTACCTTCCGGTTTACAATGTTTCACTATTTTGTAAATTAAATAAAAAGTCCTACTTAATCATTTAATTACTAATAAATTACACTTATTATTTTATCAAGGCTTAATTGCAGTTTTGACGCTTTAAGTATCACAATATTGTGTTTTTGCCCCCTATAAAAAACATAACAAATCGGCTCCCTAAGTTTACCCCCTTTTGCACTTTTGATAGCCTGGATCAATTTTAACAGGATCAATGCATAGGTGACACCCAAATCACTTTACTATTAGGCTTAATTACAGTTTTGGCCTCCTAAGTATCACAATCTTACAATTTTAACCCCCTAAGAAAATAGAAAGTCATATGTGGCACCTCACTTTAAGTGATGTGGGTGCCACATATGCATTGGCTTGATCAAAATTGATATGAGGGACCAAAAATGAAAAATGAGGTAAACTTAGAAGGCTGATTTGTTACTATTTTTATATAGGGGTAAAATCGCAAGATTGTGATACTCAAAGGGCCAAAACTGTAATTAAGCCTTTTATAAATAAGTCTTGTAAGTGTATAAGGATGATACAAAGGTGACGTTTAGAATGAACCTATGCATGAATTTGTCCATCATGATCTTATGCATAAATGACGTATCTCTATTTGCAAGTGTCTTACTAGTTTAGATAAAAAAATTATGGTCTCAGATATGTATCAAATATATGTATTAAATTATCAGATGTAAGAACTTGAAATGTTGATTTTATTCATTCGGTCGAAATTCTGTTATAATTTTAATGTATCCAGTACTAAGTTAAGCACATGTTAAGTATTCTGGATAAATTTAGTATGAATGTTACAAGTCTTATTTATTTCTCTAATTTATCTGTCTAACGTGTGTGACCCTATAGGTTTCCATAATGTTGGTTATAATATTAAATTATATATTTAATATTATAAACAACGATTAACATTTAGCAATACGTAGCTGCCACCCAAGCGACGAGAACTTCATGTAATCTGATGAAAATTTTACGTGATAACGATTGTGTGTATAATTATCCATTTGGTCTCATATATATATTGAACAGAATACATAGATGGTATCACCCTTGTCTAGTTCAATATTGGACCATTGAAATTTCTCCTATTAAGTAGGAGGGAAAAATTCCATCTAGGTTACTCATGCCCGTCATTATGATTTATGGAGTATGCATCAAACCGTCTTTATAGTTATCCCATTACAGACAATGTTTGAACAAGGATAAAGTACTCGACTCCTACATATGGGGTACATAGTGGTTTCAGTTTGAAGGGTGGAATATACCATTATTGTTACCCCACTTCCAAGTAAAACTTTACTACAAATACCTTAAAAATAATGACCTTATATTTAATAGGGTCTCACAATTAAGTCCACTTAATATTCCATTAAACATACTAGTTTGAAACATTGAAACAATTTTATTACTTTGAAACAAACATAATAAAGAAATATCTTACCTTATAACTAAACCGTCATGATACAATTTTCTAAGTTTAAACATTAAAACATTGAACTTTAGAGCTTAAACCAACAATGTGGCCCTGATTGAATGAAGTGATGTGATACTTGATTAAAAAAAGAAAAGAAAATTATACCGGAGATTTTACACACTCGCACATATTAAAAATGGAGGATTAGATAGCACGTATGAAAATCACCCAAGATTTGTAAAATATAATTTATTAGTAATGTGGTTAAATAATAACTAATGCCACGTATTGACATATATTTTGTATGTGCTAGCTTTAAATATTGAATTTTTTGTCCACTTTTCTATTACAATTTATGATATATTAATGTTAATAGATTTTGTTGTATACCATTCATTTCAATTTTATTTATTCTCATATTAGAAATAAAGGAGTCATAGTATTATTTTGAATGAAATAGGTTTCCGTGAGCATAGCTCAGTTGGCAGGGATAAACATTGCGGTGCTAACCAGTGTTCGGGGGCGGATAAGGAACAATAAATGAATGAATCTCACTTAATTTACCTCATTAAAGTGTAAAATATGTCAACTAATTAAAATAAGACATAGTTTTATTTAATAGTGCAAATTTTCTTTCTTTTATACAGCTAAATGCCATAGACGCGTACTTGGATATCACTCCCATTATCTCCCACCTTCATTTCTTAATAATTTTTTTCCCTGCCAATTTTACTCGAGGGAATTATTTTAACGTGATTTTTTTTAATCATTTTTTCATTCAAACCAATTCACAAAAACCAATTGAAAAAAAAAAGTTTGAATAATACTTAATAAATTGGGACTTCCAATAAATTGAGCGTAGAAAAGAAATAGCACAAAAAAAAAGAGATTGAATATGATACCTGCAAAATTGGATATAGTACTGATGATGGTAGAGAGATAATAGATAGCAGTCATATGGTTGTGTAAACAATTGGAAAGGACATGCCTGTATAAGAAAGAAGTAGCAGTGCCTTTGAGAATTAAAAGAGTATTAAATGTTACTTTTATTAATTTTAATTAGTTGACATATTTTACATTTTAATTAAGGTAAACCATGTGAGATCCATTTATTTATTGCCTATTTATTGTTCCTTATCCAGTGTCCCGGATGCACTAGTTAACATTGCCCAAATTATAAAATTAATTTTAAATGTCAATGCATAAAGCATTACGGAGATTGGTAGGGGACAAAAATCTTTTTAGAAAAATATATAATAAATAATCATCAAAGACAACAATGGACAAGCGAAAGAGGGTCAATCATTCTTAAATACTCCAACTTCATTTTTATTCTTTGTTTCTTCTATACATCCTTCCTATCAAAACCCTCCACGTCCTTGAAATCGAAAATGAACAATTAGAGTCCATCAATTTTCCACCCCTATAGTAATTTATGTTACGTCAATTGCAATTTCTTAAAATCAAGACGCAAGGAGCGTGGCGACGGTAATATATTAGGTATGTGCTCATTTCTTCGTTTATATTTCAAATTAGTGTTTTAAACCGTCTATTGCATGTTTTTTCTATTTGTTTATGAACTTGATCTTGTTGTCGAGTTATAGAGCATGAGTTGAAAGAAATATTTCAAGAGGAAGAAAATTAACCTTTGAAATATGAGATCTCGTTGTATCACACAATTACATGATTTGCAATTTCTTAACACCAAAAGTCTAAGATTGTGGTGAGTACATGATATTAGGAATGAGTTTGTTTCTTCATATTTATTTCATGTCAATGTTTTAAATTGTCAATTTTATGTTTTTTCTATTGGTTTATGAAATTGAGTTTGTTGTCGAGTGTTAGAGTGTGAAAGAAAGGAAATATTCCGAGAGGAGGAAAATCAACCTTTAAGGTCTGAGATCTTCGGGCCTCATACATTTATACCATTTGCAATTTCTTAACACCGAAACTGTAGGTGCAACACAACAATAATAAATTAGATACGAGATCATTTCTTTATATATATTTCAAGTCAGAGTTTTAAATTTATGATTACACATTTTTTCCTATTGGTTTATGTAATTGGATTTTTATTCTTGAAAATTATAACACAAAGATAATTTTGTTGCAATTTACATATTGATTGCTAATTTTAAAGAACAATACAATCAAATATGTTGTCTAAATTCTAATAAAAAGTGCCCTAATTTAAAAAATAAAAAATAACATTTTCTTTTCTCTTGCTTGTGTGTTTGCTTATGATGTGTTGATATATAAGTTATGAAATTGTACGTGCACCGCGATGATCATGAATATTATAAGGAGATTCAAAAGCTTAACTATATGCTAATTAAGATGACATAACAGAAAACTTATGATATACAAATCTTGTTTGAAAATAAAAAGGATAACGAGCTTTCAAATAAATCATATTAACATTAATTTACTAAAAAAATAATATGTATATCTAACTCTCAAAGATGTTTGTATATTTTGATATCAACAAAAGCGCTTAAGAAAGTACCAGAAATCCCTATGGGTTTAATATGATAAGTGTTTAACTAATATATTTTTTTAAGTACTCTCTGGTTTTGATATTTTGAATCATTTTCAACACTTGAAAATATTTAAAAAAAAAGTTTGATATGATATTGTACATGAAGTGATTTAACTACATAATGCTAAAACATAGATATGAGTAAAAAGATGGAGATATCATACGACAAGTTTGTCATGATTCACCCAAACAAGCATTGTCATATGTTCGATCGCCACAAATAATATGATTTTCCACTATGATGCATCCAATGTATAAAGCTGGGAAAGATACTGACTATCATCAATTGGTTTGGGAGGTACACCAATAAATTTGATAATGATTGAAAAGGTATGAATTTTATCTAAAGAATGCTAAAATATTTTATAATATTGCTACGTACCTAATAATACTAGTCATATTTTTTTTTTGTTGATAGAATACTAGTCATATTTTATCTAGCATATGTTGAAACACAACATATTAATAATTGATAGCACAACAAATATTGTAAACTTATCTTTTGAACAAATTTTTGTTATCATTAAACTATAACGCACTAGGTCTTTTGTCTTACTATTTTTATCCCTTTTTGATGATTGAAAATTTTCATGATTAAAATTAAACTTAGAAAAGAAGGACTAATAGTACTAATACAACATTAAGCTACCGATATTATGTGTCATCTCTTATATAGACCGAATATTTTATTTATTCATCAGAGATGTGAGACTAATCACTCACACTTAACAACAAAAAAATTCCTACATATATGTTTTAGACAATAAAATAATGGTTAGATTTAGACATTATATGACAAAATTTTCTTTAAATATTTTATTATTTTTTTAGTTTGAGAAATATATTTCATCTTGTATGAGTTGGCCTCCTCTTAATTTCTTATAAGAAATGTAGGTTTCCATTTATAAGATACAATAGGGACGTTGGTAGGACCCGCATATTAAAATATTTTTGAAAATGAGTCACACTAATATTCTATTTGTATTTTAACCATTTTTTTCTTCTGTAAATGCAACAATCTAAAATACATTTGTTTAACTATTTAATAGACGTGGAAATATGACATATATGAACACACACACACTCTCTCTCTATATGTATATATATAATACAATCATAATACAATCAAACTTTTAGGCATATTTATTTATGTTCTTGTTTTAATAATCTAAGTCACTACCCATTTTTCGCTAAACCAGGAGAGATGACATGCATCAAGGAGAAATATCGACATCCCAACTAGGTTGGCATCCCGATGAACTCCCATCCTATACCGTCAATCTCAAAATATTATAAAAAAAAGGGGGACTAGGCCAAAACCATCAAAGAAAAAACAGGAAAGCGAAAAAATAGAAAATAATAGAAATAGAAAATAAAACTACAACCGTCTACCTATCGGTTGGCTTGGGATCTTGGAGTGTACTTCTCTCAAGGTCTCAATTTCGATTTCCTCTGGTGTCAATTTCGGTGGACAAGTCCATACAAAACTTTATTCTGGCCTTATAACAGCAACCCCCCGCAAGTAACCAGTGACCAATCAATTAAATTATATTCAATTTGGACGCGGGGTCTGAATTTTCGTTTCTATCGTAAAACCAGAAAGTTAGAAAAAGGTAACAAGTATAAGATCTCAATCTTTCAATTTTCTTATTATTATTCCTAAGTTGAAAAAGTCATCTTTCCCATGGTGGGAACAGATTCACCTTTCCCATCGCAAATGACACATACATACTATCAATATTACACGATTCTTTCCTCTTCCTCATCCTTCTAGCAAAACCCATATATATATGTGTGTGTGTGTGTATTATTATAATACTAAAACTTAGTCCTTTTTTTTTTTTTTCTTATAAAATTTAATCCCTAAGTTGTTTTTTGGTGTTAACCCACATGACAATGGAGCCCTAATAATCCAGAGTTTGACTTTGAGCTAAGTAGAGTCGGATAAAAAATTGTTCCATCTAAGAATCAAACTCAGGTCCTCCCAAATACTTAATTTAATTAATTTGTAAACTTTTCCTCATTTTCTTAAAAGTGATTTTAAAAATTAATTCTAAATAAATAATATAATTTTTTTTTGAAATTGGATGCCATAATAATTGG
>Ga0315915_1008914_pt1 | contig 11583 bp, 5 predicted proteins | sample MpolbnodulesMG_FD_207738 | JGI IMG/M metagenome (GOLD analysis project Ga0315915, IMG submission 207738) | Medicago polymorpha root nodule microbial communities from Los Angeles, California, United States - branched nodules | ecosystem: Host-associated > Plants > Roots > Nodule | place: USA... | reverse complement strand
CAGATTTATGAATTCTCTCCTTGTAAGTTTGTACATGGTTAAGTTTGTAGCTTTTCTGTTCAGATTTGTTTGGAACCACTCATTATGGAGCTTATTCAAAATGGCTTGATACAACACCATGTGGACTGTGTATTCCGTTATGGCATGATGTTTAGTTGCAAGCTCGATTGAGATCTCGGTTGAAGTTGAGGGTCCATCTCATCAATCTTATCATGTGAGAAGTTGGCAAATTCACAAAATTGAAGTTGTCATTTATAGTTAAGCGAAGCATTAGTTGCCAATGTGGTAGTAAATTCTCCAGGAATATGAAGTGCTCAAATAGTAAGTTTAATCTTCCATTTGTATGTAATTTGCATAAGTTTGAAAGTATACTTGTGAGGTTTATAAATTAAATTTTGTATCTCTTAGCTTTTAAGCTTCCTTTTTGGCATTAAAATATGATTTATTTATTTTTTTCATATTTCTAATATAAATAAAAGAAAAGAACATGGTCTCAAGCTGATTTTGTAAGCGGTATTAATAAAGCATAATGTTTTTTAAAAAAAAAGTGTAGATTTCACATCGGTGGGATAGAAGACTGATGATAAATATAATTACTTTACTTGAGTGTCTATCATAAAACTGATGTGAAAACCCTGATCTTAAATTTTAAAAAGAACGTATCACATCAGCGAGAAAAAAGCCTGATGTGGAAATATTGCTATCACATCAGTTCGTACCTGATGTGAAATGACGTGCACATTCCACATCATGTCACCTTACATTGGTTGCCACATGATGTGAAAAGTAGTTTCCAACTGATGTGAAAACTTATTTCTGTACTATTTTTTTAATGTGTGCCAGATTTTTAATGTATTTTTGTTATAATTGACATTTTTTTAAGGAACTATACGTGACATATGTAGTGCTAAAATATTAGAAAGAAATTGTTTATTTCTTGCACGTGTTTTATAATCACGAAAATAGCTTCTATTTATGTTGAGGTTATTCTATGCTTAAATATTGGGCTAATTATTCACACACAAAAAATGTATTGTGCTAATTACGAGTTATTCATAAATAATTTTATCCTTTTAACTGAGTTATTGAACTCAAGTCGTTAATGAGTCTCACTTGTTGAAACCTATGTTGAGAGTCTGCTGCAATAACTTGATAAGAAGATTATGAAGATGAACAAGATGAAGAATGCACATAAATTCCAAAGCGTGTGTGGCACACACTAACCTTTAGGTGCTGTTGAATTTAATTTCAAAGTTGTGATTCTGTAAAAGCTCAAAATCATAACGCGATTTGGGTGGCATGCCTCGATTTTGGTGGCAAAATGGGTTGTTTCTTTTGGAGTAAAACCGTGACACGGTTTTAGGCAAGCGTGACGCAATTTCTAGATAAGGCAGTTGCACATTGGGTCGTACACAATAATCGTGGCGTGAGTTTTCAATCGTGACACGATTTTGTCTGTCGCTGTGTACTATTTAAGCTTTCATGCTTCATTTTTTTAGGAGAGTTTCAAGAGAGAGAAACTTGGGAAATTAAAGGAGGTAACTTTAGGGTTGAGGGTCTTTGATTAGAGTTTTCTTGAGAGGTTTTATTGGGTTGCGAAACATTTGTAAACACCTTGGGTGAGTGAAAATCATTGAGTGTCTTATTCATTGGTGAGATTGGAAAAAAAAGGTAGAAATTAGAGTTTGTTCTTTGTGAGCTTGTTGAAGCTAATTTTTTGTAACCCTATTATATCTCTTTGTATGAACTCGTTGATAGTGGATTGGAGAGATCAATCTCCCCCTGAGATTAGGTCAAGTTGGACCGAATTGGGTAAACATTTCTGGTGTGTTTGTTTCTCTTCTCTCTTTATATTTTGCTTGTGGTTTTGTGTTTTTCACTTGATTCCTAGATTAAATCTAGGTTCGTTATTGTTGTTGATGCTTGTGGTTACTTTGATATTGGTTACTACTTTCCTTTGCTCCACACATCATAGTTTTATTGGTGTGATTTTGAGTCCGAATTCACAACAGGTTTGATTCGCCGCAACCATTTATGCTAAGCAGATGCAAAAGGGTTATATAAGTGAATCCCCTTCATGATACGATGGAATCCTTGACTTGACTTGCACATTCACGCCAAGTGTATCGAGAATGGTAGTTTACAGGAAAAAAAAGTTATGTCAATTTCTCTCGTGCACTATAGAAAAGAAAGAATGATTTAGTATAATTTTCGGCAGAATTTGGACTCACAAGAATGTGATCTTCTATCTCCTTATTCTTTCAATTACTTTCTGCCTCCAAAGTGTCTCTATTTATACATAAACTTATGTCATTTGGTGAAGAGAAACAAAACAACCATTTAAAAAAGTTTGTTCATGAATGGTTAAATTGCATCAATTGTCAAGCAATACACGTTTTCTCTAAAAGGTCTTTATTTATCCATTGCAACTTTCCAAATATATTTTGGAAATATCTCGCACATCACTAAATGACAAATTGTTCGGGAGAACCGAGTTCGATTCCTGGGTAGAACAATTCTTCACCAGACTTTACTTACTTTGCATTCGAACTACAGATTACTAGGATTCCTTCCCCTAGGAACGGAATGGTTAACACACAAATATTGTATCTTTGAACATAATTTTAAGTAACCCAAATTTTGAAGCAAAAAAGTATATAAAAAGTATATAAATAAGACCAGTTTAACACCAATAACACTTGAATGCGGTGAGATCCTTTTCAACCTAACAAGATATCCTTAACTAGATACCCTAGAATAAATAAATTATAAGGAATAAAAAAAAAAGTGTTTATTTGCAGGAGGTAAAAGCATATTTAAAAAAATAACAATTTAGGAATATTTTTGTCCATTTCAAATTTTACGGGGTTGAAAGGATCATGTGCATATGTATAGAAAATATCCCTCAACAGTCAATCCTCATATTTGAACTGTTTCTTTTCCTGCTCTATTAGTTTTTTGCGCTGTACAAATTTTGATTTATATAATCTGGAAAATGTAAAACATCGTCCAAAACACGGTAAAATACCCTCCAAAACACCCCATTTTTTAGATTTTATAATCCGAGTAGGGTGCGCAAGAAGGTTGGATGGTGGGAAAAGAAATGTCTATTTGAGTAAACCTAATTTCTGAAAAGGCCCCTTTGTGATGTATTGGGTTGGACATAAATCACTACTTTGATAGGTGGGTTTGCCCAATTTGAACGTTTTCATTAATAACATCGATGGGAATTGTCATCTACTCCCTCTTTCATTTATACACCCCCTCCTCACTGCCATTCTCTTAAATATATGTATATGAAAGTAGGATGATTTGTTTGAAAAAGAAAGATGAGATATAGTATGTATTTTGCAAGAACCGCGAATGTTTGAAAAATTAAATTTACTATTTTTGAGAAAGGAAATTTTGAGACATTATCAACTTTTCAGAATGTATATCTTGCGTTTCAAAAACTAAATTTTGGAAAGGAAAAACAAAAATAAAACATTTTTATATACTGTTCTTGTTTTTTGTTTGCAAAATGATTTTGAAAAACTATTTAAAAATTAAAAACCAGAAACATCCATAAATTGATTTGATATTTAGTTCATAAACGATAAATTGAACACTGTTTTAAAAAACAATTTTTTAAAAGAAGGTATCAAACAAATTGTCTGTTTTTCTATTTTTTAGATACAAGTAAAAGTAATAATTTCTCAAACCATTTCAGTATTTATGTTCTGTAGAAGATTTTAAAAATCTTTAATTAAGTACAAAGATTTTAACATATATTAATTGATAAAAATATGTTAAGAGTTAAAGGTGTGATATGCTTCCACTTCTACCTTAGACTGGATATTAGGAAGATGCATGTGTTGCTGCATTTGTGACACACTGAAAACTATATGCATATATAACTAAGGTTGGACCAATCACATATCGATACGCATGATAGAGGAATTGCGTAATCATCAGCATATATGCAAGTAAATCCATTAATTAATTAGCTAATGTCCTTCTGTCATACAAAGTTACCACCATTATTCTGTTATTCTTAATAAAAAAACAAGTGGAATAAAGTTAGTTTTCTTTTCATAAAATTAAAATAAAGGAAAGAAGATCAATAAAACTATACAATAGGTATACTAGGTTCTCTCTTTTGACACAGAGTGGTCATCTATATTGAAGAGGATGAAGTCTTATATGGTCACAAACATTTGAGCATATATGTGATTATATTTAAGTGTAAATAATCATTGATTGATTTTTATTATTATTGTGAATGCAAAGTGAAAAATAATAACTTAAGAGTGAAGTACATAATACTAATTTAAGGATATAATTGTATATATCGAAAAAGGAAATACTGGAAGAAAAAAAATTAATAGTACAATGAAAATAATAAATAATATTTATCTTCTGACATTTTCCTTTGCAAATGTGACAATTATTATAGAACAAAGGGAATAGTTTTTTTTTCCATTAACCCTTCGATTCTTAGAGGATTTTAGTAATTTGGAGTTCGACCAGAAGGTAAGTAAAGTCTGTTAAGAACTGCTCCCATCAGGAATCAAACTTGGGTTCTTCCGAGTGATTCGTCTTAGGGTGTTTGTTAACCACTTGAGCTCAATCACTTGATTGAACAAACAAAATAGTAGTTAATAAAGATAACTTTATATAATTAATATAATACTCATTTATTTATAATTATTTTTTAAAAATGTGTAAAAAGGACAAATAATAACATGTGCCTTAAAGATATGTTAAAGAACTCAATATGAAATATTTGTTTAAAATTTTTGCATTCAACTAGTTTTTTAACACGTACTTTTAAAACACAAGTTAGCGAAAATTCTGAAAGGACATTAGAGATTATAGAGCAATATTTTGAAATGGAGTGACGAGTATAAAGTAGTTAAAAGAAACACCAAAATTCTTCCCTAGCAGTAGTCTTTCTGTAAATAGTGCAGGAGTGGGGATACATACAGCAAAACCGCCCCACTTGACCAATACAGTCTAGCTTGCATGCATTGCACACTTCCAAAAGATGTTTGTGTGCAGCTTCTACCACATGCTTCTTAATTCTTGTCACATGTACCTGAGTTGGCGATTATCTTTTCTGACGACAAATTAATAACCAATAGAAACAAGAAGAAAAATTTCTGCTCTTTATAAGATAAAGAGTATAGTTTTTTTATAAACTTTAATTAGATCATATTTTTATTTAATGTGAGGCTTGAGTTTTTTTTTCCATATATATAACTTCTGATAATATGAAATTTTGTTACACTAACAAGAGGCTAGTACTGTATGTTTGACTGACCAGTTTTGTTGGCCATTTTCCAACACAATTGATATATCGATTCCCAAAACTACAAAGATTAGGGCTTATCACTTCTAAGCCAATGGAATCAACCACCCTAGCCACTGGACCATATATAGCCATCCATTGCAAAGCATCCCCAACCATGAAATTTGACAAATTATGGGAATTGATTGGATATCATACTTTAATAAAACTGTTGCTTTTTTGTCGTTTTTGTTTCACTTTTTTAGTTAAATTAAAATTTATTCACCTTTTTTATGTGTTCCAATTCGGTTTTAATTTTCCAATAATACATGTAATATAACTTTCTCTAAAAAAAACTTACATTCTTCATGAGCACATCAATGTCATCTTATACTTCCTTAAGGTTTATATTTTTTTTCCCCTAAAAACCCTTCCTTCTCCTCACTTATAAGCTGCTGGTAAGAAAGTCTTCATTTCCTTCCCTTTCAATTCGCATAGTATAGAACTTATATGTAATGTGTCAAAATAAAATATTTTAAAGTGTACCAAAAAAAGTTAGGATGATGCTAACTAGTTCCCCCCGGACACTAGTTACGGAAGTCGGAAAAAAAATAAGTTTTAAGTTGTAAACAACACTTTTAAAGAATTGATTACACAAATTACAATGCAATACTACTATATTTGTTTTCTTAACTAGTGTCATGGGGCACCGGTTAGTACACCCATACATCTATTATAGATGATTTTATGATGCACAACAGCATAAGTAGAATATGTGTTGTATCATACAGAAATTTGTTTCTATATATTATCGAATCAATAGTTTTTACCATAAATCAAGTGATGTATGAAGTTACTATATATTGATCCATTGTTAGGGAAAAAAATGTTGACGATCACTATCTTTGTTTAGAGTTGAGTAGTTGAGCATATCTTATTCTTACATATTTTTGAAGATCTGTATCGAATATTTTGTAACTATTTGTTTGATTCATGCAATAAGATGGTGCCACATGACCATTTTGCAAGGTACTAAAAATAGATATACGTATAGATACCATCATACCAATAAGGAAGACACAATCAATAGAGAATATATTTGCAAAAACAAATTAATTGAAGATGCGATACTTTGGCACTACACTACCACACCCCGTTGCTCTATAATTATCTTGGCCAAATAAACCATCAATTTAGTTTCTATGTATCAATCCTTTTACCAGTTTAGTTCTTACAATATACAAAAATAATAATTAATAAATATAAAGTATATGAAAATGGTTAGTTTAGTCTCCAACATCTGAATATCAAGTTCTAAATTTGACAATTTTCATATATTTTAATTATTACTATTAGATTTTAAGTAAGAAGTTATCGCTATTAGATTTATATCCTCTAATTGGAGGAAAAAAGTGATACTTAAAGAAACTAAATTGATAGTTTTCTTTAGAAAAATGCTTATGATCTAATTGGTGTTGAGGATACAAATGGCGGTTCTATATCTACAAATATTTGTTTTCTCATTAATGCCGATCATCTCATATCTATAGGAAAATAGAAAAGTTAAACTTGGACCCCCTCAAAAAAAAAATTAAACTTGGAATCAATAATGCCACGAGCATATGTTTATGTTATATAACATCCTTCCTGTCCACCAAAAAAGGGTAAGTCAAGAGAATCTAATACTCATATTCTTCAATACTGGGGAAGTATTTTCTTGCCCTTTGTGGTATATATCCCACATCATATCATGATTACATGTATACCATGCTGTTGAGGCGTGAAACAACCTATCTTTCGGTCCACATGCACAGGATAATCATCATTGATGGAGGGTCATGTAAAAACTATTAATTTATATATCAAAAAATAATATACAATAGTGTTTTTGTTTATAATAATAGTGATGAGAGTTATGTAAAAGTTCTGATGATCAGAAATTTTGTTATAAAAACGTCCGAGAGGCTAGTGTGTGTGTTTTACTGACCGGTTTTGTTGGCCATTTTCCAACACGCTTGATATTATCGATTTCTAAAACTACAAAGGTTAGGGCTTATCACTTCTAAGCCAATGGAATCAATTAACCTAGCCACTTGGCCATATATAGCCAATATTGCAAAGCAACCCCAACCACGAAATGTGACTATTGAAGATATATGCCTGTATGAGTCAATTATTATTATTATGGGAAATTGATTAGATCGTTTATCCTTTGCTAAAACTGTTGCTTTGTCGTTTTTTGTTTCACTTTTTTAGATAATTGAAATTTGTTCGCCTTTTTTAGGTGTGCATGATCGGTTTTAATTTTCATATAAAATCGTTTGAGAAATGTTAAAAACACTCTATCTAATACTAATTTTTTCATGTGTGAAATTAATGTGTATTTTATATTGTAGAAGTGCATCTCATATAAAATGATGAGATAAATTTAATTTAATAAAAGAGTCGATGATAGACATAGTGTTAAAGAAAGAGTATTTTTTTTTCATTCCTCATGCTACATATAATATAAATGTTTGAGAGAATTAAGTCTGAACCTTGACTAAAAAATCATTGACTTTGAATTACTAAAGTTATTTTCATAAGAAAGATATGTATTATATGTGAACATTTTGACCGACTCATAGTCCGGAATCTCAAAACTTAATTAAGAACCAAATGTGTTTTGATGTAAGAGTGCATAGGAGGGAAACATGCATGTGTTGACTTGATTAGGGTTTTCTTGCTTGTGGGAGTGAAGATCAAAGCTTCTACTGTGGGACGTACTGTCCTTAAATCCACTTCATACAACATGGTCTAACATGAGAAAACATGTTTTGATAATCAACATGCTTATATATAATTTACGTTTGACACTTTTGAGATTCATTTCATCAAAGACTATGAAACTTTCATAAAAAGTTCATGCATAACAATATTTTGTCTTCTAAATTTATAAATGTCATTTTCAAAAAGATTGATTTTGTCATCTAACAAAGATTACCTATACAATTTCTTGCTCGCATAAACTGATATAAAGTAGGGATTCTCTCTTGTGACTGGAGAGTCAAGTGAGATCTTCTCCATTCAATTTTTTTCAATTGCAAGCATTTATAATTATTAAAAGGGTAATTAAAGGTTCAGATTTTCACTGCAGAGCATCCAGTGAAATTCTTACCGGAGAGGATCCAAGTCCAACTTATATATTTAAAACTAAAGGTTAATCCTTTCATCTCTCACATAATACCTCCCCTCACTTGATACCATTTAAAATCTAAACAAGATTTATGCAATGTATGGGAAAAATAATCGTTTTGATATGATGTTTTGGCACTACACTACCCCGTTTTGTTTAGTCAAAAAAGACAAAAATGGAACTGTTAGCAAATCTAAAAGGATCCACGTGCTACCCTACGAAAATATATGCAACTCTATATTTTCTTTAAGGTCTTTCCAGCTTTAAAAATTTAAAAGTAAACATTTTGTACAAATTTTAAATTTCAAGAAATTAAATGTATTATTTTTAAGATAGTTTTTTTTTATTTAACTCCTTTACACGTTTCTTAAAGATATACGTTAGCATTTATATTTTCTTAGCGACACAGCAGACAAAATAACATAGAACAGACCGTGTGGTTAAATACTTATCATCTCATTTATCAAATGTGAAAAAGAAAAGAATAGTCTAACTCATTTAAAATGAGTAAAATGTCTTGTAAAAAAAATGTTACTACTTTAACGAACTCATAGTTTGTTAGGATGTATCAAGAATATCAACATTTTAATTTGTATGATTGATGATATTCATTTTGAAAGAGTTGGATCTAAAAAAACATGTCAAATCCATAATTAGAGAGAATGCGTACAAATATCATTGATTTAAATTCAATTTAACAAAAAAACTTTGAAGGGTGTTCTTCAGCTTTTTAATATGGCCTTTTAATCTTTTGTCGTGGCTACCTATATTACAACTAGCTTCAAAGTCATTGAATAAAAATTCATCAACAAAATAAAATCATTGAATCAAAAAAAGAAAAAATAAGAAGAAAAAAACGATGAGATCTAACGGCTTTTCTTTGAGTTGTATGATGCAGTAGAGGGTTCATGCAATACCTCTATAATTTATCTTTTGCGTATAAGCCATCAATTTATTTCCTAAGCATCGATCTCTTACCAATTTAGATCTTAGACAATACAAATATAAAAATCTCTTATAATCTAAATTGATAGTTTACTTAAAAAATGCTTATCATATAATTGGTGTTGACTGTTGACGATACAAGTATTAGTTTTTTATCAATAATATTTATTTTCCTAATAAACTCGAAGATTATTCTATGTAGTTGTATATGGATGGTATTTTGTTCACGTAAAAAAGCAAATATTTGTATTTTCATTAATTCTGATCATAGAAAAATGGAAAAATTAAACTTGGAACCAATAATGCAACGAGCATATAATAATGTAACAACATCCTTCTTTTTGTCAAAAAAAAACATCCTTCTTGTCCAGCAAAAAAAGGGTAAGTCAAGAGAATCTAATACCCATATATTCTTCCATATTGGGAAAGTATTTTGTATCTATCCTATAATGTTTACAAGCACAAGATATAGATGTTGCTATGAAGATACGGGGAAATTGCGTCAAAATCATATGTACATCATGCTCGTGAAACAACCTATCTTTCGGTGTGATCCACATGCACAGAGATAATCATCATTCATGGAGGGTCCTATAAAATCATTGGGCTAATCTCCCCCTCAAATCTTATGCAGCCAATCTTTAAAAAAATCTACTCCCTCATACTCCTACAAATTCTCATTTTCTTAAAAGCGTAACAAACATGAAAAAAAAACATTCAGAAGTGTTTTTTTTATGGGTTGTAATTAAAAAAAAAACTTTTCTCCTCTCAACATGATATTGGTACGAAGTTATCACCTCTTCTTATCGGTGACTAATTTTTATCGGTGAACTTGTGAGACACACGTGGTAGATCCACTCATTCTAACATGATTTTTTTAATATGCAAGAGTTATAAATCGAATTCCTGACTACATGTTTAAGGAGTCAAATTCTTTACCATTTCGACCAATTAATGGCTAGTTAACAAACACATTTTTTATCATATATTTTAGTAACGAAAAACTTAAATTTAATCTATTAAACAAAGGTTGAGGCCAAACCTCAAACACGCATGAAACACTTGGTTGAAACATTGACATCTATGAATATTTTTACTTTGCATCAATCAATAATGTTTTAAATTAATATAAAGCATAAAGCAACTATGCTTTAAACTGCTTTATCGCCGCATTAGATTTTTGTGTTCATGGGTTGTGTTGAACACTAATTGGTTAGTTAGTTTATGAACCTGCCATTATACTTCCATGTGTTGGGCAACGACTCGATCGATCTGAAGTATATTATGTGAAATATGAGTAATAAAACACCATGGATATTCCTTCAAGATGAACAACAATAATGTTGCACTTAGTTCTTGACATGATCATTCATAGCAAGAACCTTTTTTTTCATTGACTTCCTGATCATTATTTTATGTATACGTGTTGTTGAAGATATTGAGTTTCAATAGAGAATAACAAAAAGATGTTTAGGGTTTTTAATAATATTACAATGACATAGAATATTAAAATAGAGTTACAAAAGATTATATAGCTAAAATAGAGTTACAAAAGATTATATAGCAAAACTAAATCGACTAGACTGACTAAAATATGGAAAATGCTAACAAGTGTCCTTAGTGATGTATTAAATCCGCAAGTGCACGGTTTACCGGTGTAGTAATAAGAGTATCGTTCCGACAGGAAGTTGTTTAATTCAATTAACCTTTACGAATGATTAGAAGAGAGTTCAGTTGAAAAGTTGAGATTTTTAACGGTTTAAAAACAATAATAATTAAAGCGCATTGGGATTATTGGTTCATCTTGGTGACAAACCCTTCATAAACCAAACCCTAAACCTAGAACTTTATGTTGGACCTACTTTCTAAAGACAAGTTTCTCTTAAGCATATCACATCTCCTTTCGGTTTCAGTGAGTGTGTTCCTCTAGCAACCACGCCTATTCTCATGGTTGATTGCTATTGGAATCCTTGAAGAACGAAACTTTATTTGTCTCAAGGTTTGCTAGACCATTCTCATGTTTCACAATCCTTGTCTAATTTCACTTGTTCCAATATCAAAACTTCTTCTTTCGATACTTCACTTTGATATTTGTGATGATGAATTAACAAGTGCTAACCCTTCGTTGTCGCTTTATGAGTTTGATACTTGTTAATTCATTATAAAAACGGTGAAATTAGATTAGAAAGTAGAT
>Ga0315915_1008911_pt1 | contig 11584 bp, 10 predicted proteins | sample MpolbnodulesMG_FD_207738 | JGI IMG/M metagenome (GOLD analysis project Ga0315915, IMG submission 207738) | Medicago polymorpha root nodule microbial communities from Los Angeles, California, United States - branched nodules | ecosystem: Host-associated > Plants > Roots > Nodule | place: USA... | reverse complement strand
TGGCGAAGTATTTCGCTACTGGCCAAAAACCTTCAGAGGCAACTCGCCATAGGCGAGTTTGTGGCGAAATCCACAACCTCTTGGAAGTTTTTGACTTGTTTCTGAGGTCTTATGGTGTCTTTCGAGACATCTATTTACATCCTTTTCTAACAATAAAACCCCTCAAATTTCAAGTATCTATTGTGCATCACATCTTAAAGTTTTCAAAGAAAAAGGCATTGGCAAACATTGATAAGATTAATCTAGTTCAAGGTGACATTGGGAACTAATGTGTCAAGAGTTAAGTAGAAGTTGAACCAAGAGCATTGAGATTCTAGTGTGCGGGCGAACGTCACGGAGATGAAGACATGCGACATAAGTTAAGTGGTGAAGAGTTATGTGAGGCCACATGATTTCCGAATTTGGTGAAGTTATTATTATTCCTCGAATCTATGTTTTGCTTGATTAACTTTCTAAGGCTCGTCGTAATGATGGATTTTAATGTTTACAAAGTTTGAAAATGGATACTTGCATGTGGGTGATTGGAGTTGGCATTCTTGAACTAAATAAAGATTCTGCAGGTCCTGGTCCGTCACAACTCGCATAAAGCGGGCTGAACTCACTTGGAGCGACATTTAATGGCACAGTGGTGTTGTCAACTCGTTCCGTGATTCTATGATAACGGCTGGGGCCCAGATTCACTATATGATGAGGAATCATCAACACCAATGACCCGTGTGCTAATATTGTGAAGTTTTCCTTAAGGGAAAAATCGACGAGCAAGTATTAGTATGATTGAGCAAGGCATAGCACGCGAGAATAAGAAAGGCAATGTTGTTTTTTTAAGGAAGCCCACAAAGTTTTGGACGTTAGGCTAAGAATCACTACGAGAAGAGTAAGAAGTTTGAAGCATCAAATTCGAGGTAGAAAAACTCGGATGGTCGATGAAAGGCGTGGTAAAAATATGATGAATGTGCCCTCCCTTGAGTAAGTTAAGATAGATTAGGGTCATCTTCGATATGGTAACCGGGTTGCGTAGTTGGTGAAGTCAAGCACGCACAAGAATTGTCAGTCGGTTAACAAAAAGTTATGTATTAAGACAAGGGGGATACACATAAGATCCGGAGAATTCTTCTTTACGACTCAGAGTAATGATCAAGTCATCAAGTATGATAACCGATTTCGAATAAAGAGGAAACTGAGAGAATCCATCTTTGAAGTTAAGAGTGTTGCTATGAAGGAAGACGCAAATATCAAGTTTTACACGATGTGATTCATACACCTTATGCCATGCTTGATAAATAATAACGATACTTGCTGTAATTATGTTAAACCATGAATTTTATAAACTCCTAGAGCTAAAATATGTATTAAGGGACATGGAAATGAAGTTTATTTTAAGACATGATGTTTTACATTTTTGAAACTGATGATACACGTCGTAAGCGAGTAAGCTCACTTAAGACGTGCAAATTTCAGAACCAACTCGCCGTTGGCGAGCTTAGGACGAGTGGTACAACTTTTTCAAAATATAGTAACTCTTCATGTGGTTCCACAATGCCGTTGTGGATTCAGTTTCACGATATTCTTTTAAAAGATTATGCACCTATTCGTTCCAAGGACCCGTATACCAATGTTTAAAATTTCTTGGAGCAAAATGTTAGAACAAGTATCATTATTATCTAACAAGACATGGCACTCGAGGAGTGTGTGAAATCCTGTGGGAAGACTATTGGGAGTTACCCCTCGTAAGGTGAATCACCTAAGGATTGAAATTCATTGAAGGAAACTAAGGTTTGATAAGGTGAACAACAATGTTCGTCTAAAGATTGTACGGGATGCACGAGTTTCTGCTAAGAGTATTCAAGTGCAAGTGGGCTAAGTCCGAAGTTTCAAGGGTGTGTGAATTAAAGGACTGGTTAATGATTGTCAGGTGCCCTGGCGGTTTGATTTCGCTTCTTCACGTCGAGTTATATGAACTACCTATGAATTCAGTTACATGAAGTATGAAACGAGGTTGGAAGATTTCCTAAGACTCTGAGAAGAGATAAGAGATTCGTAGAATCGTCAGATAAACGATACAGTCAAGAGACAGATGCCTCAAGGTTCGGTAAGAAAAATCATGTGACCTTGTAAGGTACACATAAAATGGGAATCTCAGAGATCCTAGTCATTGTTAAGGAATTGTGTTCAAGTTGTGTGAATCTATTCGTACACCGGGGGTATCGATTTAGCAAACTATCAGTTAGAAGTACATGGTTATTGCATAGATGTATTGAGTATGCTTATGGATAAAAGATACCTCAGACACAATCGAGCACTGCAGAGCAAACTTGGATTCCGGTAGAACCCAAGTAGAAAGGCAAATCCTGAGTGTTCCAGTTAATGATAAGTTACTTGTATGAATGGTTACTGCTAAGCCGATAAACTACGGATCCAAGGTAGCTAGTCCAACACGCAGCAAAAGTAAGTTTCAATCGCGATGTTCCAGGATAATTCAAAATTTTGAAGAGGATTTCAAGAATAAGAGAATTATATTCGATTGTATGTGGATTAAGTCAGAAGGTATTACTTATTCTTGGTGAGAGAAGTTTACTTCGAACTCTTTTGGACATGTGTAATCCGACGCCAGCGGACTAAGATCGGGAATGCCAAGCATTAGTCGCCGCAATTATTGAGGAATCTCTAAATTTCGAGGACGAATTTTCTTTTAAGGGGGGTAGAGTGGAATATCCCACTCGATGATTATTGGAATATTACCAGTCAAACGTGTTAGAGGACAAATATTCATGGAAAGCAAATACGACGGAGAATGTTTATTATGTGATGTCAGTTAAACACGGGTTGAATTATCAGTGTCGGAGAAAAACGATTAAGATGAAGGGCATTTCGGTATTTTCACACAAGGGGTATATAAAGGTGTTGGGTCCCAAAGTATCCATTTTTCATGTTATTTCCTCTCTCTAAACCTCAAATACTAAAAGTCTCCTCCTTTCCCTCTCTAAGATGTCGCCCCAAACCCCATCATTCATCATCAATTCTCTTTGAATGCAACATTCATGGATGATCAAAGATTGGAGTTGGATTGATCAAGAAGATTGCATAAGAAGGAACCTAGAAGGGTTCTTTGAAAGCTCGGATTCTTGAGCTAGGGGTCTTGCAAGCTAGGGTTTGGTCTTTGGGAAGCTTGAAGCTTGAAGGAATTACAAGAAACATGTTAGTGTGAGTTCTATAGATAGATTACCTACCTCTGGTTTGTGCAATCTTATGTAAGAAATCATGAAATGCTAGATTAGTGTAGAATGACATTTAGTACCAAAATGCCAATCTTGTTGTTTAATTGTTAAAATTGCCATGCAAGATGATTTATGATGTTTATATAAGTTGTTGGATGTGTATGATGAATTGCAGGATTGAATTGGATGTGGTTCAAGTCAAAAAATGCAAAATCTGCACTACTGACCTGAAGAAACTCGCCATAAGCGAAATATTTGGCTTATCGCGAGTTTCCCCAAATGAAACTCACCAAAAGATAGCTTATAGCGAGTTGGCTCTGCCCTTGCCAACTTCTCATTGGTTTGTTGGCTTGTTATGGGGCCGTAGTGCAATCCGAAGCATTTCTTACGATGATTTCCAACTCTATAACTCCTAAACAACATCTAAGTAATGCACATAACATCAAACGATTCTTGAATATGAAAATCATGGCTAATCTTAACATGCGCAATGAGGATGGCTTATGAGAGTTTACATATGAACATTATCAGGTAGCGATGAATCTAAGAATGGGAAAACTATAGAGCCTCGACGTAGTCCGTTGAGAACTAGAATGTTGACATGAGTCCCTAAGTATGTCAAGACATGAATTAATGAGTATAAACTCTTTACTATGAACAAGAATGACTATGCAAGCAAGCAATGACTCACCGCCAAATGAGTAGGACACGGACTCGTGGTGATCATTCATGTAAGATGATACGATTCTGGTGTAACGCATATAAGATATGTACACGATTACGAACATGACTATGTAAGCAAGTATAAGTATAAGACATCTACGCACGTACAAGACTTTAAGTAAGATGTAGGTGTCGTGTCTCTTACGATCCACGCAAGGTGAGGATCTCAAGAGGTTCACGCCAGGGGAACGGGATAAGCTCCACAAGGGGGGCCCACACGACATTGAGGGAGTCTGATGTACCCTTGCTAGGTTTTCATCGGTCATGTATGGGATTGTACTCGAGGTTATTCCACCCGATACACTCCATAAAATGAACTCAGATAATATTGTTTGTTCAATGCTAACTTCTAACTTAATGAATGAATATGATGTGATATGCTTACGTTTATGATATGATACAAGATATGTACAAGCTTATGAATCAAGATAAGACTATGAAGTATACCGAAGACGATCTTAGGATTTTTCCCCGATCGTTCGGTTTAGGATCATGTCATGAATGACTTATATTTAGGTCTTGATGCGTTCACCGTATCTTGACATAGCGATTCTAGGTTCCCTTGACCACCATGACATGTAGAGCAAGACAAGACCTATGAGCTAGGATACGAAGAACCTATGACGGATCTAGTATGCACTACCGTCTAGGTAAGCATGATCCACACACGTATAATCAACCGGCATGTTGTATTGTAGGCACGTGGTGACCATAGGTTTTCCCCGAGGTTACCTATAGCCTAGGATTAGGTAGAACTCACTGAGACATTATGTCTCATCCCAATCCTTTTGTTTCAGATCAGAAGGTTAACTTAGTAGGAGCTAGCAAGAGTGTAGCCAGATGGATAATCAACAAGTGCTCGTTCGTACCCGTTGTAGGACGTTATGGACTTTAACGATGTATTTTCTATGTTTTGGACGAGTAGTATTATATTGTTGATTGTGCGAATGCGTATTGATGTATAAAATATTCATTCGAAGTCTTTATGTTGTAAATTTTAATGTATCCAGTACTAAAGATAATGCACATGCTAAACTTTCTAGATACGTTTAGTGTGGACATTACAAAAATGATTTTGTTGTGATGCATTCACTTTTGAGAATGGTGCAGCAGCACCAGTGGGGTGAAATTCATGATTTTTCAGTAAAAACTCGTTTTGCTAAGTCACAAGAAGGTGAAAGGTGAAGGATTTGAAAATGTATAAGTTTGGTTGGAAATCTTTGTAAGAGTCGTAGCTGAAACAAGATCATGGCATAGAGTGTAACTATATTCCGGAACGTAAGTTCAGAGTTACAGGATAGAGAAAGTTTCGGAATGGAGAAGTCAGCATACGTTGACGGAGTCAGTAAGCTCTCAGGGATAGTGTTATCAGTATGAGGTTAGTTTCCCTTGCACCGTGAATCGTACTGAATTATTGTTAATGCTTGCCCTGCAATGAACCTATACCGTTCTCATATGTTTTAGATGCATGGTAGTTAACAAAACTTGACTTTGAGGATTTGAAGTTAAAGATATGAACTTTGAAATGTAGGATCTGAAGAAACTCGCTAATGGCGAAGTATTTGGCTACTGGCCAAAAACCTTCAGAGGCAACTCGCCATAGGCGAGTTTGTGGCGAAATCCACAACCTCTTGGAAGTTTTTGACTTGTTTCTGAGGTCTTGTGGTGTCTTTCGAGACATCTATTTACATCCTTTTCTAACAATAAAACCCCTCAAATTTCAAGTATCTATTGTGCATCACATCTTAAAGTTTTCAAAGAAAAAGGCATTGGCAAACATTGATAAGATTAATCTAGTTCAAGGTGACATTGGGAACTAATGTGTCAAGAGTTAAGTAGAAGTTGAACCAAGAGCATTGAGATTCTAGTGTGCGGGCGAACGTCACGGAGATGAAGACATGCGACATAAGTTAAGTGGTGAAGAGTTATGTGAGGCCACATGATTTCCGAATTTGGTGAAGTTATTATTATTCCTCGAATCTATGTTTTGCTTGATTAACTTTCTAAGGCTCGTCGTAATGATGGATTTTAATGTTTACAAAGTTTGAAAATGGATACTTGCATGTGGGTGATTGGAGTTGGCATTCTTGAACTAAATAAAGATTCTGCAGGTCCTGGTCCGTCACAACTCGCATAAAGCGGGCTGAACTCACTTGGAGCGACATTTAATGGCACAGTGGTGTTGTCAACTCGTTCCGTGATTCTATGATAACGGCTGGGGCCCAGATTCACTATATGATGAGGAATCATCAACACCAATGACCCGTGTGCTAATATTGTGAAGTTTTCCTTAAGGGAAAAATCGACGAGCAAGTATTAGTATGATTGAGCAAGGCATAGCACGCGAGAATAAGAAAGGCAATGTTGTTTTTTTAAGGAAGCCCACAAAGTTTTGGACGTTAGGCTAAGAATCACTACGAGAAGAGTAAGAAGTTTGAAGCATCAAATTCGAGGTAGAAAAACTCGGATGGTCGATGAAAGGCGTGGTAAAAATATGATGAATGTGCCCTCCCTTGAGTAAGTTAAGATAGATTAGGGTCATCTTCGATATGGTAACCGGGTTGCGTAGTTGGTGAAGTCAAGCACGCACAAGAATTGTCAGTCGGTTAACAAAAAGTTATGTATTAAGACAAGGGGGATACACATAAGATCCGGAGAATTCTTCTTTACGACTCAGAGTAATGATCAAGTCATCAAGTATGATAACCGATTTCGAATAAAGAGGAAACTGAGAGAATCCATCTTTGAAGTTAAGAGTGTTGCTATGAAGGAAGACGCAAATATCAAGTTTTACACGATGTGATTCATACACCTTATGCCATGCTTGATAAATAATAACGATACTTGCTGTAATTATGTTAAACCATGAATTTTATAAACTCCTAGAGCTAAAATATGTATTAAGGGACATGGAAATGAAGTTTATTTTAAGACATGATGTTTTACATTTTTGAAACTGATGATACACGTCGTAAGCGAGTAAGCTCACTTAAGACGTGCAAATTTCAGAACCAACTCGCCGTTGGCGAGCTTAGGACGAGTGGTACAACTTTTTCAAAATATAGTAACTCTTCATGTGGTTCCACAATGCCGTTGTGGATTCAGTTTCACGATATTCTTTTAAAAGATTATGCACCTATTCGTTCCAAGGACCCGTATACCAATGTTTAAAATTTCTTGGAGCAAAATGTTAGAACAAGTATCATTATTATCTAACAAGACATGGCACTCGAGGAGTGTGTGAAATCCTGTGGGAAGACTATTGGGAGTTACCCCTCGTAAGGTGAATCACCTAAGGATTGAAATTCATTGAAGGAAACTAAGGTTTGATAAGGTGAACAACAATGTTCGTCTAAAGATTGTACGGGATGCACGAGTTTCTGCTAAGAGTATTCAAGTGCAAGTGGGCTAAGTCCGAAGTTTCAAGGGTGTGTGAATTAAAGGACTGGTTAATGATTGTCAGGTGCCCTGGCGGTTTGATTTCGCTTCTTCACGTCGAGTTATATGAACTACCTATGAATTCAGTTACATGAAGTATGAAACGAGGTTGGAAGATTTCCTAAGACTCTGAGAAGAGATAAGAGATTCGTAGAATCGTCAGATAAACGATACAGTCAAGAGACAGATGCCTCAAGGTTCGGTAAGAAAAATCATGTGACCTTGTAAGGTACACATAAAATGGGAATCTCAGAGATCCTAGTCATTGTTAAGGAATTGTGTTCAAGTTGTGTGAATCTATTCGTACACCGGGGGTATCGATTTAGCAAACTATCAGTTAGAAGTACATGGTTATTGCATAGATGTATTGAGTATGCTTATGGATAAAAGATACCTCAGACACAATCGAGCACTGCAGAGCAAACTTGGATTCCGGTAGAACCCAAGTAGAAAGGCAAATCCTGAGTGTTCCAGTTAATGATAAGTTACTTGTATGAATGGTTACTGCTAAGCCGATAAACTACGGATCCAAGGTAGCTAGTCCAACACGCAGCAAAAGTAAGTTTCAATCGCGATGTTCCAGGATAATTCAAAATTTTGAAGAGGATTTCAAGAATAAGAGAATTATATTCGATTGTATGTGGATTAAGTCAGAAGGTATTACTTATTCTTGGTGAGAGAAGTTTACTTCGAACTCTTTTGGACATGTGTAATCCGACGCCAGCGGACTAAGATCGGGAATGCCAAGCATTAGTCGCCGCAATTATTGAGGAATCTCTAAATTTCGAGGACGAATTTTCTTTTAAGGGGGGTAGAGTGGAATATCCCACTCGATGATTATTGGAATATTACCAGTCAAACGTGTTAGAGGACAAATATTCATGGAAAGCAAATACGACGGAGAATGTTTATTATGTGATGTCAGTTAAACACGGGTTGAATTATCAGTGTCGGAGAAAAACGATTAAGATGAAGGGCATTTCGGTATTTTCACACAAGGGGTATATAAAGGTGTTGGGTCCCAAAGTATCCATTTTTCATGTTATTTCCTCTCTCTAAACCTCAAATACTAAAAGTCTCCTCCTTTCCCTCTCTAAGATGTCGCCCCAAACCCCATCATTCATCATCAATTCTCTTTGAATGCAACATTCATGGATGATCAAAGATTGGAGTTGGATTGATCAAGAAGATTGCATAAAAAGGAACCTAGAAGGGTTTTTTGAAAGCTTGGATTCTTGAGCTAAGGGTCTTGCAAGCTAGGGTTTGGTCTTTGGGAAGCTTAAAGCTTGAAGGAATTACAAGAAACATGTTAATGTGAGTTCTATAGATAGATTACCTACCTCTGGTTTGTGCAATCTTATATGCTTTGATTATTTTTTTTGAGGGAGTGATTTAATTTTGTTTTGAAGAAATTCATTTAATTAAAAAATTAAAAGCAACTTTACCGTTAATTCCAGCATGGAATTCACATGCTTCAACATCTGTCACAGCCGAATAATTAATCACTGCCCCTCCCAAATCTTTTGCTTCGACGGAGGAATCTAAAGACATCACTACATCAGGTCACGCTATTGCTATTACTTCTCTGGAGAAACATAGTAACGCATGATATGGAACTTTGGGAACGCATAAAAGAGTATGATAGAAATGCAGCAGAAGAAGCATCTGTTACTCCCGTTCTGACGAGAAAGCAGAAGCAAAATCTTAAGACACAATTCCTTGATGGGAAACAGCCAGATGTTGAGATTATGAATGATACCACTATACAGCCAGTTCGGGTTACCCCTGCTCAGTACTGTGAGGTTCAGATATCCACAAATGTCCAGAGCGACTTGGATTTATGGGCTAGAATTCGTGAATATGACCAACGGACCGCGGAGAAAGGATTCACTCAAGTTCTTTCTAAGAAGCAGCAACAAGCAAAGAAAAAAAGTGTTGGGAATATCGTCGTATAACACCGGTACAAAGGGGTGGCACTTCACCATCTGCCCAATGAATTTGCTTTATTGGAATGTTTGAGAGGGCATAGTGCTGATAGCTTAGTGAATTTGGGTTATTCCGTTCAAGGTTCAGTTTGGTTAGTTACGCTTCCGAAGGAGTTGCATTTGGATTTCTCACGTGACAAAGTTGGTTTTCCTGACTACAGGTTTCGTTAGTTTGCTGTAGTCTGTTTCTGCTTTATTTGTTTTCTGTTTATTTTTCTTCTGAGGGTTTTGGCCTAGTCCACCATCTTCTTGTATATATTTTTCCTTTTTTTAATAATTTTTAGAGTTTGGCGGCATAGGATGGAGGTTTCCCAGGGTGCCAACCTGATCGGGATGTCGGTGTTTCCTGTTGATGTCTGTCCTTACTCCTTGCTTAGCAAAAAAAAAAAAAAAATTTATTATACTTTAATTACACTTTAATTCCCCGTGCTTAGCACAGGTATCATACTAGTTATAAGAAAGGAAGGAAAAAATAAACAAGAAAAAAAAAGTTGAAGAGAATGAAGAAACAAATAATACGAGGATTCTAAATAAAGTGAATCGATTAAAATAGCAAAAATAAACTATTTCATAAATAACCATTCAAACAACCGATTACCATGATTTTTTTTCTGCTAAAATTGATATTGATGGATACAAAAAGAGACCATGATTATTTTTTTCTGCTAAAATTGATATTGATGGATACAAAAGAGCAATGCTATATGACACGACACATTTACCGCATCATATGCACGAAACATTACACTCGTCTCTTACTTCATAATTACCTTGTGCTTCTCTTCGATGCATCTCTTAAGTCCCACGTCATGCATGTTATATTCTCACTCTCAGTCTCGACTTTGTGATTGGCTTTTTCCATGGTTGCTTGAATATTCAAGTAAAAGTAATAATTTCTAGTATTTTGTTGTAACCAAAAATGGAAAGAAAAAACATAGCAACTGAACTCAAGTGATTAATAAACTTCACCAAATGTCGAATTGTTTAAGAGAATCTGATTTTTAGGTGAAATAATCATTGACTTTTACTCACTTTCTGCCCAAACTCTAGATTACTAAGGCTAATTTTCCAGAAATCAAAAGGTTACCACAAAAAAAATAGTAATATTTTATTTGTTTTTATGGATGAGGCACTAATGATCGGTCTTGAAATTCAAATCAATTCAAATTAAAACTACAAATCGATAAAAATAAAGTAAAAACTGTAAAAATAAAATAAAAAATATTACTTGATTTGTTTAGTTGTACTTTTGTGACAGTTCAGATCAAATAAAATATCTCGTTGATTTTTCAATTCCAAATCCAATCTAGTAGTAAAATAATATTTTTGTTCTCAACATTTTATTATAATAAAATTTATTTTTTATTAAAATGCTAAAGGTTTACTTTTAGGTCCTTTTCTTAGAGATTAATATTAGACACACACATATTTTAATTTCTATTCAATTTATTTTCTTAAGGATATTCAATTTTGTTTAGTTTCTATCATTCTGTCGAAAAGTCAACATTTTTGTCAAATAAAATTCTTGGGAGACCTCTCTCTTCTCTCCTTCTCAAACCCTAACTGTCACCCCTTTCTTCTTTTTCTTTTCAGAGGGATGATTTAGGGTCAATTTTGACCCAAAAATCACCCATCCGAATTGTTTTTCCTTCTATCCTAATTGAATAAGTGATTTCACATATTTTCTGTTTTCTTTCGTTTGTTTTTTGTGATTTCGTCGTCTCTGAACGACTCTGTTTTGATTTCCCGTCTTTGTGCAGTGTGTTTTTGATTTCCCGTCTTAGTGCGGTGTTTATTTGATTCAGGTTGAAAGATTAACTTTGAGCAAGTGCAGACTCGATCAATGACAATGACTTTGGCATCGTCTTGCAGACCCGGAGACATGAGTATTCCGGAGACATAAATATAGTCATATTAGTCATATTTGTAGGCATAGGTACTTTGCCGTTTTATGTTTTTAACATAGATGTTGTGAGTTTGTTCACAGATTCATCCGTTTTGTTTTTAGTGAATTTAGATTTGTATTGTATCGATGTACTCTATCAATTTGAATGAATGAATATCGTTTATTTTTGAAAAAAAAAAAATCATTCTGTTGAAAAAAAGTAGTAATAATATATCAAATTAATATATTATTATATATGCTTTGATTTTTTTTTTTTTTGAGGGAGTGATTTGATTTTGTTTTGAAGAAATTCGTTTAATTAAAAAATTAAAAGCAAC
>Ga0315915_1008907_pt1 | contig 11586 bp, 9 predicted proteins | sample MpolbnodulesMG_FD_207738 | JGI IMG/M metagenome (GOLD analysis project Ga0315915, IMG submission 207738) | Medicago polymorpha root nodule microbial communities from Los Angeles, California, United States - branched nodules | ecosystem: Host-associated > Plants > Roots > Nodule | place: USA... | reverse complement strand
CATATAATACGTCAAAAACACTTGATTTATTTTAAAAAAATATTTTACATTGTTCGTAATTTAAAAAATAAAAGTGAACCCTCTCCTCCCTTCCCCTCCTAAACCCTCAATCCAAACACACCCTAAAAAAATCTGGATATATTGATTGTGTTCTTACTTGAACACTTGGAATTAAAAATATTGAGACTATGAGAGCTACAATAGTAGCAATATGATTGAAGCAACTGAAAACTCATTAATTTGGACTTCAAATGGTTCATACCCGTAGAGTTTTAAATTATTTTGTGTTGACATGAGTAAAAGTTTCTCAAGGGAATTATTTCAATGTATTGTTGCTTCCCTTTAGTTTGGCACAATGCAATGCAAGCTATCAACTTGGTGTACAAAATGAATCAGAAAGAAAAGTAAATATATCCAAATCAAAATAAAAATTGATTCCAATAAACAACATTTATAGTAAAGTAGGAAACAACCTATGAATACCAAGAAACATGTGTAATGTAAAATGCCTTAGGCATCATATAATATATAAAAGGATAAGCTGTCTGCTTCATTGCTTCATCAAAACAAGGACCTCTTTGTATGAGCATGATCAGTTTCTTCAGCTTATGGTGATCCTGCTTGGTCCAAAAAGTAACAAAGTTAATTAAACAAAAAAACAATTTCATTAATTACAGGTATTATTTTTAAAAAGTTATTACTTATTACACATAATATGACATGGCTCAAACAATTAATGAGAATCTACAACTATACAACTCTTTTGCTATCATCAGAAAATGATTAAGTTTTCTCTTCTTTTTTTTTCTATTGGAAACTAAGTTGATGTTAGAGTCGGAGATTTCCCCGCATTCGGAACATCGATGATCGACCGATCAAAATTTTAAAACCAATATTAAAATATGTATCATAAAACTCAATCATGACCTCCGTATAATTCCAAACCCTATGTTCAAACAAAGGATCCAACAATTCTCCCAAGTCAAATGTCTCTTGGAATAGCATCCTGCATACAGCTTTTATACCCTCTCAAACCACTGGCTTATTTAAATCCAAATTTCTATATCTCCTTATTATTTGTAATCTCAACAAGTTATTCATAGCTAATAATCAAAGTTCATTGTTACCAATATTTAAACTCAATACAAAACAAATAAACTTGAGGGCAAGATGAATATCAAATAAAGACATGATTTGAAAATAATCACACAATATATTGTACACCATACACTAACTAACACAAATTCAAACAAGTAAATCATCGAAGAGAACTTTACCTTCAAGAAATCGATACCAAGCTTTCAACATATCCCTTAGCACTGAACCACAAATTCCTACCGGTACTTTTAAATCTCTTTACTCTATTATCTTTCCAATTATAGAGAAATACTTGGTCTGGTTGATTGATTGCAATTATCAATGTATCACCATTGTTAGAAAAACACAATGGAATCAATCGAGGAGGATAATAGGTCTCGTGAGTTTTAAAATCTTTTAGAAGATTCGTATAACTAAATTTAAGGAATCAGGTCCAAGATTCTTCAACTCCAAATTCCTTCATTTGCCAGATAACAAAATGGGTTTTCTTGAAATCATAAGAAAAATAGAGGCAATCCGTCAATACAGAAAGAGTTGGAACATGTTGTAGCTCTTCATGACAACATTGAGGGAGCAACAACTTTGTATATGTCTCTGTCCCCAAATCAAGTGAGATGATCACAAATTGTTCAACGGTAAGATTCTTCAAATGACAATTATATCGGTGACGAACACACCAACTAATACTACTTTTCAAATAAACACCGTTTCTCACATAATTACCAAAAGGATGATACACCAATACCACAGGCAAACAATCAATATCTCTCCAATCATTATCACCCAAAGTAAAAACTGTTACCGCGGTTTTCATAAGGTCGTCATCCCTTCTCAAACGTAACAACACCAACTTGTAAGTGTCTGTTAAATTATCATAACCAAATGTGAAGTTGCAAACACTTACATTCTTCTTGCGTGTGGGATTACTGCGAAAAGACACCAATGCTTCGGATTTTGTCCCTGTGGCAAAGTTCCAAAAAGAGAAAACATGCTCGTTATACTTAGAGGTGAAAGAGCAATCTTGAATGCAGACCAATCCATTGCATGAACCAACAATCCTACCAGCGTCCTTGTAATAGAATTGGCGGGAAGGGATGGCAAGGGTGATAGCATTCGAAGTGCTCTCCATCAAACTAGAGATGGGCACGACCTTACATTCTCGCAAACCTTCATAATTGTTTTTGAGAAAAGCGAGGTGTGTAGATTGCTTCTTAAAGTGCCTTTTGACGAAGTCTGGATCGGAGATTAGGGTTTTCCAAGACTTGCAAACACACTTCATCAGCGTTAGAGTTTTTATGTCAAAGGACGTTATGACTTTGTCGATAAGTTCATCAGGGAGGATTACCAGACGGTTGATATTCATGAGAACAGTGCGGTTGTTGAAGTTGAAATTGAAAACCCTTTGAATTTTTTTGGAAGAAACCCTACTTGTTTTGGAAGAAACCCTAAGAATATTTGTGGAGAACGGTGCCGTAATTTGGAAGTGAAACCCTTCCGAAAAAAATTCAATGAAACCCTTACAAGTTGCTGATATATATACACCCAATTGTATATATTTTTTATTTAAATAAAAGTTTATTTATTTATTTTTTTCTCAAGGAATAAAAGTTTATCCGAGTTGGGCTTCGGAAAGCAACAAAGTCACAAAGGCTCATAGAGCTTTTATAAATCACTAGTTAAAAGACGGACACTCATGTGCCCGTCTTTCCACTCTTTTTATTGTGCTAACGTTTGAAAATTATAAATAGTATTTTTTTTTGAAATTTTTATGAAAATTATGAACGGTATTTTTTTTTTTGTGAAATTTTTATTTTGATTAAAACTAAAAATATAAATATTTATTGCTTTCAAGTTAACAAACCAAACTAACCATGATTATCTATTTCAATGACACCAACAATATAACAAAAAAATATAATCTAATTTTTTTTTAATGACATCAATACCAATCTTTATTATATAAAAATGTGTTTAAGGGTATAATTGAAACAATAAAAAAAGTCAGTATAAATATATGTATCTAGTTTGTTACAGTTTTTAAATGAAAAAGGAAAAAAAAAGACATATATCATGTTTGTTACATTTTTTCTCTTCTATTTGTTACATGTGTTATTTGTATTGAAATTTGAGGGCATTTTTGAAAAGAAAAAATTCAGATCAAAAGAGCTAAAAGGGGTTTGTTTTCTTTATATATAGTATTGATAAATCGTCATATTGTGATTTTTTATTTTTTTTGGTGGTGGTCAGGGTTTTAACCCCGGGCCATTATGCATTGTCCAAAATTTGGTGAAGTAAAATTTAACTATTTTTAATTTTTATTACTTATAATAATGAATATTAATTAATTTTTACCATAAAATGTTAAATAAATTAGTATGATTTTTAAAAACAATGGAATGATGCTTTTCTTTATAAAATGATATTTTATAAAATATAAAAGTTAATAAATAACTTTTTATTTCATAAAAATAATCGTTAGTATCTTTTGTAAAAAATTTAAGGAAGTCATTAGTACCTTTTGTAAAAAAATTAAGGAAGAAACTCTTACAAGTTGGTGAAGAAACTCTTAATATCTGCTAGAAGCATCAAAGACAGACCGAGAAAAGATTCACTAACCATAATCAAAAGATCTACACAGTTAGCTCACATCTTTGCAAGGATATCCGCACAAGCTTTCCCTTCATGAAGAGTATGTTTCAAAATAAAATTCTAATCCCTCTTCATATTATCTTTGATAATCTCCATCATATTAGTATAATGTTAATATTGATGTGTTCCCATAGTCACCAACTTTACCACATGTCCGCTAGATCCAATAGTTTAAATGTAAGGTATAATTGGAATAAGATTATATTTATAGGAAATGATTTTGTGAAATACAATTTTTGAATACCAAGAGTTTGGTAAATTTATTAAAGAAACTATAATGAATCTTTTAGCCATTTATTTCTACAATGAAGGTAAAACAGACAACTTTGGAAAACATATCTATCAATTGGGAAAGAAAAAAAAGAAAGGATGAATATTACTTTGCAAAGATGAAGGATCAAAATATATTCAATGTAAAAGATCAAGGACTAAACTTGTATTTTAGCCAAAATGGAACCATCATCCATGAAACATACATCATTTAATTGTAACAAATGTTAATAGAAAAACATTATACCCCAATATTTGGTCAATCTGCATCCATTCTATTACAAATATTACAGTAATAAAAGAAACCAGCTACAAATGGTAACTAATTACATTGAAACTTAAGGAATCTTGTCCCTGTCACCAAAAAAATTGGAATGACCCTTTGTTACATGTAGCTTTAAATATCCCTAGAAGGTTGAAGTCAGCTTTGGTAACCAATGTCTCCTAGAGGAAATGTACTTAGTGACCTCATCCTTCTGCTCAGCTCCATAAACAAACCATTTTTCATCAACTTCAACACCATCTTCATCATGGATCTTCAAATCTGAATGTTGATATGTATTAGTAAACATGGTATAGCCTAAATCTCAAGGGTATCAATCACAAGTTAAGCGGATTTTGTTTTGAGAATTACCTTGTAACAAAAAGGCATATTCATCATTACAGCTTCTTAATTTCCAGAATGTCTTGCCAATGTTATCCAAGTACTCCGGCTCAATTCTCACTGCATCACAATGTCGGTTCCCTACAATGTTAAAAGAAGATAAAAAATGTTAACCGATACAGTAGCAGAAACATTAAACTCTTACAAACCAAAGAGTAGTTGCTTTTTTATGAATAATATTGTTTATCACGCCATGACCAGCAACCACACGAATGACAGCAACCAGTCCCAATACAATTGGTTGATCACACCATGGATACAAGTTGGTTAACATGAGCCATGTGGTTTCAACACTCCATTCAAGGTTCATTTGCAACGACTCAACTCAGTGCAGATACTCAGGGAGATAGATGATAAGTGTAGAATGTAAACAAGATGTGCAAAATAATAATTGCATTCAAGATCAGCATATCATGCAATTACAATTACTAGAGTCTACAGTGCTTTTATAGTGTATACTTAGCCAGAGTGTATTACTAATAATAGAAAAACCAACCATCAAATTCTTTTTCATTTTGTTGAGCTATTTTTTACTTGTTTACAACTTCGGTAGTCTTTTCAATTACACACAACCAAAATATTACTCAGAATCAGATTAAAGAAGTTTATGCATGAAGTTGATTAAAAATTAGAGGATATGAGAAACTCAAACATCACAACATACGTTTAGGAATTGTGCCTTTTGCCTCAATCAACTCAGTATGAGCTTTAGTTGCTTCACTTTTTATCTTTGCAAGAAGAGCATCATGTTCTGAAATTGAGAGGCTAGCTCCATTTGATACAACAGCTTTTGCAATCTCATCCTGCAACTTTTGCTTAAGACTTCTTTCCTGTAGATAACATGTACATCACAATATGAACACCATGTGACAGTTTGCAGTTGTACCAATACAAAACCAAAAAAAAAAAAACAAAACACCTTGTGCAGTCTTACCTTTTCCTTAGCTTCAGAAACCTTAGACTTTGCTGCTTTCTTTTCTTCAGCAAATCTTGCATTTTGATCATCTATAAAATTCCTTAGCTTCCTGAACATATCAAAGCAAGTTCCAACCACTTTAAACAGGATAAAGACTACTATTCATAAGAAAAGGGAAGAAAGAAAAAAAAACAAACCAAAAAGTAATATAGATAAGCAAGAAAGTTCTCAACATTTTCTTGTTTCAACTTGAAATACTTACATCGTGCTCAAAGCTTCATCACAAATAAAATTCAGAAGGATAAGCTTTTTGGATAAGTCCAAATCATAATATCCGCTTATGCCTTTATTAAGCCAATCCGCCGGAAATTCTTTTAGTGCAGCATCAGATTCAGTAGTCAAATCCTCCAGAACTTTCAACCATGAATTTTTTCCATTGCTAGCAGTTAAGGATGAAGACCTACCAAAAAAATTATCCAAAAATAACAACGGTTATTCCAAGTAAACTATACAAAGTAAAACCCTCTCACCCTTAAAAAATGAAGTACTAAACAAAAAGTCAAATGGCATAAACTCACTCGGTTTCTGAATCAGATACTATCAAAGTCAACAGTTTGATTTGGAACTCAACCACTAAGGTGTTTTGTCCACGTCGCAAATTTTGCTTACGTATCAATGCTCTTAGAACAGCTACCGCTTCTCCTTTCTTGACATCAAGAGCCTAATTATACATGGCAAGTGGCAACAAATTTGAGAAAACTTCATAGCCATATAAAACAGATGTAACCTTATTAAGTGTGAAATATTATTTAAGCTATAAAAGCACAATTATGTCCAGAGAATTTAATTTAATTCAATTCAAAAGAAAAAATCAATTAAATGGCCAATTGCAAAGTAAATCTAAGGATTGATTTTAGTATTACATGATATTAAAAAAATGGTAAGTAGTCCCAATTATAGCATAACCATTATTAATTTGATCGTAGAATCTAATATCAAGAAGTAAGTTGGACCTCAACTAAACCAAACTAAACGTAAAAGAAGCAAAAACTCACTTGCTGACTAGACCAACAAACTATGATTTGTGACCACCAATAGCACTAAAAGAATTTGCAACAAACATAATATTCAGTTTGTCAACTACTAGATGCAGCAGTAAATTGTAATTAATCAAACAAAGATTCAAGAAAAAATTCATCATCAGAACAAACTGAGTTCTAATATTCATAAACAAAGGGATACCTTTCCAAACACTTTGCAGAATTCTAAAAACTGCAATGCATTCCCAACATCTTCTGGTGCAAACTCAATGTCTGATATTTTAGTCATCTCAGTGCCAAGGGGGAAAGGAATTTCTTCCTTAATTTTTTCTTCATGCAAAACTTTACCATTTGTTTGGGACTTGGCACCAGCATTGTCACCATCTCCTATCACAACAGTGCCTTAGCAATTTTTCTCATACATTAGATTAGAAATTAAGAAAAAATCATTTGCAGCACAAGCATTAGGACCATCAATCTTACTATAAATCATACCATGATTCTCCCCTACTCTTGTTCCCATATCAGCATTTGCTTTTGGTTTCACTTCACCCTCTGAAACTACATTACAAAGTTTAGGCTTTTTCGATTTCTTGTTTTGGCAAGCATCATCAACACTGTTGCCATTGGATATTTCCTTTAAGTTTTCCCGCTTCACTTTCTTGGTTTTCTCACGTCCAACCTTTGAAGCATTAACTCCACCTAAGGAGTTTTCTTTCCCAGGTTCACTTGATAGACCCAAGACAACCTCCTGTAGTATATACTCCCTCCGGTCCTTATTATAAGAAAAACCAAAAAACATCAAAACCAATACACTCATTAATTAGTGTGACTTTTTCAAATATTTTTACAAATATGCCCTCATAAAAAACTGCGAAGCATTAAATACACCCACCAATATTAAAAAGACAAACATTAAATAAAGGGTAAAAAGGTCTTTTAAACAATAACTACACCTTAAAAGTTGTGATATTTTCTTATAAATAGGACCAAAAAAAATTTGAAAATTTTCTTATATGTAGGACCAAAGGATGGAATTATGAAAAGCGAAAACCAAGCATAACAACTACTTTGCAAATCGACACATTTTTGCTTCTGTCATCGTTAGTTTGAATTACATACGTGAAGAGAAAACTTATTAACCATCAATCGATGTAAACTTATGTGTCAACTGCAGAAAAATGGAGAAAAAGTCAACAAACCTTTCCCAGGGTAGCTTCCTTTAACTTTTTCTGCTTCACTGTCTTGGTTTTCTCATTTTTAACCTTTAAACCTATGTTTCCACCTACTGAATTCTGCTTCCCAGGTTCCCCGGATATATCCCCTACAAGCTCCTGAAATATATAACAAATATGAAAATCAACACATTTTTGCTTCTGTCATCATTAGTTTGAATTACATACATGAAGAAAAAACTTATTAACCATCAATCAAAGTAAAATTATGTGTCAACTGCAGAAAAATGGAAAAAAGTCAACAAACCTTTCCCAGAGTAGTTTCCTTTAACTTTTTCTTCTTCACTGTCTTGGTTTTCTCATTTTCAACCTTTAAACCTATGTTTTCACCTACTGAATTCTGTTTCCCAGGTTCCCCTGATAGATCCACTACAAGCTCCTGAAATATATAACAAATATGAAAATCAATCATAAAATTACTATGAAAATCAACATATTTTTGTTTCTGTCGTCATTAGTTTGAATTACATACATGAAGAGAAAACATATTAACCATCAATTGAAGTAAACTTATTTGTCCACTGCAGAATGGAGAGAAAATCAACACACCTTTTCCAGAGTATCTTCCTTTAACTTTTTCCGCTTCATTGTCTTTGTTTTCCCATTTTCAACCTTTAAACTTATGTTTCCACCTACTGAATTCTGCTTCACAGGTTCCCCAGATAGATCCACTACAAGCTCCTGTGTTACATAACAGATATGAAAATCAAGCATAAAAAACTACTAGGAAAATCAACACATTTTTGCTCAAGCCATCTTTAGTTTCAATAGTATACATAAAGAGGAGCCTTATTAACCATCAAAAACAAAGTTAACTTATGTGTCAACTACAGAAAAATGGAGAGAAAATCAACACACCTTTTCCGGCGTAGGTTCCTGTAACTTTTTCCGATTCACTTTCTTGGTTTTCTCATTTTCAACCTTTAAACCTTTGTTTCCACCTAGTGAATTCAGCTTCCCAGGTTCCCCAAATAGTTCTACCACAAGCTCCTGTATTATATAACAAGTATGAAAATCAATCATAAAAACTACTATGGAAATCAACACAATTTTACTTCTGCCATCATTAGTTTCATTTGCATACATAGAATAGAAGGAACCTTATTAACCATCAAACACAGTTAACACATGTGTCAACTAGAGAAAAATGAAGAGAAAATCAACACACCTTTTCCAGAGTAGCTTCCTTTACAGGCAAAACCACAGCATTGTTCGATTCCAAACTTTCAGAAGCCTTCTTTCTAAGCATTGCTGACACAGAGTTAAAACCAGACGCCTTGGCTGAATGAACCAGAATACCAGTAGGTTGTTCACCTCTTTTTTTCCTATAAGATTACTCTTCTTTCAGAACCAACACACAAAATGGTACAAAATGAAAACCACAACACCAAACTCAAAATGGATATTGAAACCACAACTTACATGCAAAAACTGCAGTTGCAAATGCCTCTGCACTTTGGGCACATCCAATCATTCAATAGTTCTACCTCTTCTGCCTTCTCGCCATATCTAAATTCAACACACAAATATCATCGGCATATGAAAAAAGACACAATAAATTAATGTACTTTTGTACTCTTAATAAAATAGAATAATTCTGAAAATAAAAACTAAATTATAAATAAAAAAGATAAACCGTACCTGTTCAAGAGACACTTGTGGCAGAACCTAATTTGGCAAGGCTTCCCAGTTCTTGGATTCTTACAAGCAGCAGAAAAGTCCCGTGTTTTTTGCCGGCACTTCAATGTGGAAAAACAAACGCATTAGAATCAAAATGAACTTAACTGGAAAATCAATGACAACACAGTTTTTAGCTAGTCAAATTAAATCTCAAAACAACACCATTCTACAAACTTTTAACAAAGTTCAAATTGTGCTCTCTTCAAAATTACCACCTCTCAGAATAAGAAAAGACATGAATAAAGTAAACCTTCAAACAACATCACCATACAACCGATCAAAGAAATTTTCAATTTTTCACATCTAATTAGTGTTGAGCTAACAGTCTACTCGATGCAAACCAGTTACAACATCTGTTTATGCTGACAACACTTCAAACACCAATTTCAGCCCGTTGATCAAACCCCTTAATCAGATTCACACAAAAACAGAAGATTTATCTTTACTATAATCAGCTCATTTTCTAAACTCACAAAAATCTGTTCAAATCCTACTATAATCAGCTCATTTTCTAAACTCACAAAAATCTGTTCAAATCCCAATACATTATTGGTTCAATACATTATCTACTACAACATTAGTGCACACTGCTGCCGACAATTTTTGTTTCCTGTACGCACAATTTTACTTCCTCAGTTCAGTTCACTATCTACTACAACATTATTAAGCAATGACAGCACATGAGAAATTACTGAACAAACTGAGTTCAAAGAATTTGCTTTAATTAACTTCGGGCTTAAAAAAACGATATGCCATGGCAACATGGGCCTTAAGCTAACCAGTAACAATATACTCAATGCAAACATACAACAAAATACTTCAAACGCCAAAAATAGCCCATCAACTAAACATAATCAGATTCACAAGAAAATCAGAACATCAATCATTTCAATAATCACATTCACAAAAAACACTTCCAAGTCCCACTTTCTGAGCAAAATCAAACGCACACTATTTCTGACAATTTGTATTTCTTACACTCACAAGTCAAACCTAATTGGTTCTTCTTAATTTTAGTTCCTCAATTCAATACATTATCTACTGCCACATTGAACAATAAAAGGTCATTAGAAATTGCTCCTTGATCATAACCTACGAAGCACCAACAAGATACAAACACAGGACACGGCACTAACACGTCAACACTAGTAATAATTTCAAAAAATGGAATAATTGAATGTAGCTACGACACAGATACGAACACCGAAAATGATACTTACCCGCCAACACCAAAACATAATCACACATATCAACATCACGTCAATGTCAGTGCTACATAGATCTGAACTCAAAGAATATGCTTTAATAAATATATAACATTTCTGTATATTAGTATGTTATCCTCAGAAACCCAGAATCAAATCAACGAAAAAAATGAAAATAAGGAAACAAAAAACAATTAAAGAAGCTTAGAAATTACTTCACAATCTAAACTTGTGAACCAACACAGACACCTAACACAACACTAACACGCCAGCACCGGTAATAATTTAAGTAAATAAAATAATTGAATATAATCACATGTGTCAGTGTCAGTGCTACATAGATCCAAACTTTAAAAAAATTTCTTTATTGAAAAAAAAAAATTATGTTAATGTGTAATAATCAGAAACCATATAAGCTGAATCAAATCAACAAAAAATAAAGAAAATACGAAAAATCAAAGAAGCTAAGAAATGAACCTGATGACAAGTTTTGCCATTAGCAGAATCATAGATTCGATTTCCAATGACACGAACTCCGCATTTTGTGTTCCGATTCAATTTCTTTCCATTCGCATCACTCCCTTTCACATTCAGTTCTTGTGAAGATGAATCGATTTCCATTTCGGTAGCCATAATCGATTTTGAAAATAAGCGATTTTGAGGTTTTTGCGAAATGGGTTTTTGAATTGAAGTAGCGGTAATTGAAAATGAGGAGAGAAGTGATTACTATTAATAAAGTTTTGAAATTTTGGGTTCCCTCTTTCTATAGTGAGGTGGCGGGAAGAGTGAAGAGATTGAAAATTGATTTGGGGATTTGTGTGCTATGTTT
>Ga0315915_1008906_pt1 | contig 11586 bp, 5 predicted proteins | sample MpolbnodulesMG_FD_207738 | JGI IMG/M metagenome (GOLD analysis project Ga0315915, IMG submission 207738) | Medicago polymorpha root nodule microbial communities from Los Angeles, California, United States - branched nodules | ecosystem: Host-associated > Plants > Roots > Nodule | place: USA... | reverse complement strand
TAAAGGTTAGCCTAAGATCAAAAAGGCACATGGAGCGAAGGATTTCGAATTACTGGTCATCGGGAAAGAACAATGAAGCTTTGAGAAGGACCACACACTCAGATTACAAGCCAATACCAACAGACCAACCTAAGTTATATCCTGTTTAATTTCTAAAATCAATTTTAGTTTTCATTTTTTATTAAATTTATGTTTATTTGAATTTCTAACAAGGAGTTGAAAGATTTATGTAGGAACAGTTGTGATCGAGATATGAAAGATAAAACTGAAAGAATGTAAAAATGGTGAAAATAATGTGGACATTTTCAAAATTTATAAAAATGTTATATTTATTTTTAAAATTGTAAAAGAAGATGGTGAAGAATATATTGAATCTACCCTCTCTTATTTTATTATTATTTTTTGGTAGAGAGTAGAGACCCTCTTTCATTTTATTAGTTGGTGTGAAAATGAAAACATGACAATTTTTTAATTAAACCCACTGTTGTCTCTTTTGTGAGATTTTTTTTTCTTCAGAAAATTAAATAAGCTTCACTCAGATACTAAACTAACTGAATGTACCATAAAATTGACTATAAGTTGAGACATTTCTCATATTTATATTTTAAAAGACAAATACATGTTATCAATACATAGAGATTTCAGAAGTCAAAAGTATTTTTAACAAACAAAACTCTTACATCTAACAAGGAAAACTAAATTCTTCTGTGTATAGTTAATGATCAAGAATAACAGAAGATCTCTGTCTTATATTGAATTCATCCTCGGAGAAAAATTATTGTTAGTGTTCGCTCATTTCAACTATAAGTGGTCTTTGAAATGACTAATTCAATCATATATTGACAATTTATTTGCAAGATTGACAGCATGTTGAATTTGATGATAACTACAATAAACATCATACTCAAAATATGATACCGAGAAACAAATAACTCTCGAGCATTTCATGAACACATGGAGTACAAACCTGAAGTAAATTAAAACTAACAATAGGAAACAAGCAAATAAACAAAACAAGAAAATCATAAAAACTCCAAAACAATTATTGAATCTCAAACCGGACATTGATAGAGTAACCAAAAACCAAAGTTGCTAGGGTGGCTTTTTAGGAGGGTAGTGTTTGAGGCGGTGGTTGAGGTGGTGGGTGATTAGCTGGAGAGAGACTTTTAACGGTGAGGGTTTGTTGCGGTTGGGAAGAGTTGGTGATTCAGTGCCATGGTAGGGAGGAGATGGAGAAAGGATAACAGAGGAAAAAGATGACATGTCGTGTTATAGAACCATGGGAAGGAATCGAAAAACAGTGACAGTTGCTTTTCTGACATCAAATACTTCATAATAACACATGAAAATGATGTTTTTGCCCCCAACGGTAGTTAACTACCGCTGGTTTTGTTCGGCGGTAGTTAACTACCATTCACATGTAAAGCTTAAAAAAAAAGAAAAACTCCAGCGGTAGTTAACTACCGTGGAGCATGAAAACTATTTTTTTTTTACTTTTGTTGCATAGACTCCAATGGGTAAGCGATGAAAAAGATGGAAGTATTGAAAATGCTATGAAATTTTGAAAGTGAGACTGACTCTGATTGGTTGATAAAAATGGGTCAAGAGTAGTCAAGACTAGTCATGTTGAAATGAAAACTCACTGCAACACGTTTTCTGAGATTTTATATTTACCTTTTTTTAATAATACCATATCTCCTTACCTATTTTTGGTGCTATAAGAAATTGCAAGATTATCATGAAATCTGATGTTGTTGCTACGACACAAAAATTGCATGCTAGTCATGTGCACTAATATTCGGTATTCCAGTTTCACTTCATACAACAAATACCCCAACCCCAAGGACATAAGTAACCATTGGAGCCTAATGCAACAAAAGTAATAAAAAAAAAACTAGTTTTCATGCTCCACGGTAGTTAACTATCGTTGGAGTTTTTTTTTGTTTTTTTTAAGCTTTACATGTGAACAGTAGTTAACTATCGTTGGGGGAAAAAACGTCATTTCCATGTGTTATTATGAAGTATTTGATATCTGAAAAGCAATTTTTAAAAATAGTGTATACATTGGCCCAATTTCATTGGGGAAGGTGAAAAAATGATGGGAATAGTAATTTTGCAAAAAAAAGTGGGACAAAAAGTACACCAATGAAAGGGTTAAACATATCACTATACGCTTGAAAACCTAGCTATATGAGATAAAACTCAGCAAAGGAAGATAAAACCCACTAAAGGAAGACAACATAGGGAAAATAGTGTTTGTCAAATTAGTTGGTTGTGAGATGCTTTCTTCTTAGTAAAATGCATTTTTTTCTTTGTCGGGATAAATCTACCCCTTCCCATGTTCCTTGTTGCAGGGAAGGGGTCAGATAAAAATCATACACAAGTAAATTGACATAAAAAGAGAAAAAACGAAGACAAACTAGAGACTTATGTTTCATGTTGAGCTCTCTTGTAATATTAAGCATTTCTAAAAAAAAAATGAAGTGACAAGGATATTTCGGACAATTGAAATTTGTTAAAATTGCTAACATTAATTAAACCAATCCTTAAACTTTACTACAAATTGGCAAATAAATTTTGAAATTGTAACGCGTTTGTTAAATTGGTCAATTCATTAACTTTATCGTTAGATGTTATGAAATTTGTCAATATACCTTTTATCGTTTCATATGGATCATTTGTCAAAGATAAATCATCAGAGGCCAAATTGCATATAAAAATTTCGAGGTGAAAAATATTTGATGTGATAACATTAGAATTGACATCAAATGCATAGATTTAACGTGCACTTTTGGCACCTTAAGTTTTCAACGATTTTTCAAATTGTTTGGAGATAAAAAGTAGCGATAATTGCTTTTTACGCACCTTCAATTGCTCACAGACACCTCTAAAAGTGAAAAAAATACCACAATCAGATCCTAATTCCCGTTCACTAGTGAACGGGAGATAACTCTCAATCGCTACTTTTTAGACCAGTTCCCATTTAACTGATTTAATATTGGCTTTCCTTGAATTCCACCAAACCAACATTTTTCACGCTTCTCATTCTTTTGTGTCATTAAAACGGCACGCTAAAACGTTTCTCCTCACTCTCCAGCTATCACACAAATGCAGTTCCCTTTACGACTCACGCTTTTCGTTCTCCATCTTCTCACTTTATGTGTCTCTCAGAAACCCTTTCTTATTCGTGCTTGTTTAATCCTATTTGCTCTTGTACTTGTTTCTATACTTGTTTAATTTATACTTGTTTGGCTTAATTGAATAGGTAATAATGAATTTTAAAATTGTAATCATACTAGTGAATTGGCTTAATAGAAATATAAAAGATTTCTATGTATGTAGTAGTTTTAAAAGGTTCATGTTGAATTTGCTTAATTTAATCTTTTATATTTGACTTAGTTTTTTTTGTTAGATTGTTGTTGACTTATGTAATTATGTAGATTTCTTAAAGAGCATTGATAATTTTTTTCTAAGATGAAAGCTTGTGAGAGTGAAAGAGATGAATAAGAGATAACTAATGTGACATAGTTTCAAGAAAAATTGATAATTATTTTAAATTTTTAAAGTACGTAGTTTAATTATTTTGATGATCAACTCTATGCTTGATGATTATAGAGTATATGATAAATTTTATGTTTATATATTATAGTTTATTTATGTGGCTCATCCAAAAATATTTTTTCTAGCTCCACATGGAACGTTTTTGTTCTAAAAATGCCTGCATGCAGCACGTTACAGTTGCACACCATCACTTTCTGACTATATCATTATTATCTCAAAAATTTCTATTTCGGCAACGGCAGCCTTCAATCACATCAATAATGCACTTTTTTTTAGAAGACATCAATAATATACCTTGCTACAAACAAAAAAAATCACCAATAATATACCCAAAATAGTATTCAACTATTCATTAATCTCTGCATAGCCACATATCTACCACTTTTAGTTTTACCTACTCTCTTTATAAAACATTACCCATAAAATCCTTCAACTTCTCTTAAATCCCCACACCCTTAATTTCTTCAGAGCTTCTATTATATGATCACTTGTGATCGTTGCCAACAAATCAACTAGCAAGGAACTTCGTCACCCAATCCAATTACTTTTTTTTATTGGCAAAGTAGAAACATAAATATAAAGGAGGAACCAAGTCCCAGAAAGTACAGAGAAAAGGTCATCAAACACAAAGCACCAGAGGTACTGAGGGAAAACACACGCCAGGTTCAGTGTATCAAAGGTACTCCAAGAAAATAGAGAAAATAAAATACAACAAAACTACAGCATCCACTAAAAACACAGCCAAGGAACAAGGCCAAGAAATAGACAACACCTCCTTGAAGAGCCCGACCCAATCCAATTACTGGTACCTGACATTGAATCATTAAATGTCTTGTTATTTATTTTAGAGTTTATAATTTTTGGTAATCTCTTGTTATTTATCTTAGACTTTATAATTTTTGGTTTATGCTAACCAATGCTCTTATGATACTTGTTAAGGAAATTAAAGGTGGTAGTTTTATATTAGATTCAGTAACTTTTTTTAATTTTAAAAAGTAGAATTCATCATTTTTCACTCTTCTTCAACACAATATTTCTATTTTTTATTTTCTTAATCAATGTCTTAAAAACATTCTTTAACATTTCCTATAATTTATTTTTATGGAGTATTATAATGATAAAAAATTCATTTTATAAGATGAATAAGTGAGATATTTAAACCTCAACCCTTCTATATATTATACAATATTCCTACCAACTGAGTTTAACTCATGGTGACTTTTATAGACGTTATATTTCCTTTAAAATAAATTTAAATTTTGAATTAATTTTATATTTTAGACGTTATAATTAGTGTCAAATATTTTTAAGAAAATGCTAAAAAGTATCCATATGGTACTAATTAAAGAAATTAATATAAAAATATTATATTAAAAAAATCGTGAAAAGTGGTATATTTAACTATTTAAAAGTGAAAGTTGTTGTTTTCAAGAAGCAATTTCTATTTTTTACCTTTTTAACCACCACCCTATAGCATGACCTATATTTTTAATAGTCTTTGCAGATATTGATTAAGGACAATCTTTACACTAGCAATGTAAATCATGTTTATGAAATGTTAGTTTGATGGTAAAAACTTAACACTATAATGTTGAAGAATATAGTTCAAATCTCATTCGCAGCGGTTGTAGAATGGTTTTTACTCTCATCACTATTGATAATAATTTTTCCATCGTCAATTTTTTTATAACCATTTTTATTATCATCCGTATTTAAATATTTTTAAATCCACTATTTATTTAAAAAATCAATATTTATACTCATGTTATTTTATATTTAAAAAAACACTAGTTTTTTTGGACCAAACTATTTAATTCTTTTACCATCCAACCGTCCTGATTTGAACTATATACTTGTATTAAATAATTTTAAAATATTCATGCATTAAGTATTGGGCTGGGCATAAGTCTGGATGGGCCATATTCTTTTACAAAAATGTCAATTTTATTTTCGATTTTATAGTCAATATAATTTTCGATTTTATAATCTGAATTGAGTTCCCCCTTTTGATTATTATGTGATCATTATTAACACTTATAAATCATTCACCAAATATCACCGCATCATTGACAGTGGAGTCGAACTTACGCTTGTGGGATATGCATTAACTTATTACGAGCCAAACCAAGATTCATTCACTCTAGATTAATGGGAATTTTATTTCCCTTAGATTTTCAATTTCATTATGAAAACAATTATGAACACAACTATCATGTGAAGAGTTTGAACCTAACTTCCCTTCCTTAAATGTGTGTATATATATATATATATAGTCCTTCAATCTCAAAAGCCTATTGCAGTCTGATCTTGAAGATGGGAAGCATGTCAAATTCCTTGAAACCAGCCTTGCTAATGGTTGGGGTGCAAATAGTATTTTCTGCTTGCAATATTATCTACAAGCTTGCCATTCATGATGGAATGAGTATCATAGTCATTGCAGCCTATCGTCTCGCCTTTGCAGCGGTTACCACTATTCCTCTTGCTCTTATTTTCGAAAGGTAATTAAGTGGTCATTTTGCACCTTTATTAATTTGAAACAATAGGAGTATCTTGACAACATTTTTTATACTTAATATTGAATTTCCTCTCATCATATAAATTTTCTTGCAAAAAAATCAAACTATATAGGACAAGAAAGAAACACACTATACTTTCTGGATTCGAATTCCAACTATTCACAACTGATAATGACTTATATATTTACAGGAAGAGACCGAAGATGACTTGGAGAGTGTTTTACCTTTCACTTCTAAGTGGATTATTTGCGTATGTATCATTCATTCTATCAATAATGTTATGTTACATTTTGATTCATTAATTAACAAAAGTGATGAAAATGCCTATATATGTGAATGTGATGCAATTCAACAGTGGACTTTTATTTCAAAACCTATTCTACGGAGCTCTTGTTTTGACGTCTGCAACTCTTGTATCAGCTATCTATAACCTTATTCCCTCCGTCACTTTTGTCTTGGCCGTATCCTTCGGGTATGTTTAATTACTGTATAATTTTTTTACACTAATAGTATCTGATTTAAATCTAATGTTAGTATACACAATGCATTATTTATATTTTCATGATCATGATCTATGTAGTTTCGAGGAATTAAATTGGGGAGCAGTAACAGGAAAGGCAAAGGTTGTAGGAACTATACTTGGATTTGCCGGGGCATTGGTTTTGACATTTTACAAAGGAGTAGAATTTGATATTTGGCCTTTTGCAATCAATATTTTGGATCCAAAGAACGACCACACGGAACGTGTCACTGATACTACCACTGAATTGTTAGGTGTTCTATGTGTCTTACTTAGTTGCTTCTGTTTCTCAATTTGGCTCATCATTCAGGTAATTAATTAGTTACTAAACACAACATTATGATCAACTTAATTAATTATTGTCGTTTATTGTTTTAATTTACATGGCATAGGCTAAGATCAGTGAAGTATATCCATGTCCTCAATCAAGCATAGCTTTGATGTCTGTAATAGGAACAATACAATGTGTTATTTTCGGTTTCATTGTTGAGAGGGATTTGAACCAATGGAAGCTTGGATGGGATATCAGGCTCCTCACCGTTGTTTTTTCGGTATGCTTCATGTTAATGTTGATTCACTGCTAGAACTATGGTCATATCATATGATTTGTGAAATTGTTGAATCATAAAGGATTTGATGTTTTGTTTAATGTGTTAATTATTTGAAGGGAGTTTTTGCATCTGGAATAATGATTCTTGTCATGGCATGGATCGTACAGAAGAAAGGACCTTTATATGCGTCCGCTTTCAACCCTCTAATGCTTTTGATCGTAGCTTTCGTCGCATCCATGCTCTTGGATGAGAAGTTAAACCTCGGAAGGTATATGTTATATACTAAATCTAAGTTCATTTAAATGAGTATGCATGGATCCTTTGCAGAGATTGCACCAATTTGTATGTTGTTATTGGATTTGATGATATGTATATATAGTTGATCTGGTCGTGATGAATATAAATTTATGATGTTTTAATTCTTTTTTGCTAGCCTTTGTAATTTCATAATTTGATTTAATATAGTTTTTTTTTTTTGTGTGTGTGTATAGTATACTAGGAGGAGTGTTGATTGTTTGTGGCCTATACACGGTGCTATGGGGTAAAGGTAGAGAAACACAAGAATATTGAATTACAGCCCTCAGAAATAATTGGTGATTCCGAAGCTGCAACGCCATTGTTGAGTCCATGAGCATCAAAGCTCATTTAAAATAGTAAAATTTTCACTCAAGAGTCGAGGAATTTAGATTGTATGTATGTATGATACCATGTCCATTTGAAGTTGTTATATTATAGATTGATTTCTCCAGTTATTTATGTACGCATGGTTATTGTGATGTACAACAAAATTATAAGTTCCATCTTAGAACTATATACTATTCAACATAAACTGTTCGAGTTTTTCATTTCTCATTACACATTGTAAAAAGGAGAAAAATTAAAGACTTGATCTCGACGCAGAAAATGGACTTCATTTCCATTTTGAATGTAGTGGCCTTTCCTGAGATTTTCTCTTCGCCAAACTCAAACGAGAGAATTATGAAGGAAAACCCTCATGTTGAATGCAATGGCCTTTGAGGCTTCACTTTCGTTTTGAATGCATTAGCCTTTTTTTTTGGGATTTTCTCTTCGTCAGACTCAATTTCAATTTGAGGAGGATCAAAGTTCTTTACGTTGACGTTCATTGGTTGGTGGGCCGAGGAGCTTGCCCTCTTGAAGTTTCCTTATTCTAGACGGTCGTAACATCCATGTTTCTTTGCAGTGCTAATTTGTGGCACCTCCTTGCTCCCATAAGGTTTGCACATAGCATTACAACTTCTTCCTTAGCATTATGATACCATATTTTGAGATGAACAATATATGGTACTGCTCTTAAGGACCCTAGAGTTAGTCTCACCAAAATGTGGTTGTAGACGGATTTGCATGGGACGACTAAGAAATGGACGCTCACAGTCCTCTATAAGTTCTTTGTCAAACACGAAAAGAAGTTCAACAAACCATAGGGATGGGATGTGAAACCATTGAATCCTTGCAAGTATGTTCACGTATATGATGTTAACTTCTGTTTCCTCATTCCTAACTCCTAACTTCGTAAACGGTTCCTCATACATGATGTGGCAAGAGCCCCATTCGTTAATTAGAATCCTTAAAAAGTCATGATTAGCCATTGTAGCTATGACTACGAAAGGTAAGATCTCGTTTGGTACCCCACTGACTATTTCATGATCATTGAATCCCAAAATGGGTCGTTTAGGTTTATGGCCTTGTGTGGGTTTCTGATGTACTAAATCCGTAAGTGCACAGTTTACCGATGTAGTAATAAAGAGTATCGTTCCAACAGGGAGTTATGAACTTGAAGCTCGAAACTTTATTGTCTCAAGGTTTGCTAGACTATTCTCATGTTTCGCAATCCTTGTCTAATTTAACTTGTTCCAATATCAAAACTTCTTCTTTCGATGCTTCGTGATGACATCTCGTCATTACGTAATTTTATATGTATTTTGATCACATTTTGGAGTTCACAAGGCAACTTAAGCAGCAAGAAAAACTGAAGAAAAAGTCAAGAGACCAAAACGTGTCACGATTCAGGCAAAACGTGACACGATTTTGGAAACCCTAATTTATGTGGGTTGTTAACACGATTAGGCGAAATTATGAGCCTATTTATTCTGAAGTTTAGTCTGAAACAAAGGGTGACGGATTTTGGAGAGAGTAAGTGCGATTTGCAGACCTAAAGACTGAAGAACGAGACGATTTCCTCCATTCTTTACCAGTTTATGTATGTTTTAATTCTTTCATTGATTATGCTATTTGTAAACTCAATTATGAGTAGTTAAATCTCTTAGAGATTAGGTCTGAGATGATTCTTTGTAACCCTAATTGAACCATGTTGCTGTGAAAATATATTTATTGTGAATGACAATCTAGTTTTTATTCAATTCAATTGTTCTTAATGATTTTTATATCCTGATCAAATATAAACATGATTTAGTGAGAACGAATGACTACTGACCTTAGCTTTCGACTTAGACCTAATTGAATTGTTCTAATAAACATGGTTAGTCTAGGAATGGATAATCGTTTGTCAGTGATATTAGGTTAACTTCCTTAAACCTTCAAAGATTATTAGACCACCTAAGGAATTAGGGGTTGTAGTTTGAGAAGAGGGTCCTAACTCAAGGGATTGATTAGGACTATTTTGTTAACTATCGTGGAACTAGAGAATCATTCATAAGAATAGGTGCAATATACCAATTAGGGAAACATCGATGATTCGGAAGACCTGATCTCATCTCTCTCTTATTCTTAAAACCAATCTTTATTTTCTGTTGTTACTTTTATGAAATCAAACTAATCAACTGCCTAGTGGCAAATCAAAATAACCTTTTTTACATCCTAATTAATAACGTACTAGAATTGTTGAGATTATAAACAGTCCTTGTGGGAACGATATTTTACTACTTCGATAGTTTTTGGTACACTTGCCAATTGTCTATCATTTCGCTTTGATATTTGTGATTATGAATTAACAAATACTAACCCTCCGTTGTCGCTTTATGAATTTGATACTTATTAATTCATTATAAAAACGGTGAAATTAGATTAGAGAATAGATTTACATAAAATTAGGGTTCGGGGCTTGGTTTGATAGGGATTAGGTCATTAGACTCATCCAATAATCCCAAGACAAAGAAGTCTACTCACTCACGTTCATTGTAGACATAGAGAAGAAGAAGAAGAAGAACATAAAATAAAATAACAAGAAAATAAAGATTAACTTTTATTCAAAGAAACAATTGTCACTTATTATTTTCAAGAACAAAAGATGATTCAATATGTTCTCTAGCTGCTCTATTTATAGTCTACAACTACTTAAGCCCCAAGAAATACAACAATAGAGTGTTCCACATGAAACCATGGGCTTTAGGTCAGAAATAAACTAAATAGGCAGCTTGCCGAAGAAGCAAAAGCAACAAAAGGAAGTTTGTGGCCGTCCAAGCCTTCTGATTGGTTGGCTTCATATTTTTGTACCAAATCTTTTTTGGCCTGAATTAGCTCCAAATCTCCTTTCTTTTGCTCCAAGACTCAATCTTTCAAATATTTGTTCCTGAAATAAAATAACTTGCAATTGAAGCAAAATAGTTCTAAAAAGGAAATAAAAACATATAAAATCTAAATAAAATATATTAAAAACACTAATTATTGACTCATCAGTTTCCTGTTCATGTCCATTTAAAGAATTCCTATTATCTTCCTTTTTATGGTACCCTTAGACGATTCCTTAAGGAGTGGGAATCCTTCCAAGATTGATTCTATGTATGGCAGATTTCCCTTTTGTTGTTCGCCTTCATTGTCTTCTTGATCTATGATGTTGCATCTGACAACATCAATTGTTTTTCTTGGCGGAGTATCGTCATGCCAATGGGATCTTTTCCTCCTAGGAGATCTGCTGCGTCTAGAGAACTTCTGCAGTGAATTTTTTTATTTCTTCTGGTCACCTTTACAATAATATCTTTTGAGTCCATCTTTCTTTATTAATTCCTCGATCATGTCCTTTGGCCGATAGTAATTGTCTACCTCGTGCCCCGGGATTTATGAAAACAACAATATTTTGACTAGTTAACCTCCAGGTTCTTTTTCAGAGGTGGAAAGTTTTTATCTCGACATCTTTGAACTCAAAGTTCGCACATTCTTCTAAGATTCTTTCCCTCAAAGTACTGAAGGGGTGTACTCGGTGAAATGATTACGGAACCCCTTGCTCTTATCTCGTCCATAAGCTTATCCTCATAACTAATTTAAGGTTGGGCTCTGATAAAAAATTCTCTCATATTTCTAGGTTATCTTTACAAATGGTCCTCGACGACGACGAGAACAATCCTTTGTTGAGGAGGTGTCTCTGCGCCTATTGTGGCCATGAGGAGAGAAGGGTTTCTTTCGATGGCTACGCGATGTCAGAGAATGGTTGTTATTGACCCTGTTCGAACTATCTGGGGGGGGG
>Ga0315915_1008904_pt1 | contig 11588 bp, 9 predicted proteins | sample MpolbnodulesMG_FD_207738 | JGI IMG/M metagenome (GOLD analysis project Ga0315915, IMG submission 207738) | Medicago polymorpha root nodule microbial communities from Los Angeles, California, United States - branched nodules | ecosystem: Host-associated > Plants > Roots > Nodule | place: USA... | reverse complement strand
GAAGGTGCTGCGATTTTTGAAAGAAACTCCGACTTTGGCGGAGCTCTGGGATGTCCGCGGGTTTCGCTACGACTTTAGCGAAGTTTAAGTATTTGATAGCTCCGCCGCTGACATAGCACGGAAGCGGGAGCTGCCCGGTTTGGAGAAGCCATTCGGAGCGTTTGGCAGATGGTACGATGGTACGGGCATTGATGAGTTCTGCCCCAGCGGCCGTATTGAGAATTATCCCGCGTCAATCAGACCGCGCAGCACGGCCAAGTCCATGTTCGTTTTCGACACCACTCCCGTGTGCTCGAGGGCCGCGCGACCCCGATCCGCTTCGCCCCGCGCGCGCGCTGTCGCCGTGCCTCAACGATGACCCGCGGCGTATTCCGTGCAATCTCAGACGAATCCGGCAAGCTCGGCCAGCATTCGGAACTTCGCACAACGACGACCCGCAAGCCCGGATTCAGCGCATGGCCATACTCGCGGCCTCAGCCGGCGTGTTCTCCAAGGCGTCCCACACGTTGGAAAAGCTCTGACGTTCCATCGTCACACCTCCGCTAGATTTGCCGCAATCGGGCGGCGGCAAGGTCCAGATCTCGTCTGGCCGTCTGCTGCGTCTTCTTCTGGAAGGCATGCAGCACAAAAACGGCATCCTCTATCTTGGCGATGTAAAGCACTCGAAACGCTCCGGCCTCGTCGCGGATGCGGATTTCGCGCACCCCTTGTCCTACACTCGCCATCGGTTTCCAATCACTCGGCTCAAAACCTTGCTGAACCTTGTGCAACTGAACGCCGGCTTCCTTCCGGGCTGTCTCCGGAAAATCCCGCAATTGATCGCGAATCCGAGCACCGCGTCAACTGCCCGCTGGATTACGACACGAAGATGCGACGGCAAAGGGCGGCCAATGGAGAACGACGTGAAGATCACCGTGATCATGAAGGCCGCGGTCGGTCAGGTCCTCACGGGATGGGACGCGTTTCTGAAAGCATTCTGCCCCAAGTGAATATAGCGACAGCCGTACCCGAAAAGATTGCGTGGCCGACAGGACGCTCAGGTCAAGGCCCAGGCATTTGCATGATGCAAATAAGACCTAAAGAGGCATGGCAACGGATCCGACGTGATCGTCAACCGTTGCATACAAATTACAGATCAAGAGCTCGCTTGCGCGTTTTCCGCGCAGCTCACGTGGATCAACGGCGCGACGCGAATTGAGGCGGCTTTTCAAGGATAAGGCGGCGACTGGAAGATGATAGCGGCAAAGAACCGCCAATTGCTCTCTCGGCTGCTTCGCCAATTTTAGAGCCGCATTTGTTGCCGGAATGCTGGGGCACGTGCTGAAGCATTTGGCTCGCAAGGCCCTTGAGAGGGTGAAACGATTTCGCCTAAAAGCAGGGATTACTGTTTGGAGAAGGCTGCTCCAAAATGCTTCAAATCGGTGCATAGTACCGCTGAGGGCGGAATCGAAAAAAGGGGGTAAGGCCTTTGACTGATGCAATGAGTTTGATGAGCGCACGGGGCTTGGTTGAAATAACCGATCCGGAATTTGACAGGCCAGTTTTCCGCCAGCCGGGTTTCGACGGCACCCTTACCGCGAAGGAGATGGATGAAAAGATCTCGGCCTGGCTCAAGAAAACGCGCGAAGCCAAGGGTATCTCCCGCGCCGATTTAGCGCATTTGCTAGGACTCTCCGTATCTGTTTACGGGAGGTACGAGCGAGGCTCAGAAGCTCGGTTGTCGATCCCGCGCCTGATACATCTCTGTGAGATCATGGGCTTTATGCCTCTCGATGTGATCTTTGACGCCGCGCCGCACTTGTGGGGCAAAACGCTTGAAGAAGCAGAAGACCGCCTGACACTGATGAAGCTCATCGAAGAATTGCCTCAAGACACCATGCGCGATCTGATCCGGCTTCTGAGACGCATGACGCCAGGCGAACCAGCGGCCGACACTGTCGCCACCAGCATGAGCGAAGGCTGCTAGGCGGCGCAGTCTTCATTTTTTTGGGCTGGGAGGCAGTGAAAAGCGGTAGCCGCCTCACTCCCGTTTGCCACAGGCTCCGGCCTGCTCTTCGGCGCAATGTGAAAGCGCGTTCCGGCCTCCGCCTGCTTCGCTCCGCCCAAGGGCGGAGTGGAAAGACGGAAGCGATGCGGAACTCTCTGTTCGAGGCTGTCTTGCAGGCGCTTGCTGAGAAGACAGCGTCAAGAGCCCACATCGCCAACGCAATTCGACATATTTTCAAAGAGAGCGACCACCTGAGATACGCGCTGTTGCAGTGCTTCCACGTGACGCCGATGATCGAGCCGTTGCAATCAATTTCTTGAATCGGTCACCACTGATCGATTCATAAAAGTCATTGGACAGTGAATCCGGGTCCGGACATGCTCTTAGCATGGCCCAGCACTGGTTCTGCCTGTATGTCCAGCGAATTGACGCGACCAAGAACATGGCGCGCTACTATACAATGTCGATCGAGCCGAATCTCTTCGGCGGCGCTTCGCTCGTCCGCCGTTGGGGTCGGATCGGCACTCGCGGCAAAGAGCGCGTTGTTCTGTTCAAGAACGAGCGGCACGCGATCGAATGCTTCCTTGTCTTGGCTCGCCAGAAACGCGCGCGCGGTTATAGGCCGCGACCACGCTCTGACCTCTGACATTCGATGCTTAACCAGCCGCCGCGGGACGAATTTATGGTCGCAGTTTCCAAGCGCGGCAGAACTGAACAACTATGACGCAAAAGACCCCCACAAAGTGCGGGCATTCCTCTCATGCCACCTCGACGGATCGCGCGAAAAACCGGCAGCTACCATCGAGGTGGTGCACTCCCCGCGGCTTTGCGAGGAACATCTCGCCCGCGGGCTTCTTTGCTCCGAGGAGAGTAGGGCCACCCCCGCTATCCGTCAAATCGTTCGAGCATCCTCTTGAGCCGAAAGTTCTGTGCACGAAGCCGTTCAGCCAGTAATCTCTTGAGCCGCTTGTTGTCGGCGTCCAAGGCGGCAAGCTCGTCGTCGGAGACCGGATCGTCGGCAGTCCCGGGCTGGGCCCTTCGATCCTCGTACTCAACCTCAGGCTTACGCACGATTGTTTGGTCGGAGGCGCGCTTGGCCCGCCTTTGAGGAGTGCCGGTTGGCGTCAATCGACGCTGCGGTGCCGGTTGACTCTCCTCTACTTGCACGACAACTTCGGCCGGATCATTGGCCTCATGAAGCTTCGATATTTCGACCTCTGCGCCGATGATAAATGGTATCGCCGCTCGTGCAACGTCAGCGCGCTCGTTGACCGACTCTGCATCGATCGGATCGGCCAACCTAGTTTCACCCAAACCGGGCCGCCCAGGTCCCTCATCAGAATTGAACAAATGCGACGCCTTCTCTTCCACTTCGCGGGCCAAGGCCTTGAGATCTGTGTCTCCCCAGATTGAGTTCGTCTGGGCTTTTGGCTGTCGTCGCCGCGATTTGCGTTCAACAACGAATCTCCATTGTGGCGTCTTCATCTACTTCGATCCCAGTCAACCGTAAAAAACAGAAACACCGATTGGCGCCGCTGCATTGCTGCTGGCGCACCAATAATGGCCTTTCTCGCGTGTTTCAACTGCTCGCCAACACCCACCAGCGGTCGAGCCTTTCATCCGGTAAGAGCTGGGACGGCAAGCATCGTTTGCTAGCGACAATGAACGGGGAGCAAATATAGGTCTCTGGCGCATACGGAGGACACAAATGTGACCTCGCGCACTCCCGTTTCTGGTTAGTCCAGACCGAGCCTTTTGCGAAGTTCGGCATTTTCCCCTCGCAGCTTCTCCGCCAGTAGTTTGCGGAGCTTCTGGTTTTCCTCTTCCAGCTTGACAAGATCTGCCAACTCATCGCCGGCCGGCAGGGGCTTGGTGCTCTTCGTGTCCATTTTTCGGATAGGCTTCGCGGCACCTTTCCAATGATAGTAGGTTTGCTCTGATATGCCGGCGCTCTGGATAGCGTTCTTGAGGGTGTTGCCTTCGCTGACTTGCCTCTCGATCAGCTTAAGCTTGTCGTTTCTCTCTTGTTCGCCATACCTCCTGGGTTTAGCGGCCGGCGCCTTTGGTTGAGCTGGTTCGGCAGCCGCCTTCTGAGGCCGTGGCGACCTCAGCTTCTTAGCCGTTGGTGCCCTCACTTCAGCGTCCGCCGCTACAGCCGCAGCAACGGGTCCTGTATTACTCTCGTCAGCCATCAGCAATTCCCTCCTTTAGTCACCGCCTGTTTTCGGCCGAGTGCCCCACAGAGTCAACACAACCATCAGAGTCCTAATTTACGGATGGTTGATGTTGGCTCAGACCTGGCGCCTGACGATCTAGGGGTCACGGGCCAACAAGTCTGTATAAGCTAAGCGCTCGCCGCAAAGCTGATCAATGCTTATAACGCAGGGTTCGCGACGACCTGGGCTTAGCTGTCCTGAGGCGCAGCGCGCGTCGTCGAATACACACCGAGCCGATTACTGGCCGTTCGCCAGACTCCCGCAGTCATGCAACTTGAGTGGCGGCGAGCGCTTCCCGCCGAGTAAAGATGAGCAAGTTCGCTCTTGAAGCCAGCTCCCCCGACCTCACGTAATTTCGAACCGCTCAAGCATCGTCTTCAGCTGAACGTTCTGCAGATGAAGCTTTTGGGCGAGTTGCATCCTCAGCGTTTGGATTTCTTCGTCGAGTGTTGCCAATTCATGAAAAAACAACTCACGTGAAGACCTTCCTTGCCGATTATCGTGACGCTTTGGGGCGGCAGCGCTCTGCGCAGCCAACTGGGCGCCGGCTCTCTTCCCGCGTGCTTGACGCTTGTTCCGCGGTTTGCTTTGCGACTTTGCGCTTGCCGCGCTCTTCTCAACCAGCGAACTCGCTTCGGTGCCCGAACCGCCGGCTTCATCACGCACGCTTGCTTGAGCCTCGTCAGCACCGGCCGGCGGTTCTAACACCTGTGCGACATCATTTCTGCCTTCCGCCTTGTCCGATGCGATCGGCCCTTGATAAATTGAGACGTCCTCATCTTGAGCAGGTGGGCTGGCAGCCACAGTCGGACTCGATGGGAGCGTGGACGCATGCTCCCCTTCGATCTGGAGAGTTTTGGAACCAGTTTCATTCCCGCCTGAACTCTGTTGCGCTTTCGCCGATGATCGCCCCAAGTTAAATCGCGCAAGGAATTTCCACGGTGTTTTCATAGTGTCCCCACCTGAGCAAGCCGGACTGCAATCCTGTTGAGCTTTCGCTCTCACCGGTCATCTTTTGTGTCGGCAGGGGCTACTTTCTTGAGCCCGCCACAAGTTTCATCGGTACATGATGCGATGACGAGAGTACAGAATAGGCGACACTGCACGGCATTCGATTTTTAAGGCAGCTACGACGCTCGGCCAAAACCTAGCTTCCGCAGGACCGCTTGTGCACGCTCAAATGCGGCTAGGAGAGCGCGTTCAGCGTCTACCAATTCACGCAATAGACTGCAACGTTGCTCCACAATTATCCGATACCTGGCTGCAACTGCGTCCAGCTCTGTTGTAGGCGCCTTCGCGGCCTGACGATCAACCCATTCCTGCAGTAGCGCTCGCGCTTGCCCATCGAGCTCGTGCTTCCGCTGTCGAAGTCGGTCGCCGTGGCATTCTGCCTTATTGTACCGTTTAAGCGCCATCGCAGCTTCAAGTCTCAATCTCACCGGAAGTGGCCCGACAAGAGGGTTGGCTTTTCCCATAAAATCCAGCTCCTCCTACTCGCAGGACTTTCTTTTTCGGAGATTGTTCAGAAACTAGAACAAGATTACAAGCGCAAAACCGGAAGACGTCGGCCGGTAAGAGACCCCAGGCGGCAATGACGCGCGCGGTATTTCTGAAGTGTTGAATGCAGCGGCCCGGTCTATCTCAGAGGCGCTGCTCAGGAACAGCGGCTCTTAAGCTTGACGCCATTCCCGCCTGCGTAACTTAGGGCAGCGCGGCAATCACGTAGTGCGCGGCGCTGCCATTTGCCTTGGCTGGGCCACTCGGGTTCCAAGAAGTCTAGAGCGTCATAGGGTCCGCAGAACCGATGTGACATACCGTTTTGACGGGTTATCGAAAGAGGCACGCGCCAAAGAACCTGTTTCATTCGGAGCTCCCGATGCGGTGTTTTCCTCGTAGCCGGCGAGCTCGCTTGCAAGCCACAGCATCAGGATGTTGATCCCGCGATATGCTTCGCCAGTGCCGGGGCGGGGCACGAGTGAGCCGCAGCTGTTTCCGCGCCAGGGCCGGATCCACGGCTTTGTGCTTCAAGCTGCTCGACGATGACATCGGTGATGCGGCTGGTAGTTGTCCTTTAATGCTCTGCATTGCCGTCTCCCGTTGGTTGCCGACAAAAAACGGGGATAGCCGAAGCGAACCCATGCACCCGTAGGGCCGCAACAGAGTGGAGGACCGCGCCAGCGGACGGGCGTAGCTTGTCCGCCAAATCACCCAACGGAAGGGGAGGGCAGAGCATTGGCGCCCCCGCTCAGGAGGGATGTCAGAAGGGCGGAAGCTCGATCTGGACAAGTTTCTCAGCGTGACCGTCCTTGCCCGGTAAGAACACCGGCATTGTTGCCAGCCGCCGTGAACCTCGACAGGATTGCCGGGCACATTCGCTTTCTCCGGTCTCTGAACCTGCCGACGACGTTGATGGAGCGCATTCCGGCCAAGGTCTTTGACGAATTCACCGCAGAGGGACGCGAATGAGCGCGCAGGAGCTGCGCGACCTTAGCCCCGAACGCCAGAATGCCGTTCTGGCCGCGACGGTGTTCCACCTTCCCCACCATCTCACCGACTGCGTCATCGACAGGTTCAAGAAACTCATGGGTATCCTGACGCGGCGAGCCGATAACCAGGCGGCCGCTCGCGTCACCCGCTCCGGCCGGGAAGTGCAGAAGCCACTGAAGGACGTTTTCGGAAGTTTGCCATGCGGTCGAGACGAGGGACAAAGGCGAGGATATACCGACGCTGGATTACTTCACCTGATCAGTTCGAACTACCCTTTCGTAGATGATGTCGGCCATTTCCTCAGACGAGGCGACTGCGCCACGGAGCGTAATATCGGGATCCTGCGGCACTTCGAACGGGCTGTCGACGCCGGTAAAATTGGTGATCTGGCCGGCCCTGGCCTTGGCGTAGAGTCCTTTGGGATCGCGCGCTTCGCACACCTCCAGCGGGGTGTCGACATAGGCTTCGAGAAAGCGGATGTCGGCGGCGATTTCGCGGGCGATGCGGCGCTCGTTAGCGAAGGGGGAGATGAACGAGACAATGACGATCAACCCCGCATCGGCCATCAGCCGCGCCACCTCGGCCACACGGCGGATGTTCTCCACACGTGCCGCGTCGGTGAAACCGAGATCCTTGTTGAGCCCGTGCCGGACGTTGTCGCCGTCGAGGATGTAGGCATGCTTGCCTTCAGCGGTGAGCCGTTTTTCGAGTAGGTTGGCGATCGTCGACTTGCCCGAGCCCGACAGGCCGGTGAACCAGACGATCTGCGGGGTCTGCCCCTTCATTCCGGCGCGGACCCCGCGATTGACGTCGAAGGACTGGTAGGAAAGGTTTCGGGCCCGTTGCAGACCATATGCGATGGTGCCCGCGCCGAGGGTGAGATTGTGAATGCGGTCGATGAGGATGAAGCCGCCGGTCAGCCTATTTGTGTTGTACGGATCGAAGGCAATCGGCCTGTCGGTGGCGATGGTAACCGTGCCGACCTCGTTGAGCTCGAGCCGCTTGGCGGCGGCCTTTTTCAGCGTATTGACGTTGGTGCGGTGTTTCAGGTCGGTGATAGTCGCGGGCACCACCTGGCTGCCGATCTTTAAAAGATATGAGCGCCCGGGATAGGCGGGTTCGTCGGCCATCCAGACGAGTTCTGCCTGGAACTGGTTGGAGAATTCCGGCGTCTGGCCGGCATGGGTGAGCACGTCGCCGCGCGAGATATCGATCTCGCGGTCGAGGACGAGCGTTACGGCCTGTTCGGCGGCGGCTTCGGGAAGATCGCCGTCCATGGTGACGATGCGCGCGATCGCGGCGGACTTACGGGAAGATGCGACCAGAATCTCGTCACCCACCCTGACCCTGCCCGAGGCGACCGTACCCGAAAACCCGCGAAAATCGAGATTCGGACGATTGACCCACTGCACGGGAAAACGGAACGGGGCCTGCGTGCGGTCTTCATCGACAGCGATATCTTCGAGGTAGGACAGAAGCGGCGAGCCCGTGTACCATGGCGTGCGCTCGGACTTGGCGACGATGTTATCGCCGCGCAGGGCCGAGATGGGGACTGCGGCAAGGGAGGCGAAGCCCAATTCGGTAACAAAGGCGCGGTATTCGGCCTCAATCCTTGTGAACACCTCCTGGGAATAGTCCATGAGATCGATCTTGTTGACCACCAGCGCCACGTGCTTCACCCCAAACAGCGAGAGGATGAAACTGTGGCGACGCGTCTGGGTCAAAAGCCCCTTGCGGGCGTCAACCAGCAGCAGCGCCACGTCGGCGTTGGAGGCGCCGGTCGCCATGTTGCGGGTGTATTGCTCGTGGCCGGGCGTATCGGCGACGATGAAATTCCGCCGGTCGGAGGAAAAGAAGCGATAGGCCACGTCGATGGTGATGCCCTGCTCGCGCTCGGCGACGAGACCGTCGACCAGCAGCGAGAAATCGATGCCCTCCTCGCCCACATGCCTGTTGCGGCTGTCCTTTTTCAGCGACGCCAACTGGTCGTCGAGGATCATCTGGCTGTCATAGAGCAGTCGGCCGATGAGCGTCGACTTACCATCGTCCACCGAGCCGCAGGTCAGGAAGCGCAGCAGCGATTTGCCGGTCTGCCGGGCGAGCCAGAGGTCGATATCGGTATCGGCGGAAGGAGCCGGGGCGGCCGCGCTGCTCATCAGAAATACCCCTCCTGCTTCTTCTTTTCCATCGAGCCGGCATGATCGCCGTCGATCAGGCGCCCTTCGCGCTCGGAGGTCCGGCTGCCCTGTATCTCCATGATGATCTCGGTGAGCGTGGCGGCATTGGAGCGGATCGCGCCGGTCAGCGGGTAGCAGCCAAGCGTTCTGAAGCGCACGACCTGCTCGGTGGGCGTCTCGCCTTCATCGAGGCGGAAGCGGTCGTCATCGACCATGATCAGCGTGCCCGAGCGTTCGACCACCGGGCGCGGGCGGGCGAAATAGAGTGGCACGATGGGGATGTCCTCGACATAGATATAGCTCCAGATGTCGAGCTCGGTCCAGTTGGAGAGCGGAAAGACCCGCATGCTCTCGCCGGGCGTCAGACGTGTGTTGAACAAGCGCCAGAGTTCGGGGCGCTGGTTCTTGGCGTCCCAGGCGTGATGGGCGTTGCGGTGGGAAAAAATGCGCTCCTTGGCGCGGCTCTTTTCCTCGTCGCGCCGCGCCCCACCAATGGCGGCGTCATACCCGCCGGACGAAAGCGCCTGGCGCAGGGCTTGGGTTTTCATGATGTCGGTATAGGCCGACCCGTGATCGAAGGGATTGATCCCCTGGGCCACGCCATCGGCATTGGTGTGAACGCGAAGTTCGAACCGGTACTCCTCTGCCATCCGGTTACGGAAGCCGATCATCTGGGAAAATTTCCAGGTGGTATCGATGTGGAGCAGTGGGAACGGAATCGAGGACGGATAGAACGCCTTGCGCGCCAAGTGCAGCAGCACCGAGGAGTCCTTGCCGATCGAATACATCATCACCGGCCGCTCGAAACTGGCGGCAACCTCGCGGAAAATCTCGATGCTCTCCGCCTCGAGGCGTTGTCTCTTCTCTTTCATAGCGAGCGTCTAATAGAACCCTTTTGGATAAGCAAGGGTCAGGGGAATATATCGGGAAATATATTGGGCGCCCCTGAGAGGGGTAGGTGCGATATTATCGCAGACACTCAACCATTTTCAAAATATAAGGCATATATATTTAGCTATATTACGACACGGCCATTTCTGCCCTGCTCCAGTTATTTCCGCTAGGATCATGCCTTAGCCATCCCCTAAATGCATCGCAGGCGATCGCATCGCATGGGTCGGAGTACGAACACGTCACCACAATAGGATCGGCAGCAAGGGCGCAGGCCACCAGCGCAACAACGCCCTTTCATGCCACGCCAGAAGTCGAAGGTTGCGTCACCACCATGATCTTCACGCCATTTGGCGAAAGTCCAATCACCGGCGCCCTCGCAACGCGGCCACGATCGCCTGCGCCAACGCCACCGCGCCGATCATGGTCATGCGTGCTCCGGCAACCACGATCTCAATTCGACCGGAGGCAAGGGGAAGCGATATCCGACGACGCACTCTGGTGAAGCGTTTATTCTCCAACATTGTCACGGCACGAACATTGCCTGCTGTGCGCAGGCTTGCTCGGATCGTCGACAGGTCAGCCGGGCTTCGCCGCCAGGCATTCAGCAAACCGCGATTTGACGCGTTACGGAGCGTAATCCGACGCTGGCATTTCGGGATCATCTATCGATCAGGGAGATATGGCGTGGGACGCGCCTATCCCGGAATACTGTTCGCAAATATCTGCAGCTCGGTGGCGTAGAGAAAGTTCAAAGTACCAGAGCGACCGAGTAAGCTTGATCCATTTGCGGACCGCCGGTCGGCCTGGCTGAAGACGGAATCCAAAAAGGGCAGCAAGCAGAAGCGAACGATGAAGCACTTGCATTCTGATCTGGTGAGCCTTGGCTATGACGGTTCCTTCTGCCGTGTCGGCGCCTTTGCTCGAGAATGGAAAGCGGACCGGCAGAGAGAACTCCAGACACCAGGACGCGGCACGTTCGTGTTGGCATTTGAGCCCGGAGCGGCCTTCCAGTTCGACTGGTCTCAGGACTGGGCGGTGATCGGCAATTAGCGCACCAAGCTGCAGATTCCTCATACGAAGCTGAGCTACAGCCGCGCCTTCTGCTGATGCGACGCGTGCCGAGACCCCTGCCCCGTGAGTACAAACCGTGGCGATTCAGAGTGCTCGGCGCAATCATTCCAGATCTCGATGGTGTCGTCGCTACGGAACGGAGAAACCTGCCTACACCTGCAAGTCGGATCCTGCCGCTGCATCTGCGACCTGCTCTGCTGGCCGGAGTAGCCTTGGTCGAGCGGGCTGGACCAGAGATGCTCAACATGCTGCGCGCGAAAATGACGGGTCAGAACCAAGCACGATTCAGCAGCGCTATTGACGAGATCATGACCCATACATGCCGTTCGGTGGCGGCTTCGCAGTTGCAGTTAATTTGAGAATCCCGCCCGTCGGATTCTCGTCTTTAAATGCCACATCCGGCTGGAACAACCGCATTCTCACATTTACGTGCCAAGCGAAAAGCACTCTTACCTGGCGATCTCAGCGACAGTCCTGCCTCTCGAGACCCACCGATTCGCAATTGTGAAAGTATCCACGACTCCATAACGAAACCGAATTCATCCTGCCACCTTATAACATCTTCGCATAACATGTTTATGGGACTTCCTTCTAGCATCATTGATGGAGTGTCCTTCCCTCGCCGCCTAATACCAATCCTCATTGATCAGAACCCATATGCCCATTTTCTGCGACCGATGGACATGATCTTCCAGGGCTGATCCAGCAGTGTTCGCCATGCGTGGCAGCAATGGTCGACAATGTCTTCGTAGGATT
>Ga0315915_1008903_pt1 | contig 11590 bp, 7 predicted proteins | sample MpolbnodulesMG_FD_207738 | JGI IMG/M metagenome (GOLD analysis project Ga0315915, IMG submission 207738) | Medicago polymorpha root nodule microbial communities from Los Angeles, California, United States - branched nodules | ecosystem: Host-associated > Plants > Roots > Nodule | place: USA... | reverse complement strand
AGAAATAGGTACTTCACCGACCAACTCAATATTAAATATTATAATATACTAACGTTAAGACAGACAGTTACACTTATCTTTATATATAAAGAGGTTCAACTTTTTTTCGTATATACGGTAATAAAATATTTTTTGGCAAATTTATGGTCAAGCCAAACAAACACAAAAAACGAAGGGGTGAGTTTGTCTTGTTTGGTCTTGCGTTTGTGAAATCGTAGTTTCTAGAGGTTGTATGTAGTGTCTTGAAGTGAAGCATATGTCTTATTTAAAGTCTTTGTGTAATGGCCCGCTCTGATAGGTGACATCGGGTTGAGCAATGTAATATAATTTTTTTTTTTGTAATTATAATCAAACTTGTAAATTTTTTATAGTTTTCCAATGTTAGGCTGTAAGCCAAATTTTATTATTCTAAATTTTACAAATAATAAAGTTTGAGTTGTATTCATAACTTGTGAGATATTCTTAATTCAGAAAGAATTAGAGATTGAGTCGGACTCTATGCTACGCTCGCTCAATGCTCTTTGACAGTTATGGACAGCCTCAATCTCATTGAAAGTCTTTATATTTACTTGGTAAAGAACATCGAGCACGTTAAAGTTATATCATGGAGTTGGTTTTGTTTTTTAAAAAGGGAAATAAGATAGGTCTTTGTTTTCCGGATTGACTTTGCAATCCATTGTATTGTCTGTCTCTGTCTGTATTTTGCTAAATAAATGTAACAAATGCAAGGGTCTGATGCATGTATATATTGGAGAAGGAGTGTATGAGTAGGGTGCTGATTATTCACTAGCAGGGTATATAGTAACAAGTTGTGTTATTATTGGTGAATGGCATGTTCGTTGCCAACTGTGTTGTACAAGTAAGTATAGTTTTGTTTGTAGAGAAAAAATTTGAAAGTGTGAACAAGAATTTTGGAACAAAGAATTTAGAAGAGGGGGTAGGGTGGTTTGAAAGCAGGGGTCGTTCCTTTTGGTAGTACTTAGTTCATTTTTGATAGAGTATTGATGTATTCAAATATATTTGTATTGAGGTTATTGTATTTAACTTCATCCGACTTTTAAGATCAGGATTCGATCGACCTTCTACAACCCTTTATAGAAGGTGGATAGTTGTTTTCCGCCATGATGTTGGACCTTTCTTGTTGTAAGGGTTGAGTACCCTTTGCACTTTTTAGCTTATATAAAACAAAATACCACTCTTACAGAAATTGACAAAGTTAATTAAAAAAATATTTAGCAACCCTCAAAGTGGTTTTATTACCTCAAAATAAAAATGGTGTTTGAATAATCCATCATTATAAAAAGACACTATAAAATTATTTGATACTCAAATGTGCATACTCCCCAAAGAAGTGGAGTGTACTTATCACGCGGTGAAGAGATTCACCTAACTGACTAAATAAATTTATGAAATTACTAGTTACACTCATATAAAACCAAGTTACGCCCTAACATGACTTAAAATGACTAAAGTACCCTTAAAATAAAATAAATTTTCAGTTGTACCAAAATCCTTACATCTCTTCTAAAACTTGATTTGCGTGTTCTTCCATCCCAAACTCAGAATATGATCACCTCTTCTCTTCTCTTACACCGAAACCCACTCATCTTCATCTTCCAAAACTCAATCGTACAACTGTATAATTTATTAATCGTGTGTTTTCAAGTTCCAATCTTTTCCTAACAGTGTTATCATTCTCAACATTTTCTTCTTCTTCTTTGATGTCCATTTACTAGAGAATTGTAAAATTGAGTGAAAACTAGTTTAGAGAAAGTAGAAAAAACAAATGAATTAAGTAGCATGGAGAAAGGGGAAAAAATAGTGGCCTATAAAAAAAAATTGTAAAGGTAGTAGTTTGTACATAAGTAAATTGAGTTTACATCTATACTTAAATTGAGTTTACATGTATAGACTTAAACTTAGTTTGAGTGAATCTTATTTTTAGTGATGTAGCCATTCTTGTTGTAAAGGTTAACGGTTCGTGCATACTTAAATTAGTGTACATACCTAAACTTAATTTACGTTAAACTTACTTTAAGTTCTAAGTGATGTAGTATGTAAATTTAAATTACATTATCCTGAGATTAACACTTAAACTTAGTTAAGGCACACACCATAGAATAACTTCTTCCTCAGAGAAGACAAAAGGACATAGAACAAAGACAAAATAAAAACTCAACATCGTTGAAAAATTGGAAAAGAAGAAATCCATTTACCTATATAAAGTAGCGTATGGATGGAACATGTTATGATAGAATCATTAATCTTTCATTGAGATGGGTTGCACACTCGTGATTGTTTATAGGTGAGAGGAGGTGAAAGATTAGAGTGCAACTTTGATAAAATTTATATGAAAAAGGGCAGTTTTGGTATTAACTTAAAACTTTAATTAAGTACGGGGTGTGACTAGAAAAAATATAAATTTATTTGATAAACATTAAAGTCTTCTTATATAGTTTTAGTACACATACAAAATGGCTAAATAAATTTATTTGATAAAGTCTTTTTATATAGTTTTAGTACACGAATACACAATTCCATAGTTTATACTCAATTCACCATTAGATGATCAAAACCTCCTCCACCTTGCAGTGCAGGAACCCGATTCCCTCCAACATTGTGAATCAGTTGTTGCAGCCACTTCCTAGTTGTTGGGTCCTCCTGAATAAACAAAACCAAAAATAAGTATTGTAAACAAACTAAAAGCATGAATTTTTTTTCGAAGTGACTGAATGGAAAATTTTCAGCTCTAACATTAAAGATTTGGAGAACAAGATGAATTGTTCTAGTTACGACCTTTCTCCTGGACCTATTGTTAATGATTTCTTCACTCATGCCATTTCACTCAACAAACAACAGACTTGCATATTTGGTCCAAGTCATAGAGATTCGACAAAATTTAACATTGGATATCGAGGCCTAATTGATTAAAAATTACTCCCTCTGATTCTATTTGTCACTTATGTAGGAAAAAAATTGTTCTTATTTACTTGTCATTTTCAAAGTTCAAACATTAATTTTGTTTTGTCAATGATACTCTTAAGTGTTTATTGCAGAGAAAAAACCAGGTGGAATTAGATAATAAATAGTTTAGAAATTGTAGGCAAAAACAAAATATTCAATCAAAAGTAACAATTTATTAGTTTTCTTGGTATGTATAAATAATCGTAAAATCACACCAAAAAAAGAATGGAGGGAGTAGTAATCACAAGGAATACTTACACGGAGGCAGCTGCTGAATGTAGCATCCCTTAACATGTCCGGAAGACAGCTTCTTAATGCATCACAAGCCCTGTTTTAACAAGACCAAGACTTTGATTAATGATGGCATTTGAAACTTGGAAGGAAAGGGCATGAAAGAGGCAATTTCAGCGGAAAGGGAGGAGGGGAAGGAGGAACTCGCTTTAAGTTGCAATCCTATTAACAAACCTCGGGTTATCTGACAGACGAAGATAGCATCGAATGATATGCTTCAACAGACGAGATGATGGTTGCTCAGCAAGAGCTGCCACCATGTTTCCAAGAACTCGACCAACAGCAAAAAAGCGCTCAGCTGTAGTACAAATATAGTCCAAGCCCACATCGTCTAACAGAATCTTTTGAACAATAAACGTTGCAACCTGTTGCAGCAGAGCCTTCGTTAGACTAGCATGCTCATTTTTATTATTATCTCATATACATTAATAGGGAAACCATACAGTGGCAACATAAAATAAACAGGTGGCTTAAAATCTATACAACAAAAGATCGAGAGTTTATCCTAATGACAGAATAGTATTTAAAGTTGAACCCTTGGATTGGAAGAAGCTATCCAAAAGGTAAAACAAGAATATCAAAAGCAGTCTTCTTAAGTGATAGGTTCACAGTATCTATTTAACTTGTGTTATGACGTATGAATGCCTAAACTGACTTAGCATGTGTTTGGAAACTAACAAAACCACAGTGAAAAGGCACGGTTGGCGTAAAGCTACACCAGCTAGCTTCTCAATACCACGGTGAGATTGACTTTAAAAATGCGGTAGCGATCACTCACCGCACAAACAAACAAGCACTTATTATACGAATGTCTAACATAGACAGGAAAAATGTGGCTAAGGAGATGGTAATAAAGTCTGATTTGTCTGTGTATGCATAAATTTACCCAAGACTAACAATCAAGAATCAGTACACTCACCGTTTTGGAGAGCTCACTCCCCATCTCCATAGTGCGCAGGCACAGGGGAATTATTTCAGTCGAAAGCAGAAAACTAATAACCTCAGTATCATCAACCTGGTGAACAGAAAATTCAGACTAAATTGTAAAACACTAGCATAGATGATATATTGATAAAGAAAAAAAATAAAAATAATAATAATAATAATATAAAACAAAAAAAAATAGAGGAACACTAGCTTATGAATTCATCCAAACAAGTTGTTGGACTTTCATTCCATTATAAAGAGCTGTGTCGAGGATTTTGTGATGAATCTTTTGGACAATTTTTTTGTTGTGATTTCAAATTAATTTTTGCAGTAAAAATGTAACCGTATGAAATGTAGGTCATCTCACAGTTATTTCCACCCAACATCAGAATGAGTAAGGAGGAAGTACCTTCACTAATGCACCGATGACACCAAGACTAGTAAGCCTCAAGTACTCAAAAGGTCTCGATTTGCTTGTTGTGTTCAGGAACGGATACAAATACAGAGGAATGTGCGCTGAAGAAAAAAGCAAGCGAAAAGAATCGTTAAAAGAATACAACATACCTTACGAACTATCTTTAACTACTAAAAACCAATGGATCTTTTGGCATCCAAGCAGTCTCCTTATATTCAATATAAAAAGAAAAGGTATTATACCATCCAATTTCGAAAAGCTTCTGGTTTAGCAGTTTTACAAGTGTATGGATATTAGAAGTAAAAAAAATCAAAAGCAAAAAGAAAAGGCGTGACTATGCCTACTAAAACGGAGAATCAGATGGGGTAACCTTTAAGTAATAGAAGAAAGTTTGAGCAAAGTGGAGACTCCTAAGATGGGTAAGGTAATAGCAAGGGCATGCGAGTTGAATTTAAAGTTTATTAGCAACATTCATTTTTACTCAGAAGCAATTTGTTAGATGTATGACATTAAGCAGACCATATTATATCAGTCTGCATGAGATATGTCAAATAGAGATTTAGAATAACCCAGAGCAGGAGAGAATTTGTCATTTGTTCATGCAGTAAATATATCAAAAAGAATGATCAAATTAAAAGGGTAACATCGATCATTCATGCATAAACCAAAAATGTGGACAATTCAAACCACCCTTCATCCATATGCAGTCTATGATTAATCACATCAACTTGGTGTATATCAAGTCCCTAGTACCTACCATGCTTACCTCAATCCTATAATTTCCATAACACTATTTACTATTACTGTATTACTTAGATGGAAATGGCATCGACCAAATCTAGAGAAGCCAACACCATTTCCCAAAGCATTTCAGCAAAATACAAATGCCAACTTTGATTTTTAAGAACACATTAGTCCAACACCCCATCAGAATATTTGAAGCATAGATGATAATTAAAAATCAGACAGAAGTTCAAAATTCATCGAATGAATGAAGAAAGTAACATTACCATTCAGGAATAGCATCCTTGTATCAGGGTGAGATGCTACACACTGTAAGAAAACAAGAGGAGAAGAAGAAAAAACTTAGGGCCGTCATTTTTTTATGTTCTTAATGATATGTCTCAAAAGAAAATAACAACACAAACGAAAAAGTATAATATCTATGGCTGGTTCCTTTCCTAATCAATTGATTATCTGAACTTAAGATTTAATAAACTGAAGAAACACTGCAAATCAGTGTCTTCTTTTCTTTTCTCCTATCTTGCGAAGAACGCAGGTGGAATGGTCAAATATAAATAACCCACCACGCAAAGTATATCCTGTAACAGTCCACACACACAGACACAGTTCTAACAAGTGTTATGTTTTTTATGTGTATCCCACCTTGAAATTTTACTATGATATTTCTACTAAAAGCGTGATATAGATTTCCAAATTTCACTGTTTGGTGATTTAAAATGAGTATTCATATAATCAAGTTATTCACAAACAAATAAAAGGATTGAGTTAGACAAACTCATCTAACCTGGAGCAGGGCAAGAGCATTGCACACTCGATTTGATTGTGCTGGAGTGAGGTTGGGAGGAGACAAAACAGGGTATATTGAAACAATTTCCTGAAAGAAAATAAAATATCAAATCCAACTTAGTGGAGGACAACTGAGAAACCTTGCTAATGGAAACTGAAAGGGAGATATAGAGCAGACTGAGGTGAGAAAATATTAAATTAAAATAAATGCGGAGAATCTGAGAGCAGTTTACAGCGTATGCTGATACTATAGTATTTTAAAGCTAACCAATTTTTAGATTTACAGTTTTAAAACGATCGAAGTTTAATCACAACAATGCGTAGTTTTGACTAATTATCAAATTTCAAAGTTGGTCTAGTCAAGGAAAAATAGTTGGAACCAAGTATAACAACAGGTTACCATAACAAAGAAATAGGGGGAGAAGAGAAAAATGTGAATGCCACAATATATTCAAAACTAAGTAAATATTTATGTTGTCAATGGCAGATAGTAGAGCATAGCAGTGGACCTCCAAAAATGCTATAGCGGTATCATGAGAAAGGGCATCATCGGTACCGCCACATTAAAGTTTGGCAAAACAAAACAAGAAATTTATACCATAGTATGATACACATAAAAGCTCAGAAATCTATACCATAGTATCTTACACATTCAAAACTAATAATCAAAGTTCAGTTTTACCAATATTCAAACCCAACATAAAGCATAGTTTTAGGATGAAATGACCAAAAAGTTTCAAAAGAAACAAAAGGGAACACTGGAGCATCTATAAATTGAGGGCATATTTGGAATTTTATAGGAGCTTCACTGTAGAGGCCACGATATTTTGCTGCTACTCAAAAATGAAAATCAACCGGGCAGGGTTTCGTGTAGTGACGAGGGGCTTCTATTGACTACAGATTCATATGAAAGGTTATAGCAAAATAAGCTAAACAATACAGATAGGAAAAAAGTGACACAGCATACCTGCAGAAGTGCTGCAATAGTACCAAATGAATTCCATAGCAATGGGGCGAGATCTTGAAATTGCTCCCTCTTCTACAATACACAAAACAAAAATGCGATACCCATATGAGTGCAGTAGCAATCCAAACAAACAAAAACCAAGTCAAATCATCGTGATATAATTCAATAAATGTTTAAACAATTTTTAGCAAATCTAAAATTTAATTAGTTAATCAGCATCAATCCATTAACAAATAATGATTACATCTCCCATGTAACCCCAAATTCAACATAAGCAAGAAATAATGCACAAACCAAAGTCATTGAAACAGATTCTCACTCAAACGAAAATACTCATGCAAAATTGATCATACCTCTTTCTACTTTTCTCTCAAAGGTAAAAATTGTAACAACAAACAAGGAAAACAGAGATTCGAAAAACACGCAAAACAGAAAAACATTAAAAAAGTCAAATTTGTCCGACACGACAGCAAACTCATAACAAGAACATATAAACATAATATCAATATCATATCTTCAAAATTAACTAACATTTGAAGGCCAGATCAAAGTTCCAAACCATATCTGCAACTACAAATTAATTAAATGAAAACCTAACCGCGCATTAACAAAAAAAAAAAGTAAATACAATCCAGTCAATGTGATTGAGAGGGTAAGTAAAAGGTTGCGGGGACATCTGATGTGTTGAGATGCGGGTTCGAACCCGCAATACCTCTTCACCACACTTTGTTTTCGATCCAAATTTGTTGAAACTCTAATCTGGTATTCTAAAATAAAGGGGAAATGGTAACCTTGCAGAGCTCACGAAGTGCATTTTCAATGTCGTCAGGGTTTCTAAGTTTACAAATGAGTTTTTCCGCAGCGGAAGGCATCGTGCCATCTTCGGCGGCGGCTGAACCCTGGGCAGTGGCACCCTGAGTAGTCGGCATGTCACTTTTGTGGACAGTTGATATTTTCTGTTTCGGTTTCTTCTCACTTGATTTATCTCATCGTTTTAAACACAACATGGCAATTAAATGTAACATCACGATGTCAATTTTACTGTCGAGTTTTGTTGCTGGTCCACGTGTTATACATGAAGAAAAAATACTGAATACTAACTTTTGTAACAACGGTTATATTTTTACCATTTTGATCTATTTTCCTTTAAGAAGGTTTGCCGACTTTGACGATCCAGATCACGTTCAAGATCACAAAAGCAGAGACAATAAAGGGGTAAAAAAACCGCAAAACTGGTAATTGTGCATGGAACTACACACATTTTAACGCGCCCCCCACACGCAAGCTGAACATGTGTATTTTGTTACATACCCAACTGGATATTTGTATTTTTCTTTAAGAAGGTTTACCGATTTTGACAATCCAGATCACATTCAAAATCACAAAAGTACGCACAATAAAGGGGTAAAAACCGTAAATTTTGTAAATGTATGTAGCACTCCACACATTTTAACGCGCCCCCCACGCGCAAGCTGAACATTTGTAGTTTTCTTACATACTAGACTGGATATTTGTATTTTTTTAAACTGACACCCTTTGAAAATCTGTAACACACGCTCTCACACTCGAGAATGAACAGCTCTAGTATATCTGCTGTTGAGATATCAAGATTGCCATATTTGAATTCTGAATAAATTAGGTTTAAATCCAGTCAAAAAAATAAATTAAGTTTAACAAAATCACAAAAACCCAAGCACAAGTAACTTAACAATTTCAATTTGTGAGTGTAAATACAAAAAATAAAAAAAAGTGAATCAGCATCAAAACAAACAATAACTAAATTTACATCTCCCCATGCAACCCTAATTTCAACAAAAGGAATCGATCAATAATGACCCACACGTCAAATTCCATTGAAACCAATTCTCAGTCCCACAAAATTGATCACAAAGTTGATCACACTATAAATCTATACCAAAAACTAAATTAGTAATCAACAAAAAACAAATGTCATAACAAACACACAAAACAGCAAAAACAAAACTACAATTCAAAAATTATAACAATTGACTAATAAAATAAAAACCAAAACAAATTTTCAACACATAACAACGCAATTAAACAGTGTAAAATTATCATAACAACACATATCATCAACACTTCTGATGAAATGCATCTTTAGTGTCCGACACTAACACATGAGATTGCATTCAATTATGTCATTTTCTCAAATTATTACTAGTGTCAACATGTCATGTCATGTAATGCCCAGTGTTCATTTCTGTGTTTCATAGATCCCAACTATTAACTAACAAAACCCTAATCATAAACAGTGTAACATAACAAAACAATCAACTAAAAAGGAAAACCTTACCAACCTTTCAACACACAACAACACAAATAAACAGTGTACCATTCTCATATCTCTTCTGATTGAAGGTGTGTTTGGTGTCCGACATGTGTCAATGTCGGACACCTGACACATTAAATTATGTCATTTTCTCAAATTGTGCCAGCTTCTTAGTTTCATGTGTCACTGCTTCATAGATCTCAACAATTAAACTAAAATAAGCCTAATCATAATCCATAACCCTAATCACGTATTTAAAAAATGAAATGGAAAATTTTGAAATTGTTTTAGAGTTTGAAAGAAAAAGGTGAAAGTGAAATGGTTGCGATGAAGATGAAGATACCTTAGAGAGTTCGAGAAGAGCATTTTCACGGAGTTCGGGATTGCTGAGTTCGAGAACGAGTTGTTCAGAAGAAGCCATCGAGGATGAGTTGGAAGAAGCGGGAGAAGGAGGAATAGAACCGAATGAAGAAGAGTTGTTGTTGTTCATAGAAGAAGACACAGATTGGGGCAACTTTTACATGTGGCTACTCTTTTTTTTTTTTTTTTAGTGTCTTTTTATACTAGTGTGAATTAATTCATTTTTATTTTATTACTATTTATAAAATAATTTATATCATATACAACAAAAAAAGATATATTATTTCTATAAGAGAGTATTATAATATACTATTTGGATCTATTATGTCAATAAAAAATTAATTGGGTCAACAATTGTTTTGTTCAATGAATATGTGAAAGTTGTTGTACAATACTTTCTTTGTATTTTCTCTAAAAAAAAAAAATACTTTCTTTGTATTTTTTATTTTTTTTGGTACAATACTTTCTTTGTATTTTATTGTATAATATATTACACTGAAAAATAAAAATTGCCAAAAATTATATGTCATTTTATGATACCTTTGAAACATTAATGTTGCTTTTTTATTAAATTATTTATTGTTTGATATTTTCTCCTCTTTCAATTAATTTAATTTATTTTGCTCAATGACTTGATAATGTTGTTGCATGGTGCTCTTTTCTTTTTAGAAAAGTTGATGTATAGTTATTGAATGTATTAAATTTGAAAATAGATTATCAAGTGCATTTTTTTCGTAATTTTATAGACTATAGCGATGAACGAAAAATATATTTGGGGATTATACTAACTAATTAAAGACACTTTAAAATCAAATTGATCCTTAAAAAAAAATCAAATTGAAAAATTTACATATAATTTTCTAATTTATTCATTTAAAGGTTATTGTGACAATGACTTACCTATTTAAGAATTAAAATGATTGTTTACCATGTTATATTTATTATTTATTTACGAGCTTTATTATTTTGATAGACAATTTTTGCTACTACTTCAAATGGTTAACAAAATTAAATTTTTATAATAAGGTGTTGAAACTCCTTACTCATAACATGAACATGTTATGAACATAATTATTGAGATGTATGTTGAATGCAAAATTTTGAGTCTTGGACATGTTCGAAGCTATACTTGGCGAAGTATTCATTGAGCTTTATAGGTTCTAAATCGTGGTTGTGTTTGGAGAGTGGGAATGGATCATTTCATCAACATTTGGGAAGATAACCGGCTTCCTCATCAGAATGGCTACAAGGTGTGGTCTCCAAAATCATCCAATACTGAACTTTCTCAAGTGTCTCGACTTATTCATCATGATCTTGAAATTTGGAATGCATCGTTTATCAATGCAAATTTCTTGCCTTTTGAAGTCATGCAAATACATCAACTCCCTTTGTCAACATCAACACATATGGATTCTCAAATTTTGGACCCTCACAAAAAAAAACTCAATTAAAAGTGCATATCATTCCATTAGGAAATGGGAGGAATTTGGCCTTTCTTAAACTTCTACTCAAAATGTCAATTCTGAGTGCTGGTCAAAGTTTTACTGATAATCTGAAGCCTACCAATTCCCCCATTTCTTGGAACCCCCCCTCCTTCACATTGTTATAAAGTTAATGTTGATGTTGTTCGCCCGACTAACAATATGTGAGGTATTGGTGTTGTTATTAGAGATTAAGATGGATATGTTGCAGCACCAGCTACTTGGTTTGTTGAAGCGTTTTCGATTCTGATATTGGCGAGGCATTGGGGGTAAGGTTAGCGATTCAATTTGCTCTAGATATGGGGTTTTCCAGGAGATGTTTGATGGCGACTCTCTTAATGTGGCCCGAGGTTTTCATAACCTTT
>Ga0315915_1008902_pt1 | contig 11597 bp, 16 predicted proteins | sample MpolbnodulesMG_FD_207738 | JGI IMG/M metagenome (GOLD analysis project Ga0315915, IMG submission 207738) | Medicago polymorpha root nodule microbial communities from Los Angeles, California, United States - branched nodules | ecosystem: Host-associated > Plants > Roots > Nodule | place: USA... | reverse complement strand
ATTTAAAAGGTATTTGTCAATAACAATTCAAATCCATAAAATTGTAATGAAAAGCAAGAATAAATTCAATATCTTGAAATAATTAAAATCACACAACACCATAATCAAAGGGAATACATACTAATAGAGTTGATTACATTTAATCCCAACAAAAAGAGTTTAGTTACTCATTGTCATGGTAACCATACAAGGAGAAAAGAAGAGATGGAATGGAACCAAGCCATGATGTCTCAATGATCTTGTGTCTTCCTTCAATCCTTGTGCTCCTTGCACTTTAGAGTCTCTCTGGTCTTTCCCTTGTTTCTCTCCAAAAGTGACCTCTAATAATATGGTATATCCTTCCAACTGAAATGATGAATGGCTTTTATAATTTTTGTTTTGATCAAACTCGCCTCGCGAGTATGTCTGCTCGCCATGGCGAGTTGATGTTCCTTCACCAGTGGGTTTCTGCCACGTCAGCTTTTGAGGATTTAGGCCGCCTTAACTCGCTTGCGGGTGAGTTGCTCGCCATGGCGAGTTGTGTTCGCCTTGGGCTCCCCATGGCGCATGGGAGGCGAGTGGAAACTTGAACTTTCTGCCTCAGCTCACCTTGAAGTTGCCTTTGAGCTCGCCGTGGCGAGTTGACCTTTGCATTTCTTCATGTTTTCTTTGCTTCTAAAGTGTCCAGGCGTGCATTTTCCTACAAAGAGTTGGCATTAGATGTGAAAAGCATAATTGAATGATTCTTCAGTATTTGTGAGCTTTTCACTGGATAACTTGCAAACCAAGTAATCAAAGTGCCTAAAATATATAGTCTATTTAACTCCTTTTTGACACTTATAAACTGTCTACAACAAAACTAACAAAAGATTTTAATACATAAAGTGATGTTGAAATGGAAGTACAACCTTTTTATGTGAATGACCCCAAGGATATGATGAAGGATAAGGAGAATGTTGTCTTTGATCATTGTCATGAAAGTGAAGTTGGTCAGATCGAGGGAGCTGCGGAAGGAGAAGTATCACCATAAAATGATGACGTGAGTGGAATGAGGGAACTTGTAAAACAGGCGAAGGAACAAAAGGGGATACAAAAAGGTAAGAATAAAGGTCTTACGTCATATAGTGACCTTGTTTATGCTTATGTGAGTGAAACTGATGTTGCAAAGTCCCTTAAAGTAATTGTTTGTGATCCTATGCCAGGAAATGCTAAGACACAGAAAAGTCATCTAAATCAAACTGAAGGAGGGATGGTAATGCAGTAGGAGGAAATACATGGGATTGTTCTTTCTGTGATTGAAGAGGGAAGTGATTTTACCGCAGATAATGTTGATTCCTTTGAACAAAATAAAACAAAATCAAATGTTGAAAATGTGGATGAACATGTAAGTAAGAGACCGAAAGAAACCAAAGAACAAGAAATCTTCTACTTCAAAGAGCACATCAAATATGCTACCAAATGCACACAAGACACGACATGTTGCAAAATTTTCTAGTCAGTCTAAGAGTTCCATGTCTTCCATTGTTGAAAAAACTTTTGATTGCTCATGTGTTCCAGAGCACACTGAAAAAGTTTTCACAAATTTGGAGATTGTTCTAATTTCACATATTGAATGTGTGGTAGATGGATCTAATAAAGGCATTAAGGGTGACTCTATTGTATTTGATAAAGGAAATTCTAAACCCGTAGAAAGTGCAAAGAAAAAGCATAGGAGTGTAAGGACAATATAAGACAATGTCCGAGATGGAACTTTGAAAGAAAATGACGCTTTTGTTGGTGTACTAGTTCAGTAGGATATTGTACTTGTAGCCAACTCTGCACATAATACAGATAAAGAAGTTATTAATGAAACTGGAGTTTTAAAGGAGCATCAGATTGAACAAAGCAATGATAATAACTATGAGAATGGTGTTAATTATGTGTCAGTGAAGGAGGCTTTTGAACTCAAATCTCCCTTAAAGAAGAAGCCTGAGAGAAGGAAGGGATCTCTGGCTCATAATTCTAAAGAACCTTTGAAGAGAGATACAACGTCTCAAAAGGATGAAGCACAAACGGCTGATGGAGCTCGTGGAGAAAAGAAAGAATGCGAAGGTGATACTAATTAAATGCATTAAAATAGAAAATACTTCCCTATTATTTTATTGTGTTAAAATTAATTTGATAAATTTTAGAATAGTGTACTTTTAGATCTATTACATTTTGTTTATGGCCAGATATCATCATGAACAAAACTAATCTTAACAAAATGGAGATTGGAACATATGCATTCAAAGGAAGCATACAGTCTACAACAAAAGTAACAAAAGATTTTAATAAACAAAGTGATGTTGAAATGGAAGTACAACCTTCTGATGTGAATGACCCCAAGGATCTAATTGAGGATAACGAGAATGTTGTTGTTGGTCATTGTCATGAAAATGAAGTTGGTCAGATCGAGGGAGCTGCGGAAGGAGAAGTATCACTACAAAATGATAACGTGAATGGAATGAGGGAACCTGTAAAACATGTGAAGGAATAAAAAGGGATACAAAGAAGTAAGAATAAAGGCCTTACATCAGATAATGTCCTTGTTTATGCTTCTGTGAGTGAAACTGTTGTTGCAAAGTCCCTTAAAGTAATTGTTTGTGATCTTATGCCAGGAAATGCTAAGACACAGAAAAGTCATCTAAATCTAACTGAAGGAGTGATGAATACAGGAGACTATTCTTTCTGTGACTGAAGAGGGAGGTGATATTACCGCAGATAATGTTGATTCCTTGGAACAAAATAAAACAAAATCAAATGCTGAAAATGTGGATGAACATGTAAGTAAGAGACCGAAAAAGAAACCAAACAACAAGCAATCTTCTACTTCAAATTGCACATTAGATATGCTACCAAATGCACACAAGACTCGACAAGTTGCAAAATAAAAGGACGTTTCTGTTGGTTTACCAGTTCAGCAAGATATTGTATTCATAGCCAACTATCCACAAAATATAGATAAAGAAGTTATTATCGAAACTAAATTTTTAAAGGAGCATCAGATTGAACAAAGCAATGATAATAACACTGAGAATGGTGTTAATTATGTGTCTGTGAAGGAGGCTTCTGAACTCAAATCTCCTTTAAAGAAGAAGCCTAAGAGAAGGAAGGGAACTCTAGCTCATAATTCTAAAGAACCTTTGAAGTGAGATACAACATCTCAAAAGGATAAAGCAAAAACAGTTGACGGAGCTCATGGAGAAAGGAACGAATGCGAAGGTGATACTAATTAAATGTGTTAAATAGAAAATATTTCCCTATTATTTTATTGTGTTAAAATTAATTTGATAAATTTTAGAATAGTGTACTTTTAGATTTATCACTTTTTTTTTGTGGACAGATATCATCATGAATAAAACGAATCTTGACAAAATGGAGATTGGAAGAGATGCATTCATAGGAAGCATACAGTCTACAGCAAAAGTAACAAAAGATTTTAATAAAGAAAGTGATAGTGTACGTGTCTCTTGCAAAAGTTCTTATTCATCTTGTAGACAGTCTAGCCATTCTTCTTCTTATTCTTCATCTTCATCTTCTTGTAGACAATGTGTCTTTTGTATAAGATCGTCTTCAATCTTCATCTTCATATTCTAGACTCTCTTGACATGCTTTTGCCAATTCCACTTGTACATTTTAAAAATGGTGATGTGATTGTGCCATCATGGCCGGGAAATTGATTGAACTCGAACACGTGCACAAAACCTAGATCGTGGGACGAGTTCAATTATATACCTTCGTGCCACAACCAACCACGCATAGGAACTCATATCGAGGGATGAGTCATACGTGATGATATTAAGAAACAAAAACAGTCGAAATAGATAAGCATAACCAAACCAATCTAGCGAACATACCAACAAATACATCTTGAAACAGGCAAATATGTGAGTCAGTTCAAGAAGCCGAAAGAGACAACCAACAACCCATAACGAGTTTTCATCTCTACACACACACAGAGAGAGAGAGAGAGAGAGAGAGAGAGAGATTGGCTTTAACCAACATAGAGTAGTCCACAACGACAGAACAACCCATCATGTTGCCGACTACTTCCACAACCCAAAAAAGGGGGGTGGTGATAGCGCCGTGAGGTCACGAACGCACCACCTAGGTGAAAGGTTACATCTTGGCTTTGATATTTTGATGAAGAGGGAGAAGAAAAAGAGGTGCACAGTAATGTGGTTGGGCGGAGGGGAAATGGGAGAGAAGTGAGAGCTTATCTCTCCTATTTTCGTCACGCGTGTTCTTTCAATTAGTAGTTACTTAATTTCAACAATTTTTTTGGGATGCAAATATATTAATTAATTATTATACATAATAAGTAAGGGTGAGAATATATATGCTAGACCAAGCTAGGCTTTACGATGCTTAAGTTTGATTTGTCAAAAATTTTAAGGTCCAAGTATTGCATGCAACCTATCATATGCTTATTTTTTTAGGCATGAGTCGGGCTTTTAAAAGCTTGATATGACTTGCTAGTATGTTTAAAAGTTTATTTCGTTGGAACATCTTTAAATAAGTAATATGATCTAAGTTTAAATAGACTAGCAAACAAATAGATCAATGACATTAAATTCTCTTTTAATATTTAACATGAATTTTTAGAGAATTGGCTAGATGTTATATCATATTTTAATTCAAATTTATAATAATACATTTAAATATGCGAAAAATTTATGTATACTACTAAGCTTTAATTACTGAAAAAGTTAATAAATTTATAATTTAATTCAAAGTACAAAATATAATAATATATCTAATAAATAATAATGCTCGTATTTACTTAAGTAGGTCGATCTAATAGGCTTAAATTGCATTTTTATAGTTTGTTGTTTGACGTTTTTAACTAAATAACCTTTCAAAAAAAGCATAAACTTTATCTACTAAAAAGTTTGATCTGTTGTAGACTAGACATTAAGCTCTTGTACCCCGACATAACATATTCTCATCCCCAATGATAAGTGTCATTGATTAGTTACTTCCCTGTTACGATTAAAAAAAGCTAGTAACAAAATAATTACTAATAAGTATCGGATTTTTTACTTTAATTGGTTAAATGCTTTTTGCTTGTAACTACGATTATGAAAGCTTTTCTTTTTTTCTAAAATGCGTTTTACCTTTAATAAAGGAAAAATAACTTGACCAAAAAATAATTAACTTTTTCTGTGTGGTTTTCGCGGAAATACATTAAAATTCTTGGATTCCTCAGTAGATAAAAATTGACAGCAATCTTTTTTTCATACTCGTCCGTTAATGGACCAAATTAAATTAGATTAGCAAAACGGAAAAGCAAATGCAGAGTTTTGTTACTTTCCTATCAAACAACAGTAAAAAAAAAAGATGACTTAAAAAAACAGTAAAAAAGGACTATCAAATCTTCTTCAACTGGTTTTTAAAATACGGTCATTATAGCTATAGCACACAAGAAAAGTAAATCTTATACCATGCACAAGGTCATTATAGCTTTTAGGTTAATAAAATATGAAGAGATTTATTGATCCAGTAATTGAAAATAAACTTGTGCATGATGCAAGATCAAATTATTTGTGTATATTAGACAAAATAAAACATTCGATCAATATTTTCCATTTGCAACTAGAAAAAAAACTTTTAGAGCAAACATTTGTTATTTTTATAAAATACAAAATTTTATTAATAAAACCTTTGGCGCACCATCAACTTAGACGAAGTTTATCCACCTTCTATAAAAGGTTGCAAAGTGCCTACACTATCATGTGTTAGACGACGGAAGAATCAAGCAAAATACAAATACAAAGGATTCAAGGTGTGTCAAATTTCACGCAACATACAACCTGTTAAATAAAATTCCTCCTAAGAACCATGCATACCGACACAACTGTTAAGTGATAAAATTTGCTAGCACTCTACATACAAGAATACACACCTAAGAACCTCACTTATACTACAACCTTAGTAAAATGCACGCACAAATAAACTAAAATACCAACTTTATATTTTCCTCCTCTAGCACATAGGTACTTCATGACTTTGTATCTTATCATTCCTTGAATTAATCCAAACAGTAATCACAATGCCATACCGAAGTCCACTTAACCAATCAATATCCCAGCAAGGTTCCAAAGTGCACACATAAAACAACATGCATGGATTTACACAACATAACTAGCTACACCTCAACTTATAGCGAGTAATTTTCAAAAGCACCACCAAATACTTCTAGGAAAAAATTATAGTGTAACTCCTAGTCCTGCCCACACAATATTTGGTGCCTGGAAGGCCTGGTGTAGTTTGTTATATTGGAGGAAAAGGAAGTAAATTATGTTGCAGATAGGCTAACAAAGGCAGCAGAACCCAAAACATTTCAGTCAAGAACCACAAATTCAGCTTCATAATTAATCCAAATTCTCTTCTACCACTTGATAAAGTCCACACCCTAGCATCATAGTGAGTTGACTATACCTATCTTCTATGACTGGTCGCATAGCCACACCTCTAGTAATCAAGTATATACACCCCTTACAACAAAACGCCAATCCTACTACAAACAAAACTACACTAATATAGGTCAACCTTTTCAGGCAATTGATGTTTATTGGTATATTTATACCATGAAACACACAAACATGGAGTTGGGAGAGTTGGAGACATGCACTTTCCTCTGAAAAAGAATTTGGGCTTGATATTTGGAGTCACCCATTTGGGATAAAAAAAAATACTCATTTAAAAGTTGAAATATTTGGAGTCTATTGTTGATTAGTCTCATAACGGGTTTAAAAGATCTAAGTTGCAAAGATACATTGGACACATATTATGGTCCATTAGGAAAAGAAAAAAACTATAAAACACAAAATACTCATTTAATGGGTCTATGAAAATGTTAAGAATTGATGGAGATCTATATATGAAAGGAAAAAAACATAATTGTTATTCACTTTGTCCTTACTTTGGTAAATTTTGTTCCTCAAATTAAACAATTAAACATGCATATAGATATTGATGATAGCTCATTTAATTGCATGATTCTATTTTTCATTTTAACTCAATATTTTTCTCTCCATAGAGATTATATAACTAAAACCACTATCACTCTATATAATAAAATGTTTAAAAATGTTAGTTATATTATAATGTTTAATAAACTATCACTATTTTCACTTTTTGTAAGATCTTACAACTACTTCTATATTTTAAATTTTATGGAGCATTACATAAGAGATTATTTGAATCTACCTTATTAGATAAATATTTGTATATACTTGGAAGAATTGATAAAAGTAGCGTATGATATGTATTAGAAATATAGAGTTAGTTAAAATTTAGCTAGTTAGTCAGAGTTTGTAATTACGTAGGATTGATGGAAGCTGAAGTAAGTCGAGGTTGGCTGGGTTTTCTTAATTGTGATTCCCTTACTTCAAACGATTAACATTGATAGATGAACTTGTCCCTTAATTGTGAGTTTCCTAACTTCTCTAGTAGAGCATTATATAAGTAGTTTTTAGGTCTAAGCTACACTAAGAAATGCATAGATAATAGTATAAATGTAAATGGATAAAAATTACGAAAATAAGCTTGTTTGATTGATTGCATGTGTAACGTGCTACTTTAGTCTCATCTCCTCAGCATGATCCGTTGACAAGGTCCTTTTGTGAATCAACTCCACTTGAGATTGTGTCTCCTCCCTCATTTCTCAAAGCAGTTAATGGTGTTTAGAGCCGGGATCATTGGTTTGTCGTGTCATTGTCCAGTCTCACTATGCTCTCACTTAGTTCTGATACTTTGACGACACACGTTCTCAGTTAATGGCCTTGAGAGTTGAGAAAGAATCTTCTCCCTCACTCGACTGCTCTATCATCTCCCATCCTCCACTCGGCTGAGGGCCTCCTCGCCTAATTGTTTGATCGTATATTTGCCAAATTCGGTTAATAGGATAACTGTTTTTAGGTGTAAACAAGTATTTAGTTTATTAATTGCTCATAAGTTCGATATATAGAGCATCTAGCTAATACATCCATTTACCATCTTTTAATCAACCATTCAATATGAATTCTAATAATTTTCCCTTTCTATCATGTTTCATGCTTATTTATCCTATGAGACGGACCTTTCATCTCTATGATACTTATGAGTTAAACCGTTGCGCCACAATTTACAATGATTTCAGCGATATGAATTTGCATTCGACGAAGAAGATTTTTACAGCCAAAAGAAACATGTTTCTAGATATATTTACGAACCACATGCCTATGTTCTTGATTGCAGTAATGTTTTAGGAAGATTTGGCAGTTATTTTTTTCAACGGCTTTTGTCAATTTGTATTGGGTCCAGAAGGCATTATGTGAAAAAGAATCAATGAAATTGCAAGAAATTAATTTCTCAGTTCATGGATTTGATTCAAGCAATAATGAGACATTCTGCACAATTTGTTTAATTATCATACCAAATTCAGTTAATCCACCATGTTATCATCAAAGAAGATGGATGATGGCACATATGTGAACTTTGTAATCAGTGGGTTGTGGCTGCACACAACCTTGGTCTAATAATTGATATGCTTGATAATTTTAGACAAATGTATAAATAAAAGACAGAGACTAATATTTTTTTTTTAAAATTATTCTTATTAAACATTGGTGTGTTTATCATTACCAACATATTGAATTTGGAGTGGTTTATGCAGTGTTGATTGGATGATGCAATTGAAAAAAAAATTGATATCGCATTGAAGGTTGAAATTAGACTAAAGATGTTCAACGGTGAAGAAATCCTAATTTTGGGTGTAAGATATGTGTCTTAACCGACAATAAATCAAGTATTTACAAACATATTTGTGTTGTAGTTGATTTTTATATTATTAGAATAGAATAGGAACTAGTTTAATAACCATTAACGAATAGAATGTTTAATGTGAAGTCTTGACAAGTTAAAAAATAAATAAAAAATTAGATGTGTTCGATCTGAGAACAAGTAATTATAGGTGTTGTCTCCTTGCTTGTATATATCATTGAAATTAACAGTGTCAAGACATTGTCTATGAATACATTAACAAGAGATTTTTGTGTCACTACTAAAAAACAAAAATTAGTGAGGGATATTTAGTGAGGGAAAATGTGAAATCCCTCTCTAATTTCGTCACTAAATTTTGCGACCAAGGAATTTGTGAGGAATTTCATTTTTTCCGTCACTAATTTCCCTCGCTAATTTTGCTTTTTCTATTAGTGGTAGGAAACAAGCTGAAGATAGGGAGCAGGTGAAGGAGTTGTCTGAGAATCTGCAAGGTAAGGATGTTGTGGAGAGCTCAAGTCTAGTGTCTTCTGTGATGAAGGTGAAGAAGGAGACGGATGCTTTTGATGCAAGACCAGAAGTTGGAAAAGGGAACAATACACACAATTCTTCTCCCATTAACATTAAGTCATCATCAAACTCTAAAATTATAGCTGAGTGGAAAGAACTAGGCCGGAATGGAGGACACCACAAATTTAAGGCGAATCAAACGACCCCTCATAGACAAGTTTCTAATTTTCCAACCTAGCAGCTGGTTTTTTATTCAGTCAAGTAGCAGATACCAAAATCTCAGCTTCCTAGGATCCCGACCAATATGCAACCCGAAATACATGAACGGGATACGGCTATGCTTACAATGCAACACCAGGGCCACCTCATGCAAACAAGGATCATACATATTTACTCCTACCAAGACACTTTTATGAAAATTAACCTTCAGTCCAGAAACAACTTCAAAAAGAATCAAAATCGCTTTTAGAGCTCAAATGTTAGCCCAACTCTTACCACCAACCAAAGGAGTATCATCCGCAAACTGAAGATAAGTAATAGGATTCTGTCTATGCGGCCCAATACCATAACCAAGAAACAAATTGTTTTCGACCAAAGAATTCATCATTATATTTAAGCCTTTGGCCACTATCAAAAATGAGAAAAGAAGAAAGAGGGTAACCTTGACGAAGACCTCTCTTTATTGAGAATTCCTCAGTAGGACTTCTGTTAACAAGAACAAACACTGATGATGTAGAAATACACTCCATAGGCCTTTTCAAAGTCCACTTTAAACAAAACTAACTCTTTTTTTAATTGATGACCATCGTCCACCAACTCATTAGCAATCAAAATACCATCAAGAATCTGACGGCTCTTAACAAAAGTTGATTGGGCCTCAGAAATAACAAAACTCAAAACATGTTGCAGACGGTTAGCATGAACCTTAGACAATATTTTGTATACGCTATTCACCAGAGAAATAGGACAAAATTCCGCCAAACACTAAGGACTATCAACTTTAGGAATCAGGTACTATTAATTCTTTTAGTCAATTTTCCATGCACACAGAATTCATGAAACAACCACATTAAATCACCTTTCAGATCCTCCCAAAAATCCTTAAAGAATCCAAGATTGACTCCATCAGGACCTTTGCTCTTGAAATTGTTACACTCTCAAATAGCGCATTTAACTTCCTCTTCATAAAAAGAATTTGTCAAACTTGACCCCTCCTCAATTGGGGAGTGAAGTCGTAACAAGATAAGCGTACTGGAAGGTGTGACTGGATCACCTCTTTTTCAGGGAGAACTAATGCTTTTCTAGGTTGTTTAGCTTTGCATTGCCTCACATGCCAATGAACAATAGCCATATGAAAGAGACCTTACATTTAACAAGAGCCTTTGGATAAGATAGCAAAGAATCTGTTCCAATTTAAATAAAAGTCGTTAATTTAAATCCAATAATTAAAATGCAAACAATATTAAAACTTTTGAAAGAGAATTTTACCATTTATTGTAGTTTTATTTACCTCAAGAGATTAATATTTGTCGTTGCGTGAAGATGTTTTACCCCCAAAATTTTTTTTAAAGAAGTACAAATAAAATTAAACAAATAAATTTTGGTAGGTTAGTTTAATTTTTTAAGAAAAAAAAAAACAAGATATAAAGAAAAGTATAATGGTGTAACAAGAAAAGAAAAAAAAAATTATTTCCTTTGTTGAAGTGTTTGTAGGACTTTGACACCTGTATGTATTGACTTGTGCTAACTTTCAAGTCAATTTCCTAATTTCGTTATATACTGCTGTTTTCAGAAAGATATCTTACATACAAAGATTCTCCACCACAATTATCTATTTCCTCTCCCACAAGAAACGAATTTTTTTTTTTTTCTGACCCTATTTGCAAAAATAAATTTAAGTCTGACCCCCCTTTGAAAAAAAATTTCCAAAATGACCCACTTTCATTTTTTTTTTTATCTTTTTCTTCATTCCCGCTGTTTCAAATGGCGGGAATGAATCTGCGCGTGACACGTGTCCAACGTCGCAGAGACGTGATTGGACAGTTTTTTTTTAAAATTTTATTTTTTCATTCCCGCCGTTTTGACTGGCGGGATTGACTTTTTTTTTTTTTTTGGCACAATATTTATACATATTTAAAATAAAATAAATGATAAATAAAAATTAATTAGTTTATTCATAAGAAATAAAAATAAAAATTATTTTCTCCGCGGCAACCAATTACGCCAATGTAAACTATGACCTCCCGTAGCACATAATTTATCTTTTTTATTTCGTACGGGTCGTTGGTCTTGTTCTTCCTCTTCCTCGTGCTCTTCCTGTTCCA
>Ga0315915_1008899_pt1 | contig 11599 bp, 4 predicted proteins | sample MpolbnodulesMG_FD_207738 | JGI IMG/M metagenome (GOLD analysis project Ga0315915, IMG submission 207738) | Medicago polymorpha root nodule microbial communities from Los Angeles, California, United States - branched nodules | ecosystem: Host-associated > Plants > Roots > Nodule | place: USA... | reverse complement strand
AAGAGAATCAAATCGAAATGGTGAAATTTATGCCGATTTTTTTTTGCCATTGACAACTTATTAGATAATGATTAGGGTAAACCAATTGTTGAATATTTTCAAAATCCTACAGGGAATAGCAGTCCAAAAACTAGATATAGAGCCTTAAGCTATGTGATTGCTGGAAACGAATTGTTCAAAAAGACTCCAAAAGGAGTTTTACTTAGGTGTCTCAATGAAACTAAGACATATTTAGCAATGTCCAGCACTCATAGCGGAGCATGTGGTTCTCATCAAGCAGGCCACAAAATGAAATGATTGTTGTTTCGACAAGGTGTATATTGGCCTTCCATGTTAAAAGACTGCATAGATTTTGCAAAAGGATGCCAAGAATACCAGGTGCATGCAGGAATTCAACATGTCCCTGCTAGTGAATTACATTCGATTGTAAAACCTTGGCCATTTAATGGGCCTTGGATGTAATTGGTGAAATCAAACCTAATTCGTCAGGAAAGCATAAACATATTCTAGTTGGAATAAATTATTTCACCAAATGGGTAGAAGCCATCCCATTACGAGAAGTTAATCAAAATGCAGTTATTAGTTTCATCCAAAATCACATTCTATATAGATTTGGAATCCCATAAACTATTACCACCGACCAAGGATCGGTTTTTACCGGCCAAAAGATGGTACAGTTTGTCAATCAAATAGGATTCAAACTGTTGACTTCGACACCATATTATGCTCAAGTAAATGGTCAAGTCGAAGCAGCCAACAAAGGGATTATTACCTTAATTAAGAAGAAGGTAAAAGAAAACCCAAAAAGTTGGCATAAGATTCTCAATCAAGCCTTATGGGCATATCAAAATTCTCCTAAAGAATCTACCAATACCACTCCTTTTAGGCTTACATTTGGGCATGACGCTGTATTGCCTGCAGAAATTCGTCTTCGGTTGACTAGAATCCAAAGACAATGTGAAATCCCTGTCGATCATTATTGGGATATGGTTTTATACGAAATGGGGTATTTAGATGAAGAAAGGTTAAGAACTTTAGATGTTCTTACAAGACAAAAGGAGAGGATAACGAAGTCTTAAAATAAGAAAGTTAAACCTAAGACTTTCGTTGTAAATGATTTGGTCTGGAAAGATATCTTACCTATGGACAAGAGAGATCAAATTTTTGGAAAATGGCCACCTAATTAGGAAGGACCATGGAAAATCCTGAAGGTACGTATTTTCGAATAATGCATATGAGGTCGAAGAGTTAACGGATGATAATCGAATTATGCGCACAAATGGGAAATATTTGAAAAAGTATAGACCATTATTGCAAGAAATCAAAATAACGCAAAATTAATTCGAAGATATAAAATATGGCGTTAAGAAATTAAAGCCACTAATGGGCAAATTACATAATAGTCGAATACTGCAATTTAAGTGCAAAGTTCATTAAAATATCATTCGACACATACACTACAAAAAGTAAAAAGCCCTAAAAAAAATTTAACTAAAGATTATAAAAGACGCGGCCAAAGTTGAACATCCTTCGGAAACAGTGGAGTTCAACATCAAATCGACAGAGAATGCAAACCTCGGTTTGCGAATATTCATAATCTTCCCCAGGACCAGGCGAATAGAAGCCAAGTAATCTCCCATCCCCCTTGCAAGTGTCTTTTGATTTGAAAAGAGTTCTGAGGACTAAGCCATCAGGTATTGGCCTACTCCACCAGAAAGATCGAGTGCGAACCCAAAAAGGGATCCTCCAACCAACCATGTTTCGTCGAAGCTCTCCCAGTGTATGTGCCTTGAAAAATCTAGTAAAGGTAGAAATTGCTCTTTCGACTTCCTCACCTCCAACAATAGAGGCATCTAGTAGCATTAAAAAATAATCTACAGCCCGAACTTCAGCAGCAGATGCAATATTCAATACACGTCTAGTCTCTACTACATCAGGTTTGATGTCATACATGAGACTAAGTGCACGTAACATGCAGTATTCCGCGTGCCCGCTTTCAACCATCATATTAAGGAAGTTTAATTGATGGAAAGATACTCTGTCGTCATTTAATGAATCTACGTAATCTGGAAAGATGAGTTTTTCCATTGTTAAACAGACAAGAGAGAAAATGAGTTTGGAAAGATGTAGTTTCTGAGAAACATGGTAGGAGGATTGGAGATGCAACAAAGAAGAAAGGAGATCGGTTTATATAGTCTTATAAAGGTTAGAAGTAATGGTGCTTAACTACCTAGTTCTGCCTATAATTGAGGGCCACATGGTCATCACCCAAGGGTGCAGTTACTTTTTCAAAGAAGTAGGAAAGAAGAAAAGGTTCATGCCTTTTTATAACCTCAAATTGTTAACAAATGTCAACATCTTAGTTTGACGGTTAATAAAAGCATAAAAGGATTGTAGTTCCTAAGTATGAAACGTGACCCACTAAGTAGATTTGATGACATCATAAAAGGTTTTTTCAACTGCCTTTGGATGCTGATGATAGTGATGTTATCTATTTCGACGGAAAAGATACGTTCGACGAAGTTCAAAAACGTATTTTTCTTCTTCTATCTGAAGATACAAACAAAAAAGACATTTTTGGGGGCAATTTGTTAGCCTGTATTTTCGACAGACTACAATAAATGCAGTCAATTAAGTTTGACTCAAGATTTGAAGGAATCTAAATGAGTTCGACTCACAAGCTGGATCGAGTTCATGGACTTAAAGAGATGTTGTCGTTCGATGGAGAAGCTTCGACAAGCAAGCAAGATATCGAGGAGAAGTTGGTGCCAGATCGACAAGCTGAGTAGCAATTACTGTCGAAGAGATATCATTTGAAATTCAAAAGATGTCTAGAGTAGTTATTAGCGGTTATGTTCGACGGTTTCTGTATAGGCAGTTATTTAGTATAAATAAGAGTTTTTCATAGGAAAAACGGGTCACAATTCAAATACACACAAAACTTACACACCTGGATTATCCGCACATTAGGAGAAACGAGTAAACAAGTTGCAAATGTATGAATTTGTGTATCAATTTACATTCATTTATGCAATTTAAGTTTTTCCTTTAAATTCCTTGCAATTTACCCTTTCTTTTTAGCAATTTACTTCAACGGATTCGACGTGTGTTTGATTCCGACAATTACATTCATATTCTACATCAAGAACATTCATACTTTCTGGCAAACATAAACACAATATGCCCTGAGATTTACTGGTTAATCTCGCAAGTTAACCATTTTGGAAACCAGCGTTTGTTTACCAAAAACCAAGGTAAACACCCGTGCGGCTGTCAGTTTTCTTTTCTGTGATTTTTTGTTTGATTCGGTGGTGACGCAGGGGTATGCCTGCAGCTTGTTAGTATGTATACTCCTGCATCATTATTTGGGTGTTGGCGGTTTTAGGTGTTTAAGTGTTCCGTCTATATGCGGCGCCTCGTTGTATTCCTTTTTTTGCTTTTGTGAGTTTTATGCTTCTTACATTATCTCGACGTGAATAATATTTGTCATTAAAAAAAACACAAAGATTTATAATAAAAAAAAAAGGAATATGTGTAGCTTAATAAAAAGTTTATTCCAATATATAGCTAATTTACTCATGTTCTGTCAAACATTATTCTTTCCGAAATTGGACAAGAAGTAAAGGACACATAAAAAGATATGCTTTGGAACGAATAAGCTACAAGACATTTCATATGATGGAAGCATGTTTGAACCGTAATCTCCTACTTTTTAACAATTAAGCATAAAAAAGTTGTGAATCTTATGATGATCAAGTGAGATAAATTTTATATATATCATACACAAACTTATTTTTATTATTTAATTAATGTTGTATTGATCATATCGGATTTGAGATCATTAGATGGTGGGTATAATGATTTTTGAGTGTAAGGTCTTTGTGATCAGTCTTATTATTGGGTTGCGAAGACACTCCAACGTTTAAGTCCGTAAGCGTTATGGATCTGTAAGTAATTTAGAGTAAAATGTATGTGTATCTGGACCGATGCCATCAATTCGTATTTATAGTGAGTTTATGATATTGGTACTTGAACCTTGAACAGGATAATTGTCCTCAAAGGAGAATTGCGGTCAGATTTTAAGAAGAAATCGTTGGACCCTGACTGCATGATCCAGATTGTCCCAGTGGGTTATTATTCTGGTGTAGACCAAGAAGTGTCTATATAGTTGTCTCGCTGAACCAACTAGAAGAGCTACCCAGATCCAATTGAGGTTTGAGCCTTGGCCGAGATCGAAACACTTATCAATAAATCAAATATGATATGATGTAATTTATTGATTTAATGATAAAACAAAAATTTGTGCATGGCTACTTAATTTGAGTACGTACATTAGAGAGTTAGAAAAAATAGCCTCCCAAAATCAAAACCTAATAACAATAAGGATAATAATTTCTACTTTTGTTTTGTTGAAACAAGGGCACTTGTAGTTTATTATTATATCACACTATATATTCTGTAATGCTTTAACAATTCAACATTAAATCACGTGCTATTGAGATATTAATATATCAACATTAGTAGTCTGTAATATATCAACATTAGTAGTCTGTGGTCAAAGATGGCACGTTAAGTTCCCCACAAATATTACTTAGCCATTTTTTTTTTTAAAATATTGAAAATATTATTTTTTTATTACACAATTTAGAAATTACTTTTGTAAAGTTTAATCTAAAACAGTGCTAAATGTAAAGTTGACGTTACAAAAAAGGACGTACAGGGCAGGTTTTGTTTTTCAAGATTATTACAACAATGTGGGCATGTACAGTGTACACAACACAATCACCCAATCACAATGCCCACTTACCAACAAGGCTCTTTATTTATTTATTGGACAAATGTATCATTATCATCAACTTGTGTTGTTTTCACATTTTCTTAGGCCATTCCTCTCTGGGTCCCCTCTTCCTGCTGGAATACCAGCCTCTTTCCTAGCTATTTTACTCATTCAAAATAAAAACCCCAATCGTAATAATAATAAATGATGGAAATTAAATAATTGATGGTAATGTTTTCTTTGTCACAATTATGATTTTAATTTGTGGCCAATTTTTGTAATTTCAACAACAATATCACAAATTTAATTTCAATGGAGTAGACTCTATTTTTTTTATAAATTCTAGGATGACTTTTGAAAATTGTGAATAAGTTATTTACAACCAATTAAAATCATGTATATTCTACTAATTTCTTTTATAATTCATATAACTTTTCCACAATTTTTCTAAGGCACCTAGGTCTCATATTATTTCTTTTTACAATATAATATATAGATTCACATTATAATCACAAGTGCAATTTAAAATCAACTCCATAATTAGCATTATAAATTTTAATAACCTCAATTCTTAAATCATTAAATCAAACTTCAGCACAAGTAAAATGGCTCTATGCATGGACACAAGCGAACTGAACTTTTCATATATGGATAATTGTAGGAGGAGATATATACAATTGTATAAGTTCCACTTACAATGCAAAAAGATTTGGCATAACCTACACTATGAATGGCTTCATCTTAGACAATCCATCTCTCTGATTACATTATTTAACATCACAGGCACGATGTGAATACTTTTTGCTTAGCATACCACCATTAATCACATGTTATTATTCCTTAACCAAAGATATTATAAAAGCACAAAAAACACTTGGTTGGTCACAACTTCAAATAAAAAGTATTTGGTCACACACATTCATCAAATTACAAATGATTTAATTATTGTAAAATATATATTATTTAATTTTTTTTGTTCTATCTTTTCATTTTTTCCGGTGTGTGTTTTAAATATTGTGTCCAAATTTTATGATAAGACGATTTTCTAAACCGACATCCAACATTTTTCATGCCCGAAATAACTAAGCTTGAAAGAAATTTTAGGATGTTGCTGGATCATGGACTACTACACATATATGCATGAATATAGACAAACATATTTATACAATTAAAACAGTTATCATTCTCCTTTGATTCCCTTAAAAACATTTTTCCTTGTACAGTTTTGTTACACCTACTTTCACCTTCTTCCTTTTTCTTCTTCTAATTAAGTAATATACAATTAACTCTTTGCAACTTGCAACTACAGTACCATCTTCATGGATCTCTCATTTCTTTGTTTGAGATCCATTTCTTTCATACTATCAGTCACAAAAACTCAAAAAACAAAAAAAAAAAAAAGTTAACGTAATGTTACAAAGCTCCAATAATCTTAGGCTTCTTGCAAGAGTCAAAAGTAAACATATCTAACTCCTTCCTCTTTCCATTGCAGAACCCAGCAATAACATTGCCACTATTATTACCATCGGATCCAGGGAGTTGTTTCAAAATATTAACCCCAAATAACCGAACCATCTGAACCGGCTCAACAACCGGTCCAACCGGAACAAACAACCCAACCTCATTAACATTCTTCCTTGCTTTCCAATCAATAAACAGCTGCTTCTCCGGTCCAGTAGACCGTTGAAAACAAACCGTATCACCGGCTTTCAGATTCTTCTCCTTAACGAACCGGCTCCAACCTTTTGTTAGAACGTAGCTTTGGCTACTGTTCCAATAAGAGTATCTAAATCTCCACACTTTCCCTCCAATGTCTTCAAAATTCAAAAGCACTCCCTTCCCAGCTGCGGACGTGCTTCCTGCGCCGCAGTCGGCTTTTTGTAATGGAAAGTGCTTCTCAGCATGCTGCTTCGGTATAACTAACCGATTTAACTTCCCAACGTCGCTAGGGGTAACAACCTTTTCAAACAGAGCTTCACGCGCCCTTTTATCGGTGTTATATGCCGAGCTGGCAAAGTTAACAGAGCCAGAACAGTCATGGCTTCGTCTACTGACGAAGCCACGATTGCGCTTGCTCTGTTCCAGCTCGTCATTGTATGTATGTTTTCTTAACATGTCCACAATCTCTGACTTGGAATGCGAGTTGAGAAACTCGACTTCCATGTCGTCGTTGTTGTGGTCAGAGAGTGGTTTAAAGTTTGTTACAGCATCTTTGCCGCGGAAACGTTGTGCGGCAACATCATAAGCTTTTGCAGCTTCATCTTCTTTGTTAAATGTTCCAAGCCACACGCGCTGGTGCTTTTCGTAAATCTGTGCTCCCCAACGACCATTTGGTTGTGGTACAACACCTTTGTACTTTGAAGATGGAAGCTTCCTTGACTCAGCTTCGCCAACGCCGCTGCCGTCGGAGTCCACAACAGCGCTTGCGCCGCTGCCGACGCGGCATAGGCTGTTGGGAGGTGGCGGCGTTGACGGCTTCTTTGCTGGTGATATTGTTATTGAAAGTGATTCGGTTGTAGTGCTTTCGTCTATGCAACTACCTCCATCCATTTTTGGTAGAAAATGAAATAGTTTGTGTTTGTTGTATGAGTCAACAAAATAAGAGAGATGTGTATATGTGAGTGGGAATAGGAGTTGTTTGAGAAAGGAATATATATAGGGAGAACTTGTACATGTCCCTAGTTAGTTTGTTATTTTGTTTAGTATTATTATAATACCAAATTGAAAATGAAATATGCTTAGTTGAGTAAATTTAAAATAATGAAGTGATAACTAGTTGCTTAATTTTATGATTAATAAATATTTGGGGAGTGTAGGGTTGAGGATGGTGTGGGTCAACTGAAAATAGGGATGGAACTAGGAAGATTCATGGGTGTGAAAGGGGGGACTATAAGGAATGGAAGGGAAGGGGTAAAAAGGGAAAAGTGGGTCTATTCTATCATCTATGTTATGTTCTGTTGCAAGTTCATGATTTTGGGTGTATATGTATTTTTGTGTTGTGGGTTTGGGATGTGAAATAGGACCCACATACTATCAAGTTGATGATGGGGTTCACATGAGGAGGGTGGACCTTGTGATTAAGTGAAGTTCATCCCCCCTGAATTTTGATGTTACTGTGTGCACAACCCCAAAGCATGGTCTACACTATCTTTCTATATCTCTAATTGATTTTTTTTTAATCATAAAAAAATGTAAACAAATGTCTGATTTGATACTTCTGCTCTAAATCAATTTTTTCTATATTATTATTCCAATTTTATTAGAAGGGAATCTTGATGAACACAAATTTTAAATGAAAAGATGGAAAGAATGAAGGAGTCTCCCAAACCCTAATTCAACCAGGAAAAATATCGAAATTGTTAAATCAAATATCATGACTGAGTTCGAATTCCAACACCTCTACTTTATACGTGTGAGTTTGCAGTTACTTTGTTATTTCCTATCAAAGAAAAAGAAGGAAGGGGTTTATTTTCCACTTGGATGGGTTGTGGGGTAAGAGATTTATTGGAGGCATGGATTGACATTCAATAACAGATATATGTTCACCCAACAATAAATTCTTACCATCTTTGTACCAAGAAACAAGATATTTATTCCCCACTTGGCTTCATCTAATTCGTCCTTGCCAAATTAGTTCCACTTTGTCTTATTAGCCTGTAATTATAATTATTAATTAACTATCTTCTCTTCAAAGAAAAATAATAATATAAAAAGAAAATTGCACCCCATTTCATAACTCTCCGTTGGCTTGCAATAACACGGACGTTTCATTTGTCAAGTGGGTTGGTTTTCTCTTGTTTGTTGTGTGGATTCATTGTCTAAAATAAAATGAAACTTCTAAGAATATCTTCGAATGATGGTTCAAGTTATAGATTGAGACAACCCTTGTAATGCATTATTATTGTTATCGTTATTATTAACTTACTCTCTCTATGTCTCTATCTGTAATGTATATAAGTATATAACTACTAATTATAGCCATTCATTGATCCACATAAATAGTGCTTGAGGCATACTTATTTAGGGTTGGGGCCACTGAATATGAATCATATCATCATCGTGGATAGATGTGGTTAAGGAACAATTTAAGGATATGTTTTGTTGAACGAGTAAAATAATGGTAGCTGAGGGTTAAAGAAAAATGCATAATATAACATGGGTTTTGTACGGAAGAGTCCTTGGCTTTTGGAATAGTTGATAAAACCACAGCGCCCAACACGGTGGGTGAGTCTGTCTTATCCAAGGTTCTTCTGTGGACCCTATTCAAACATTTTCCCACCCAAATTTTCAATTATAGCAGCGGATATATATATACTAAATACTAATTCTTAAATATACAGTATAATGTACGTATCTGAAATTATGTTGTGAAATTATGTTATAAGGCAGGTATACTTCTAAGAAATATATACATGATTCTGTTGTGAGAAGTATAAGTTACAAAAGTTGCATATACAATAGTATTATTTAGAAGGGTAAAGAGTTATTGATGTATTATGTATATACCGTTAATTTGGTGATACTTGTTGGAAAATATATATATTGACCTAGAAATGAAGTGTTGCAGACACTCAAGTTTAATGCAAGAATATATAAAAACATAATAATCAATAATTTCTTCTCTTTATGTTCACTATATGAATATAGTGGCAGAGGGAAATTATACCTATGATCATTATAACGGAAAAGTTCTCGTCGCTTATTAGATGAGAGTGATGTGTTGCTAGATACCGCTTATTATCACTATAAAAAAAAAAGATACTGCTTATTATATATAATATAAAACATAATATTTAGGGTTAACAGTGTTTTATTCGCTGTAATATATGACACTTTTGATTTTGCCTCTGTAATTATTTTTTTTTGGATTCGGTCCTTTTAAAAGAAAGATTCTTCAGATATACCCCATCTGACTCACCAGATTCCATGATGTGACACCGACGTGGATTTGCTTTTTAATTTTCATTTTTTTTGTCTACCGCACGTGAAATTCATTTAACACGTTATTTTTAATTAAAAAAACAAAAAAAAATTAAAAACAAAAATCTTTTTTATAAATGAATTAAAATCACTAGATTATATAAAAACAAAAATAAAATTTCCTTAAATACAAAATCTGGATCCATCTTCTCTTTCAAAAACAATCAATTTCTTCTCTTCTCTTCTTCTGCAACATCTTCGTCCCTTTCTCCCTCTTCTTCCTATCCAAAAATTTGAACCATTTCACTCCTATAGTTCATATTCTTCTTCTATTTCCACTATTTGTTTTTAAGTTTTCCTCTTCTCTAGATTTTAGGGTTAGTGAAATGGAAGGAAGTAAAACCTCATCTTGGGTTCTTTAATGGAAGAAAATGACCCAAGTGTGGGTGCAATCAGTTTATGAAACTGTGGGTATCAAACACGGTTGAAAATCCAAAGACAAAATTTTGGAGATGTATAAATTTTTGGGAGGCAAGTGATTTCGCTTTGAGAGGTAGAAATTTTATGAGAATCTACAAAGGTCACACACATAAACAAATTCGGGCTGCCATTTAATTTAATCAAATATGATTTAATTTAATTAATATTTTGTTTTTAATTAAAATAGTTTACTTAAATATAAATAGTATTGGTTTTTTTTTTTTTGCCAAACCCAAAATAATAGTCATTATATGATTTTGATCATGGCTCATTCTTTATAAATAGAAGAGTAGTGAACAATATCTCCCTGAGTATAAAAAATGCTAATAGCCATAACCCCTTCCATGTGACGGCGAACGATGTTGAATCAAAAAGGATTTTGTACAATGCCTCTGAAGTTTTAATGATAACAAAGTATGAAAGAATAATTGGATATGCTAATGTGTGTTCAAGTATGCAAGTCCATAATATTAAATTCTAATTCTTAAATCAAGTTTTGGTTCTGAAACATCAAGATTTTGAATACTTAAAAGTGCATTTGAAGCAAGTGAGAAGTTGAAGGCTAGGAACAAGATATGAAGAAAGGTATTCTGATCATAAGAGAAATTTCGTTTAGAAGTATCTGAAGGAATAAAGACTATGAACACCTCAATCATCTGAAGACCACATCAGCAGCTGAATAATATGACCAGTTTGTCGTAGTTTGAAGAAAGATCGCTATCAGACTTTGAATAGTACAATTTGTCTTTTTTTGACCATGTGCAGAAACAAACAAAAGAATTCAAAGACAAAGAGAATGTAACAGGTCATTCTATAAGAAGCAAAGGGATTTCGAATGACTACTCAACGATATTAACCAATTGAGGAAACATTTCAACGTCTCTAATTAATCTTCTCAAGGACTCATTTGATGCATTTACACTCTTCAACAATGGCTCTCAGAATTTCTCCTATATAAGGACTTGAGAAGTTGAAGAAATATAAGACGATACTCTGAATTTTACAAGTGTCGTTACTAAGTCAAGATCATATAGCACACAAAACACTTAGAGAAATTCATACAAACTTTCATATCTTATAGTTTCTTAAGTTTCAGAGTCCATCTGAACTTTATTCTATTAAACCTCTGATTGTATATCAAGTGTAAAAATTCAACAATTTTTTATTTGATTAAGTTAGATAATATAAGTCTTTTTCTTGTGTGATTGAGCAATAGAAGTTTATTTCTTATGTGATTTAACAAAGGAAATATCTTGCTCATGTGCTTGAGCAAATTGTAATTTATAAGATTATAGTGAAAATCCATTGGAAGTGTAAGGAGACTATAATACTCTCGACTTGTGGGAGGAACCAGTATAATTGTTTGTGTCATCTCCTCTCTCTCTCTCTCTCTCTCTCTCTCTCTCTCTCTCTCTCTCTCTC
>Ga0315915_1008897_pt1 | contig 11601 bp, 7 predicted proteins | sample MpolbnodulesMG_FD_207738 | JGI IMG/M metagenome (GOLD analysis project Ga0315915, IMG submission 207738) | Medicago polymorpha root nodule microbial communities from Los Angeles, California, United States - branched nodules | ecosystem: Host-associated > Plants > Roots > Nodule | place: USA... | reverse complement strand
ATCTATTGTTTCATAAGAGCGTTGGAGTGCGACATTGCTTAAAACCTCAGTAAATCTTTTAGTTGAGTTTCATGTCAAGTGAAACAAGTCCAACTTATAAACAAAGAAACAAACGAGATTTTTATCTTTTTTTCCTTTAATTACTAAATAGTGTTGATCATCGTAAAGTTTTATCTTCCCGTCGATTTTCTTCAAAACTGTTCATCCACATAATGTTTAAAAGAGAAGATGCTAGCAAGAAACATGGAAAACACATAAATTTAGGGATAACTCCATGTGTTGTCAGAAAATATGGCAGGTGAATATCAGAAAATTTGATATCATTCCACGTTTTGACTTATGTACTTGTGTTAGCACAAACTGATGTATTTATGTTGGGAATAAACAGGTTTTAAGCATTTTACTTTTCATCGATAACTAAAAAAGATAAAAAAGTATCCCCTATTAGAGTCTGAAAAACTCGTGAAACATATAATTTAAGCCACACTACATCAGCTTCTTTACAATACATAAGAATCTGGAACTCTTCATTTTTTTCTGGGCTGCCGAACTCTGAAGGTGGCAGAGGAGAATACACGTACACCAATCTACACAAACTCTTGTGCTCTACCGGATCGATCCTACTATAATCAATTGTGTTCTTTGCGCTGACAAAATTGCTTTTCTAATTGATAAAATTGACTAGAGGCAAAATTTTCTCATTAATACATAATCGACTTTAATTTGCGAGCCTTGGTGGCTTGAGAAAGTATATACTTCTCACAAACCCTTTTCCAACTTCACCTACAGCTTTTAGCACCTTCCGAGGGTCGTATCCTTCCTTGACCACTTCCTCTTGTTTCCGCTTCTTTGAAAAAGAAAGAAAAAACAGTGATCAGAAGATCCATTTGCATGGATTTAAGAATTCATTAATATACTTTGCACTAAATCAACAATATATGCACAAATTGTATACCTTGGAAGGATACGATTTCTCCCACGTCAGGCCGATGGCATCACCTCCTAAAGAATCATGCCATAATTGGAATTTGGTGGAAAACTCTTTCTGCAAGTTATAAGTGATGATATCAAGATTAGTAAAGAGGATGCCACCAAATGGAAACAATACGAGTATGTTCAAAATCAAATCATTTTAATTGTACTTACCTCTAAATCTTTGATAAAGCACCTTGATGGATCAAAGTCTACCAGCAACTTATTTTTAAGTTCCTCTGGCCGCCTACCCTTCAAATCTTTAGGCAACAAAAAGGGTTGGAAGAACTTACCAGCATGTCCTTTAGCAACTTGTGTTCCTGTTACATTTCCAACGAGAATATCATTTGATTAGTTAAGCTTGTGCCACTGAAGACGATAACATGAGGGAAAGGTCAGATTGTGCATAAATTTCTAAGCATACTGAAACCAATGTCATTCTTGTCTTATACGTTTCGAAAATCCAGAATATTTTATCATGCACACAGAAAAACCTGCTATGCCTAATGAAATTGTACACTGCCTTGCTACAAATGATTATCATTATTCACTGTCAATTTATGATATCCCCCTCACCCTTGAACCATTTTATGAATGTATAATTCTGCAAACAACCAGCTATTAAGAACTATGCTATTAAGAACCATACCGTGACCAACTTCTGATGAGAAGAGAAGCCTCTGAGGATATGCGAGTTTGTCCTTGTGAAGAAGAATGATTGCATCATAGTTATTTAAAGGAGTTCGCAAAAGGCACTGCAGCAAGATTTGAATAATTCATTAGTCTTCTAAAGGAGATCAAACTCTAATCTACAATTGAAAGTTGAAACAAATAAACTAAAAAAGTCTGCTCAATTTACCTCCCATCTGTATGGACCAATTTCCTCCTGAAATGTGAGTTTCATCAACAAATTTGCACTGCTTCGAGCATATGCAACTAACCTTTTAAGTTCCTGTTGTCATCAAGGTTAAACAGTATTGAAATGTTGACATCAAGGTTCAAAACAATAGTATGCTTAACTTTTACTGAACCCAAACTGTTGTGACTATTAATATCGCTCTAAACTTATTGTTACTTAAAGACAGTCATATATTGTAGAGAAATTATTCCTAGAATTTAGTGACTAAACAACTGAATGAAGAGACATTACATTACATTACAATTAACAGAGAGGGATGCATTCAAGAAACCTCCAGCCATATGAAATAATTATATAACAGAACTCAAATTATATCCAATTTAGAGAATAACTAACCGGTGCACTAGGTGATAATCCAGTCCAAGCCTCAGATGCTTTATCATAAACTGTAGCCAAGAACATCACTGGCCCTACAGCTTGCTCATTCTCTCCCTGACTTTTTCTTAGCAAAAAGTTGTCCTGAAAATCCACACAGTTATCATCAAGAACATATACTTCCTAAAGACCAACAGTAACAAGATTTTACTTTCTTTTATATTGAAGAGGAAATCCCCAAAAATAACAGACTACAAACAAATCAACAAGTTTTTACTTAATTATGTGCTAAGACGCACAACTTACATTTATTTCTTTTCCATCACTCGGGCTCAAGTCATTATTTATGTCAACAACCAAAGGAGAATAAGTCCAATCATAGTTTGAGAGCAACTGCAGGAACCTGTCAATGAAATAAAAGTGTTATAATGTGTACAAACAAATCAATAACCACAATTTCAAATAAGGATGCTCAGTTCTGGCCTCCTTGGGTAATTGTATGTCCCAACTTCACACCCAATTGTGAAACCCCTTACCAAGGGAATGGCCACATCAACCGTGGTAATGAGATTTGAGACATTCCCACAAGAAAATCAGGTTTAAAGAGTACACTTACTACATTCAATATCTCCCAAAATCTGCTAAGTAAATGAGTAACAATAATTAAATTAAGAAACACACCTCATAAACCCGGTGATCCGCGAGCAGGGAGCATTAAATGGCAAAGGATTAAGAAAGAGATATGCAACCAAAAGCTCAATGGCCTCCTCTACCAAACAAGCAGAAAATAGATGTGAAGCAGCCCAACGTTTTGCTAGTCTAGACAAATAAGAAACCTATCAGTTACAGATTATAAATGGAATGGAACATAACTTGACATATAAATTTTTTAAACGCTCACCTAACTATTGGTCCATATATTGGGTAACGACTTTGTAGTCCATTAATCATGCTAGCATGTTGACCACGAATCAAAAGTTTCTTGTCTGCAGAATGTACCCGCGTTTTTTTATCATTCCCAACTGCGTATTAAAAAGGTTTGATAAGTGAAACTCAAAAATGGCATTTCCATTTAAATCATCAATAATCATGCAAGAAGTGTAAGCCATACTTTCTTTGAGTAAACTAAGGGCCCTCTCATGCAAAATTTTAAGACGAAATGCATATCCTGACATTAACACATCCACATCATCCTCAGTTGCAGTGCATGTCATCCCCCACTTCTTTTGAAGACTACCATAATAACAGAATCACGTCATATTAAACACTGAAAAAGAAGAACAAGATATTGAAGCAAATAAAGGACATAAGTTCCCACCTTTTTCCTATTTGAATAAGGTAACTAGATTTTGTTTTTTCAATTGCAATTTCATCCATTGGCCAGTGCCCCGAACCTTCCAGCTGTAAAGAGAGAACAAATAAACTCTTAGTAAATTTTCTCTGCATAGGTCAATTCATTGAGCACCACTGGAGCATAATGTCATACCTGAATCATGATTTCTAGTGGTTGAATGCATGATGGAACCAGCTTATTCAGTCTGAGAGATCCAATTTTTTCATTAGCTAGAAGATGAGGTTCAGGAGGGAAGACTGATGTAAACCTGAATGCTGTAAATGGTTATCAACACATTGTTAATTTGGATGAGATCGAGCTTCAATAAATTCAACAACATAGAACTTAGAAACGCTTGCACTGCCTTTTTTTTCTTTGGCAAAAAGTTTTCAGTTTTGGTTTATAATAACACACCCCAAGCATTGACACAAAAGACTTCAAATATAATTTGTTCTGGTGGGTAAATTACCAGAGTCTAAAGGCTGTACACTAGACACCTTCAAAGGGAGGCCTTCAATAAGACGCAAACGCTTTGATAGAAGATCAAATGCCTCGAGCAAATTTCCAGAGTGTGCTATCGGATCTGTGGGTTAATCATTTCAAAGAACATCAGCTGTTAATGACATAAGTATATGGGGTAAAAAAAAAGGAGGCTAGGTAAGATGGTTTACCTACAACACCATGAGCCAAAGAGAAATCAAGTTGATCCACAACTACTACAATATTTTCCTTGGATAGAGATAGATGCCGACTAAGCACATGCTCAGCTATTTTTTTCAAAATCAGATGCCTTTCCCATTTCTGACATTCCCATACTATTTTAGACAAAAAAGCACTGCCATGTCAGACATATTATCTTGATCAACTAAATACGTGAATTGCCACAATAGATGCCTCACCTGTGCTTTCTGCAATTCTACTGTCTTTAAATCTTCTAAGCTCGGATTTTTCTCCCCAAAACTTCCGAAATTCAAGAGCCTGCTTGAAATAATGAGTAAGGACAGTGGTACATTCAAAGCAACAAAAATTTGAACACGAAAGGAGAAACAGAGTGAACATGAACAAAAGAATGTACCTCTTCTTTACTTTCAGCATTCGGACCAATATCAACCATCCTAAATGCTTTCTCCAAATCACTGACTGAAATTCCTATGAACAAGGGCTCTTTATCAAGAATTGACAAGCCCTGAAGTTGTAAATTCAATCAGAGACAGAACGGAATAAGGAAAAACATGAAGCATATTTCAAATGAGATACTGAAAATTCATGCTTGAAACCATACATCATTCACACTCCACTTGCATTGTGCATTTCTCCATATTACTCGAATAAATTTTGCTCTATCATTCAATCCTTTAGCTAAAATAGCATGTATTTTCTCCTCGTACAATCTCCAGCATTCATCATCCATACAAAACCCTGATGCATATAGCTCCATGTTTCCCTTAAAGCTTATTCTGTAAGAGCAAAACATGTAATAAACTAAGAAGCTTTTACAGCATGAAGCAAACCATCATGAAAATGAATCAACTGAATAATCCATCATGTAATACAGCATCTGAATCAATAGGGTATTTATCACCAAGAAAAGCAAATGCAAGTCTCCTGAATGTTCTCGTGCAACACAAAAATACACATGCATCATAATGAGTCCTACAAACCTGTTTGCTTACATCATTATAATTTTAATTTATATGCTTTCAATATACAAGTTACTTTACCTAAACCTTTCTAATCAAATACCCCAAATGGATTATCAATGACAAACAAACACTAGATGAAAAAACATTACCTCATACAATAATCATATTTAACAGCATAGTCAATCTTGGTCATAAAAACTTCCTCAAATCCACCACCTCTACACTTCTCCATGCATTTAAGTGTCAAAGCAGCCTCGTCTTGAAGCTGAATATACACATGAATAATCAAAATGAGTATTGTGAGATATATATTATAATAAAGGAGAATAAAAGGCAAAGGTGGTTGCTGGCCAAAAAATACCTGAGAAAAACCAATCCTAGACATTCGAAAAGCCAAATTGAATGCCCCCGATGGATGACACATGACAACTGGAAATGACCCTTTAAGTTGCATTCTGTCCTGCAAATGGGAATCATGAACAAAACAATGAATAGCTCCGAATATAAATGGATACTTTTAAAGAAAACTCTTGGTAAATGGTGCATAAGAAAATTTTCATCAACCCAAGATTGATCCGTCTTGGTGCAAGTGATTGAAAATACAAAGCTACTTGCCAATGAAGAGTTAAAGGTGATATTGCATTACGAAAATATGATTTATTTAAAATTTTGCACCACATATCAATTAAAAACGAATGAAACGTGAATGTAAAGAAAAACATAAAAGAAAATAAAGTATAAACAGAGATTCGGATATCAGGACAATCATAGTGGAACATGAACACAAACTACATACAAAATAGAATTACAAAGGTAGACAAAAGAAGGTTAGAGATCTGGACCTCTTTAGTAATATTTCCTTCGCCTTCCTTTGGAAAGTAGAGACCTCGACTCCATGTCTCTGAAGTGGCTGCAAAACCAATCACAATAATGTATCTATTTAATATGAAAGCTTTAAAAGTCCCCCCCACTTCCAATCTAAGCCAATTTTTAAGTCAGTAGCAAATTGCCTACAAATTCACTAAGAAACTACAATGGAATTCAAATATACTAGTCAACAGAAACAACGATAGTGAATCGAGAATACCAAAATATGGCACGCAAACTCCCTATGGTCATCAAAGCACTAAATAAAATGAGCCAAAACTGCAAAGGAGAGTATATATACATACCAATGAAGTTCAAGGTAATGCGAATTATTTCAATTGCCTTCATTGACCTACTAATTTGTTGCCTAGAAGCAAGGTGTGCAAGTATGACGGATAGCAAAAATCCATTCAGGCAATCATGAACATATATTGAACTTCTCTGTCGAGCCCATACCTAAAATTCGGAAGAGCGGCATCAAATTCAGTGTTTCCACATTAATTTTTTACTTAATATAATGCACAAATGCCCAAAAGAAATTCAAATATCAAACCTTAAGTAGGATTAAAGCCTCTCTTAGTTGCTTCCATCCAAGAAAAAATTCGTTGATTAATTTTGTATCCTCCATATACATGTCTTCCAAAATACTAGAATTATACTTTGGTGTAGCTTGAACGGAACTTCCTTCTGAACATTAACAGTCAATCATCAATACATTGTATCAGAAGAAGTTAAAATCTAATAGAAACTGAATGTAGATGCAAAGGTACAAACCATTCTTTGAATTATGAATGTTATTACGCGTCATGTTTAACTTCGGTATGCTAAAGATATCCTTGGCCGATGGAATAATTCTCACAAAAAAACCATCAACATCAACAAGCTTTGCAGCTGCAAAAAAATTCTCCATTAGTCTCCAAATATTGTTTGTGAACCAAAATGCATTGGAATTTAAATGCTAAGACATAGTACTAACCTGGATACACAATCAGTACAGGCTTTCGAGCTTCGTTCTGCAGGGTAGACCATTCAACCCTACCAATAGATGGAGATTTCTCTAAATACTTTTTCACCAAGCAGAGATAAAGACACCTCTTAGCATGGTACCTGTAGTTCAAATAATCCTTCTCATGGAAGCACTCCTGTCATAACAGAAATTACAGTTACAAAATCAAAGTATACACTCAACACCGATAAACTAAAGAATTTAATTCATATACATTGCAGTGTAAAAACAATTTACACTGTCAATCAATCATAACAGTCAGATCATTGGAAACATTTGACTTTTATCATAACCACTTTTAAAGTCACACACATGATTTGTTGTGATGAGTTGCCGGATCACAAATGACCAAACGGGTTAATAGATTTAGTAAAGCGGTTGGTAATTTAACTAAAATAAAAAAATTCAAGTAAAACTAGACACAGGGATTCAAAGATTGCAAGTGAAACCATAACCCTAGACCTCCTTTTTTTTATTTGGAAACAATCCAGCCCAATTACCGACTAATCCGGGTGACCAATCCCACCGTCACTAACGGGGTCCTATTGAAGCAAAGACCCTAGACCTCTCTCTCCATTAATTTACAACTATTGTTCTTAATTACTTTCTATTTAGTTACCGTAAATAATTCAACCACTTTTGTTAGTCATACATGTTATAAAATCTTAAATAGTTCGACGTTTGCTAATCAATCCATGCGCACTTGCTCTAAGGGCCTGCTTGAATCGACTTATTTGAGCTTATCTACTGCCATAAGTTTTGAGAGACGGTTTGGTAGAACCTACAGAAACAGCTTATGACAATTTTCACATGCTTATTTCGGCTTATTTTCACAAGCTCTCCAACATAGCTTATGAAAACAGCTTATAGCATATACAAAAACAATTTAACTTCACATTATCTTTTTCTTATAAGAATAGCTTATGCATAAATGCTTATCATCATGGTAAGCGCTTGTGCTGTAACTTGCAAATAAGTTGTTTGTCCGAACAGGCCTAAGTTTGTTTTAAGCTCAACAAGTTATTGGCGCTGCATAAAAAGTAAACTCTAAACTAAATTAAACATCAATTAACATACATAGCTACTAAATTAAACATTAATTAACATACATAGCTATTATGAAAAAGTAAACCATTTGAAAAGATTGAATAATACCTTAGGTAACCTTATAATAAGATCCAAATTTAATTCAGGCCTAGCAAGACTCTCAATTGAATAACTACCACCCTTTTGAATAACCAATGGTTTCTTAAATTTGAACTCCACTTTATCAGCACCAATATCCCTAACAAAACTCGGTGCCAAATCAGCAGTAACATTATAGTTATCAGGGATTTCGTCGATGGAAGATTGGATAGCGGCAATGGCGTCATCCACAGGTTTAGAAATCTGTGAGTTATCTACTTTAACTTCTTTCAAGAGTTCACTCACCTTGAAATCCATAGAATCCATTGAATAAGGTTTTAAGGGTTTAGGGTTTAAGGAGAGATGGCGGGTGATGAAAGTGTGTGTGACTGGAGTGACAGTATAGGCGGCAGCGTCACCGGAGACGGAGGAAGACGGTTAGGGTGTAACCGGAGAAGAATTGCGCGGCTGAACTGGAAGCGTATGGTGGCGGAAGAATGGCACGAGAGAGGAGAGGAAAACTGAACTTAGGTCTATGGCGATGGCATAGATAAATTTAAATAAATATATTTATGAATATATAATTTAGTTTTAAGCAATTTTAGTGGAATGAGATTATAAAATATTATTTTGCCAAAATAAAAAATTTGTAGATTTTGCCTTATAAAAATAAATTGTACTAGATTTTAAAAGATTTCGTAAATTTGTATAACGAACGGACTAATAAGATTTTTTAAAAAAAATTTTGACAATCAAGATTTGTAATTTGTATTTGGAGGGTTCTTAAATCGGAGGATTTTTTCCTCAAAAAAGAAAAAACTCAGATTATTAAAGTGTGTTTAATTTGTAAAATGGACTTGGAATTTTTTTTTTACTCTAATTGATTTAGAAATAGGTTATGGGATTAGACGAACAATTAATAAGGGGTTGGATAATAAGGTTTAATTGGTCATTTGGTCTACTAACAAACTTTTTTATTTTATTTTGGTCTCATGACTTTTAAAACTTCCCTCAAGTTCACCTCTGTTTGTTAGAGTCGTTCTTTATGTCAATTTATTAAAACTACTGTTAGAGTGCACACGGGGCAAATCCGACGTGGCACATAGAAACGATGCGTTTTTTTAGGTACCCATAATTAAGGTCCTTCTTCATTCCTTTGTTCCTCTTCTCTTTGAAACCATCCTTCATCTTCTCTCTTCTTCTAAATCTCCGTCCTTTTCCTTCAATTCCTTTCATCTTTGATACATTCTTCTTCGATTCGTTCTTCTTAGTAATCGATTCTCCATTCTTCTTCATTCCTCTTCAAATCTAAGAAATGGCAAAAACTAAAACAAAATTGTGGCAAATGGGTCAATCAGTTGGGTCTGTTGGTTCGAATCTAAGAAGAAGAACAATCACGTAATGTAGGTGTGGGGAAGAAAGTGTAATTTGTGCTGTCACTAATATTACAAATCCCAATTGTGGAAAAAATTATGGGGGTGGTAGAAACTATGAAAATCAATTTGATAAAGGTGGTAGTTTTTTAAGTTAATTGATGAAGATGTAGATGATGAGAGGAATTTGAAGATTGTAAAGCTTCACAAAAAATCTGAAGTTGAAGAATGGTTGAAGATTTCTACGATTTTCGGATTAACGTGTTTTGGGGTTTGCCTGATTTTAAGGACAATACTACTCTGCAATATTAGTGCCACATGGAGTCATATGTATTTGAAATATGATGATTGTAATAGATGATGTTGTGTAGTTTGATTTGTAATAGATGATGTTGTGTAATTTGATTTAAACTGTCTTAATGTAACTTGTTTTGGAAAAAGTACTATTATTATGAAATGAATGATAGAAGTTGCCAATTTTCAATTTGTAGATGTGTCTAACCTCGTTGGATTAATGTTAAGTAATGTTGTTTGAAGTCTTCTTCTTAGGATAAACAAAGATGTGCAAATTAATTGTTAAATTTAAATGCATAAAAGGTATATAATCACAAATTTGTCAATGAAGAGCGGATCTAATTACAACATAGTCTATAATGTAATTTTTTTTTTGTATAATACTAATCGATAGCGCCTCATTGGTAAGTGCTACAAGATCTCGTACATTAAAACCCAGAGTTGTGGACCCGCATCCATTAGTATCGAACATTTTCTTTTTCTAAGTGAAAACCTCGCGTACGAGCAAGACTGGAAAAGTCTTTCTCTGTTGTGGAACAAGAAACCTTCATATTTAAATACACGTGTTTAATTTATTCGGAGCTCTTAGAGCGGGATCCACTTTTTGGGGAATATGAGTTGAAGCAATAACAAGAACATTTATAGTAGAAGTTTTTTAGAATCCCTGGAAAGAGTTCACTAATAGACCCAGGGATAAGTCATTTGACTCATTCCCATCCAGATCATGAATGTTCGGAATCGAAATTATGCAAGGAGACATTGCTTTTGCTAATTCGAATTGAAGCGTGAGAAAAAATCAGTCTATTTCTGGTATGATATCCTCAGGTATCGGATCCTCCATGTTGGAAAAAAAATGTGTTTAACATTACCCTTTAAGAGTTTTGATGATAACATGGTATTAAGAATTGTCAATTGGATACGCTAATATTTGTTCAAGTGTGCAGGACCATGTACAGGTTTAAGTATAGTTTATAGGGTCTGGAAGAACAAATTAAGAGCTATGGAATCAACAAAAAGGAAGTTTGAAGCATCTGAAGAAAAGTGATTCTGAAGTTAAGTGCTCCTGAAGTGATGACGTCATCAGAAGCAAGTTGAACAGAAGCACTGATGAGTTAAACCGCAAGTGCACGGTTCTACCGAAGTAGTAAAAAGAGAGTATCGTTCCAACAGGGAGTTGTTTAAATTAACTAACTTTTAGAAGATGATTAGAAGAAAGTTCAGTTGTAAAGATTGAGTTTTTAAAAGAATAGTAAAAAGCGTCTTGGGATTATTGGTTCATCATAATAACAAACCCTTCACAAACAAACCCTAAACCTAAACTTTATATTTGACCTACTTTCTAAAGACAAGTTTCTCTTGAGCGTATCAAAGCTTCTTTCGAAGTCAATGAGTGTGTTCCTCTAGCAATCACGCCTATTCTCATGGTTGATTGCTCTTAGAATCCTTGAAGAATGAAACTTTATATGTCTCAAGGTTTGCTAGACTATTCTCATGTTTCACAACCCTTGCCTAATTTCACTTGTTCCAATATCAAAGCTCCGCTGTCGCATTATGAATTGATATTTGAGATGATGAATTAACAAATACTAACCCTCTGTTGTCGCATTATGAGTTTGATATTTGTTAATGTTGGAACAAAGGGTGTTTCTCAAAATCACCTCTTGAGTTTTGATGATAACAAGGTATTAAAAATTATCAATTGGATATGCTAAACATTTGTTCAAGTGTACAGGATCCAAATCAAAGTACTATTC